>Ga0114997_10001469_pt1 | contig 19545 bp, 20 predicted proteins | sample ArcticOcean_MG_C_2_FD_87045 | JGI IMG/M metagenome (GOLD analysis project Ga0114997, IMG submission 87045) | Marine microbial communities from western Arctic Ocean - ArcticOcean_MG_CB4_136 | ecosystem: Environmental > Aquatic > Marine > Oceanic | place: Arctic Ocean: Canada Basin | collected...
AATATCGATGTATTCAAAACTATAATTCATAAACTAATAATATTTAGTATGTTGATTAATTACAACTAGCAATTTAGACTATGGACAAATGAACACATTATTATTAGCTATAATAGGTATTCCAGCTATTGAGATTTATTTATTCATTAAAGTTGGATCTCAAATAGGTGCCTTTAATACTGTAATGCTTATTTTTATTACTGCTTTTTTTGGCATTTTTTATGCAAGATATGAGGGTTTCAACACTCTAAAATCTGGCATGTCTCAAGTTGTAAAAAATGAACTACCTATTTATGAAATTATTTCTGGCGCAGCTTTGGCTTTTGCGGCGCTTCTCTTAATTTTACCCGGGTTTGCTACTGATTTGCTTGGTTTGTTGATTATTTTCCCACCCACAAGAAAATTAATTTTAGGGAAAGTATCCAATAAGCAGAATCAGGACAAAAAGAAACAAGATTATATAAATGGCGAATATGAAGATGTAAAAGATGAAAATGACAGAGAAATTTAAAATATTAGCCCAATTTGTAAAGGACATGTCTAGTGAAACTCCCGATGTTCAAAGTTATGCTTTTGTAAAAGAAAATATTTCAAAGTATAATTTGAATATCGATATTAATTCTAAAGCTTTGAAAAATAAACTTATTGAAGTCAACACAACATTAAAATTTGAAGACAAGGAACCAAATGAAAAAAAATCACACTTTGAAATAATTTATGCATCAATAGTCAGGATTGATGAGGATGTAACAGATAAAAAAGATTTAGAAAAAATTATATTGTGTGATGTACAAAATAAAATTTACCCAAATTTAGAAAAAACTTTTTTAAATTTATTACATAACTCAGGCTTTCAGGAAGTAAGGCTTGAAAAAAAAATTGATTTTTATAAACTTTATAACGAAAAATTTAACTAAAAATAATTTTTTTTTAAATTTGTTTTTAGATAATTTTTGTGCAATTTCATTTCTTCGATAGTTGGTTTGACAATTTTTTTAAAATATAAATTATTTTTATTAGTGTCAGTTTCTAATTTATCACTTTCTCTGTTTTCCAAGTTCAGTTTGGGCTCTTTTTGGTCTAAAAGATTAATATAAACTTTTGATAATAAATCACAGTCGATTAGTGCTGTATGTTGTGTTCTTTTAGAGTTATCAATCTTGTACCTTTTACAAAGAGCATCTAGACTTATTGGGGAGCCTGGGAATTTATCTCTTGCTAAAGCAAGTGTATCTACAACATTTTCACTATTAATTTTCTTTTTACCCAACATTGCAAGCTCGTTATTTAAATGTGATAGATCAAATTCTGCATTGTGAATTATTAATTTTTTATTTTCTATAAAATTTAAAAAATCATCTACAATATCTATAAATTTTTTGTGTGTAGATAAAAACTCATTCGTATATCCGTGCACCTGCAGAGCTTTCTCTGAAACTTTTCTTTCAGGGTTTAAGTAGCAATGAAACTTATTTTTTGTTGGGATAAGATTTTTAAGCTCTACACATCCAATTTCAACAATTCTATGTCCTTCTTTAACCGATAGGCCTGTTGTTTCTGTGTCTAGTACTACTTCATTCATTTTATAAAATTTTTTGCAGAATACTATTTATACTTTTTTTAATCCCTGTGTTAGTAAAATTATTTTTTATTATAAAGTGAGATTTTTTCTTTTTATAATCAAGCATGAGTTGAATATCTTTAAATTTTTCAAGTAAATTTAAATTAAAATTCTTCCTTTTCTTTAATCTTTTAAAAATTTCTGATTTATTTGATTGAACAAATATCAAGATATCATCTTTTTTGTTTATTTTATTTTCCAATAAAAGAGGAATATCTAAAATTACAATTTTTTGTTTTTTATTTTTTTTAAGAAAGACATGTAATTTTTTTTTTATTTCAGGGTGAATAATTTTTACAATTTTATGTAAGTTAGATTGATTGGCGAGTATAGCCTTTGAAAGATCATTTTTACTTATTGGAAATGAGTAAATATATTCAGATAATGATTTTTTTAACTTTCTAAAGATTACTCTATTGTTTTTATATAATTTAACAACTTCATCATCAGCATTAAATACGGGGAACCCAAAGCTTTTTGCTATATGACTTTTTCCTGAACCTATATCACCAACAACTGCTAATCTTATCATTTGTTTAATAAACCAATTGTTTCCTCATCTATTTTTGGCAATACATTATGCCAAATTTTAAATGCTAATTGTGCTTGATAAACAAACATCATCTTGCCATTTTCAGTTTTATTTCCAAGCTTTTTACCCTCTTCAAGAAAATTTGTCGTCTTTGGATTGTAGATTACATCATAAAATAATTTATCTTTACATGCACTTGTTAAGTTTAACTCTATCTTGTCTTGCTTTTTTAAGCCAAGGCTTGTTGCGTTTATAATAATATCAAAACTAGAAAATTTTCCCCAATCTATTATTTTTAAATCTGGATAAAGTTTTTTGATATTTTCTGCTTTCTCCCTGGTTCTGTTGCTAAGCACAATTTCAGAAGCACTTAAATTTTTCAAACCCAAAATAATTGAGCTGACAACACCGCCGGCTCCCAAGATAAGTATTTTTTTATTTTTAATGTTAAAATTTAAATTTTTTAAGCTTCTCTCAAATCCACCAATATCAGTGTTATCGCCTACAATCTTATCGTTTCTTTTGTATACTGTGTTTACAGATTGTGTTTTTTGTGCGCACTCTGTCATTTCATCTAAAAAAGGAATTATAGATTTTTTAAATGGAACCGTAACATTTGATCCATGTATTTTTTCATTTCTAATGTCTGTAATAATTTTTTCTATATCTTTTTCATGAATTTTTCTTTTTTCATAAATCGCATTTAAATTATTTTTTTTAATCCAGAAATTGTGTATCTTGGGAGAAAGAGAGTGCTCTATTGGATTTCCTATAACTATATATTTTTTCATTTATAATTTCTTAAATATTCTTTAATTTTTTTAACGGGTAGTCCCATTATCGTGTTTTCATCACCTTCTATTTTTGAAAACAAGAATCTACCCTCTCCTTCGATTTGATAAACATTATAAGCATATAGTGCTTCATCACTTATATTGTCTAAATAAGTTTGTAATTCTTTTTTACTCATCTGTTTCATTGTTAAAGAGGCTTTATCGGTATAATTCCATATCATCGAACCATTTTGGGAAATACAAACTGAACTAATCAAGTGATGTGTTTTTCCATTTAGACTATCAAGTATTTTAAAAGCATCCTCTCTGTTATTTGGTTTTGAAATGATTTTACCTTTTAAATCTATAACGCTATCAGCTCCCAAAACTAAGTCGCTAATTCTATTTTGGCTTATTTTGTTTGCTTTAAGTTCGGCAAGAGTTTTCGAAATAATTTCCGGTGATGCTTTTTCTTTTAAAAGAGCCTCTTTAACAATGTCTTCATTAATATTTGAAGGCACAACCTCACATTCAATTTGGTTCTCTTTTAAAATTTTTTTTCTTACCTCGCTCTTTGACGCAAGTATTATTTTATTAATCATTGTTCTTATATATTTCGTGTATTTTGATTATTGATGCAGCAGTTTCCTCAACAGATTTTCTTGTAACGTCTATTGTTGGCCATCCATATTTTTTAAAGGTCTTTTTAGCTTCATTAACTTCTCTTTTAATTTTTTCAATATTGGTGTAGCTGGTGCTTTCTTTCTCTTTAAGCGTGCTCATTCTATTTTTTCTTATATCCACCAATCTTTCCGCCTCACTTGTTAATCCAACAACACAGGCTAGCTTTGGTTCTCTCTTTAAAATCTCAGGTATAGATTTCTCGTTAACAAGTGGAATATTTGATGTTTTGAAACCTTTGTTTGCCAAATAAATAGATGTGGGTGTTTTGCTTGTTCTGCTGACTCCTAATAAAATCAAATCTGATTTGTCTATCTCATTAATTAAATTTCCGTCGTCATGATTCATTGTGAATTGAATGGCTTCTATTCTTTCATAGTATTCTTCATTGAGGGCGTGTTGACCGCTTGGTACGTGTGAGGCTTGTTGATTTAAAAGTTTTGAAAAACTGAGTATTAGATTCCCCAACACTCCAAAACAAGGAATTTTTTTTTCATCGCTTTTGTTTGCTAAAAATTTTGCCAGATTGTTATCAACAATAGTATATAAAATTATTGAGTTCTTTTTTTTTTTTGCAGTTTCTAAGATTTTTATAATTTGATTTTCTGTTCTTGTAAAAAAATATGAATTAACCTCATACTCGATATTTTTAAATTGAGCCTTGATAGCCAAAAACACTCTATCTAAAGTTTCACCTGTAGAATCTGAAATTAGGTATATTTGATATGTATTACTCATGAATAAATTGTTTATAATTAAGTATTGTTTTTATTATTTCCTATCATTCTGATGTTTTTTATTTTTCTTTGTAAAAACCTTTTTTTACAAACATTAACAAACATGTGAATTTACAATATACATTTAATCTAATAAAATTAAATAGAGCTTCAATTTGCACATTATACTTTAGTTATAATGCCTATTAATTGTTAATAATTAGTGAATAAGTTGTGAAAAACAACTAATCACCGTTATTCACATACTATATAACTAATACTATAATTAAATATTTACTTATTATTATGACACCCATCCAAGACACTATAATAAATAAAAAAACCACCCATACACCAATATGGTTAATGAGACAGGCTGGTAGATATCTTCCTGAGTTTAGAGAGATTAGAAAATTAAACCCAGACTTTGTTAGTTTGTGTTTAAATGAAAATTTATCTTCAGAGATTACCTTACAACCCTTAAGGAGATTTGAATTAGATGCTGCAATAATTTTTTCAGATATTTTAATGTTACCACATGGATTAAATCAGAAAGTAGAATTTAAAAAAGACCTTGGTCCACAACTAGGTCCTCTAAACTTAGATGAGATATCTAAAATAGATGAAATAGACTTCATAGAAAAATTATATCCAATTTATAGATCAATTAAAAAAGTTAATAAAAATAATTTAATTAAAAATAAAAACCTAATAGGATTTGTTGGTGCGCCATGGACACTGTTGGTTTATATGATTAATAAACATTCACCCAAAAAAAAATTAATAAAAGATTTTTTTAAGGATGAGTTTTTAATCAACAGAACGTTAATAATATTAGAAAAATTTTTAAAACTACACATTAATCATCAAGTTAAAAGTGGAGCATCTGTAATACAAATCTTTGACAGTTGGGCTGGCTTACTAGAGGAAAAAGATTTACCAAACTATATTTACATTCCAACATTCAATTTGGTTGATTACGTAAAATCGTTGGGCGTACCAGTAATTTGTTTTCCAAGGGGAGTAAAAAATTATAAAAATTATTGTGATATTGTTAAACCTGATGCTATTAATATCGATTATGATGTAAGTCCCTCTTCCATATGTAGAGAAATTAATATACCTATTCAAGGAGGACTTGATCCAAAGGTTTTATTAACTGACACAGAAAATTTAAAAAAACAAACATTAAAATATTTAGAAATTTTTAAAGATCATCCATACATTTTCAACTTGGGTCATGGAATTTTACCAGAAACTAATCCTGATATGGTTGATTATTTGGTAAAGATGGTAAAAGATTATTAAATGAAAAAAGCAATTATTTTATTTAACCTTGGTGGTCCAGACAAAATAGAAAATGTTGAACCTTTTTTATTTAATTTATTTAATGACCCAGCAATTTTAGATCTACCAACTTTTTTAAGATATCCGCTAGCCAAATTAATTTCCAATAGAAGAGCCCCTGTTGCTAAAAAAATTTATGAAGAACTTGGTGGATCATCACCCATATTAAAATTAACCAAAGAACAGTCCGACGCTCTTGAAATAAAATTAAACCAAAACCATGAAAAAGATAAATATAAATGTTTTGTTGTAATGCGTTGTTGGAATCCAAGAGCTAAAGATGTGATTAAGGACGTTCTGCTATTCAACCCAGAAGAAATTGTCTTGATGCCCCTTTACCCTCAATACTCTGCAGCAACATCGGGATCTTCAATCAAGGAATGGAAAGATGTTTGTAAAAAAAATAATTACAACATTAAAACAAGCACTATTTGTTGTTATCCAACAGATCAAAATTTTATCAACGCACATACAAAAGAAATAATAAAAAAAATTAGAGATCTTAAAAATTTCAAATTAATATTTTCTGCCCACGGCTTACCAGAAAAAAATATTAAAAAGGGAGACCCCTATCAATGGCAAGTAGAACAATCCGTTAAAAAAATAGTTGAGAGCCTAAACAATGAAAACTTAGATTGGATATTGAGCTATCAAAGTCGCGTTGGCCCATTAAAATGGATTGGACCATCAACAGAAAATATAATTATTGAAAACTCAAAAATTGGTAAACATATTGTTTTAGTCCCCATCGCATTTGTTTCTGAACATTCAGAAACCCTTGTTGAACTTGATATAGAATATAAAGAAATAGCAGTCGCTAACGGATGTAAAAATTATACAAGAGTCCCAGCTCTTGGTACTAATGAGGATTTTATTAAAGCAATATCAGAATTAATAATTAAAAAAGATGAGTATAAAATGAATGAGAATCTCTACCCACCAAAGATACAATGTCCTTCTAACTTTAAAAAATGTCCTTGTTTAAATTATGAATAGTTATTTATTGTTCAAGAGCCTTCATTTGATTGCCGTAATTTCTTGGATGGCAGGGCTTTTGTATCTACCTAGAATTTTTGTTTATCACGCTGAAAATCTAAAAGACAAAAACACTTCTTTAATATTTAAAACGATGGAAAGAAAATTATATTTTTTTATCATGACACCAGCCATGATCTTAACTTGGATCTTTGGCTTAATTTTAATTTCCTCGTTAGGCTTTGAGGTCCTTTCTACAGCTTGGATTAAACTAAAATTGTTGTTAGTTACTTTATTAACTTTTTATCACTTCTATTTATCAAAACTCCTTGGTGATTTTAAATTGGACCAAAACACCAAATCATCTAAGTTTTTTAGAATAATTAACGAAGTACCCACAATATTGCTTATTTTTATTGTTTTTATTGTTATCTTTAAGCCTATCTAGACTTGAAATACTTTAAAGAGCATATATATTTAAACTATCTTATAAATCTTAAAGACAATCCCAAAAAATGAACATTCAAGAATTAAAGTTAAAATCATCTGAACAACTAATTTCTCAAGCTGAGAAACTTGGCATTGAGAATGCAAGCACATTAAGAAAGCAAGAAATTTTGTTTGCGATATTAAAAAAAGTTGCCGAAAAAGAAGAGATAACAGGTGCTGGAGTTTTACAATTACTCCAAGATGGCTTTGGTTTCTTAAGAGCGATGGAATCGAATTATCTTCCTGGTCCAGATGATATTTATGTAAGCCCAAGTCAAATAAGAAAATTTGGTTTAAGAACGGGTGACACCGTTGAGGGTCCAGTTAGAGCCCCCAAAGAAGGAGAAAGATATTTTGCGTTACTACAAGTAAGTAAAATAAATTTTGAGGAACCTGAAAAAGCGCGTCATAAGATTGCATTCGACAACCTAACCCCGTTATATCCGGACAAACAAATGGTGATGGAAGTTGAGACAACTAAGATTGAAAAAAAACCAGATTTAACACCAAGATTAATTGACCTTGTAAGCCCAATTGGAAAGGGTCAAAGATCAATAATTATTTCTCCACCCAAAGCAGGTAAGACAATGATTTTACAAAGTATTGCAAATTCAATTGCTAAAAATTATCCAGAAAGTTATTTGATGGTTTTGTTAATTGATGAAAGACCAGAGGAAGTAACAGACATGCAGCGAACCGTTAAGGGAGAGGTCATTAGCTCCACATTTGATGAACCTGCAACAAGACACGTGGCTGTTGCTGAAATGGTAATTGAAAAAGCAAAAAGATTAACAGAACATAAAAAGGATGTAGTAATTTTATTGGATTCAATTACAAGATTAGGAAGAGCTTATAATGCTGTAATCCCAAGTTCAGGAAAGGTTTTAACAGGAGGGGTGGATGCAAATGCATTACAAAAACCAAAAAGATTCTTTGGTGCCGCAAGAAATATTGAAGAAGGTGGATCTCTAACAATTATCTCCACTGCTTTAATTGATACAGGATCTAGAATGGATGAGGTTATTTTTGAAGAGTTCAAAGGAACGGGAAATAGTGAAACAGTGCTTGATAGAAAAATTGCTGAGAAAAGAATTTATCCAGCAATAGACATCACCAAATCAGGAACAAGAAGAGAAGAGCTTTTATTTGATAAAGATGATCTTTCAAAAATGAATGTCCTTAGAAGAATTATTGGTCCAATGGGAACTATGGATGCAATCGAATTTATAAACTCAAAACTTAAAGAAACGAAAAGTAATGCAGATTTCTTTAACTCAATGAATAAACCAGCTTAATTAATATAACCCAACTCCTTCATCTCAGTATAAAATTTTTGTTCTATTTCATTTCCTATTCTTTTATCCAAAAGATTATGCCAGTTATTATTTGGTCCAAGATTAAAGAAATCTTTTTTTTTTCCAGTTTTTTTATCAAATGCACTTTCTTTAAATAAACCTTTTTTTTCCAAACTTTTTAAACTAACAAATGAAGATGTATTTATAGCTTTAATAATTTTTTCATCAGAAACATCAATTTCAAAAAATATTTTTAAGTATTCAATAATTCGTATTAATTCTTTTTCTGTATTTGTTATTAAATCTTCATAACGAATTAATAAAAAATTTTTCTTGGTGTTTTTCCAAGAATTATAATGAGCACTCCACGAACCAATTAAAGTTAAAAAATTTGTTTCCCTATTTTCTTTGGGGTTCGTGCCGATTGCTTGGTTTGATGTAAATAGCATTGTTTTAGCTTTTTCATAATTATCTAAAGAATAATGATTTTTAATTGATGAAATTATATTTCTTGGATCTCGTACGATATAAATTACACCCAATGTATTATCTGAATTAGTAAAAGCATTAGTTCCTACTTTACAATTCATATGATGTGTTTTAAATAATTTAACTTCTTGATCAAGATTGATTTCATCTTGAGAGAAAAGCCAATTTTTTTTTATTTGATTAATATCATGAAAATCTGAAATTAAATTTTTAAACTGATTTCTTAAAGGGTATTGCTTAATTTTATCCATATTTTCAAACCTATGCTCTCCATCTTCAGAATATAGAATTGAAGCAATTAAAGATCTAACCCAAGTATTTCCACTCTTCGGGTAAGAAGCTAACCAGATTATCATTTTAATTGTTTTTACCCTTTGCAATTATTGAAAAATTTTACAATAAATTTAAATGTAAATAAAGAGAGTTAAATTAATAGGTAGCAATATTTAGTTTAATTAAAGTTTTACAGACTGATTAAATACAAGTTATAATATTTGTATGACGATTTATGCTTTATCTACTGGTCCAGGAATTTCAGGTGTGGCGATTGTTAGAATTTCCGGAGACAATGCTGCCGAGGTAGTAAAACTCTTAACAGCTGAAGACGTACCAAGTCCAAGAGTGGCAACCCTTAGAAAAATCAACAAAATCAATACTTCTGAGCTTATAGATGAGGGTATAATTCTATGGTTTAAGGGCCCACACAGCTACACAGGAGAGGATATGGCAGAATTTCATATACACGGGAGCAAAGCAGTAATTGAGGCCCTGCATCAATCAATATCCAAAATTGAAAACTGTCGTTTAGCTGAGCCTGGAGAATTTACTAAAATTGCATTTCAAAATGGAAAAATAGATTTGTTAAAAGCCGAAAGTATTGCAGATTTAATTTCTGCTGAGACTGAAATTCAAAGAAAACAAGCAATAAAAATTATGAGTGGCAAATCAGCATATATATTTAATGAGTTAAGAGAAAAACTTTTAAAAATTTTATCTCACATAGAAGCAAAGATAGATTTTCCAGATGAGGAACTTCCAAAAGACATCTTAAAAAATATAAAAAAAGTATCATCAGAAGTTTGCATAAAAATTAAAAATATTTTAGATGATAAAAAAGTTGGTGAAAGAATTAGAGAAGGATTCAAAATTGCAATTATAGGACCAACAAATGCAGGAAAGTCTAGTTTGTTAAATCATCTATCAAACCGAAATGTTGCCATAGTTTCAGAAATTGCAGGGACAACCCGTGATGTTATTGAAACACATTTAAATATTGATGGGTATCCAGTGGTGCTTTCTGACACAGCTGGAATTAGAGAGTCCAAAAATGAAATTGAAAAAAAAGGAATTAAACTAGCTTTAAGTAAAGCAGAAGATGCTGATTTAAAACTTATGGTTCTTGATGCAAAAAGTGTTGATTTTAAAGGTGTTTTAAAGGATTTAATGGATGAAAATACAATTTTAGTAGTAAATAAATCAGATTTAATCAAAGAAGATTTAAACAACGAAATAAATAAATTTGAACATGTTTTAATCTCAATCAAAAATAACAAAAATATCGATATATTAATTTCAAAGATTAAAAATAAATTGAAAAATAAATTTATTATCAGTGAAGATATTTTCATTACAAGAGAAAGACACCGACACAATCTCGAACTTTGTTTGAATAATTTAATAAATTTTAATAAAAAAAATGATGCTTATGAATTAGACAAAGCAGCAGAGGATTTAAGACTTGCGACACGTCACCTAGGAATGATTGTTGGTAAAGTTGATGTAGAAGAGTTATTAGGTAGCATTTTCAACGATTTTTGTATTGGTAAATAATGTAACTTTTACGGGATTTTTTGACGTTACTCAGCCTTTTTTATTGATAAACATACGTTATTTAAGTCAGTTTATCCTAATTACTATTTTGTTAATAATAATTGTTAAAAAATTTCTTCAATAATTTATCACTCTCATCTTGCAAAAAATTATATCAGTTATAAATTTATAGTGTGAAAAATGATCTATCATTTGATGTAGTAGTAGTAGGTGGAGGACATGCTGGATGTGAGGCCGCTGCTGCTTCCGCACGTCTTGGAGTCGACACCGCACTTTTCACACACAAGATAGAAACAATTGGCGAGATGTCATGTAACCCAGCTATAGGCGGCTTAGGAAAAGGACATCTTGTTAGAGAAATTGATGCTTTAGATGGTGTAATGGGCGAGGTAGCTGACAAGTCCGGAATACAATTTAAACTTCTAAATAGAAGTAGAGGACCAGCTGTAAGAGGACCACGAACACAATCTGATAGATTTTTATATCGTAAATATATGCAAGAAAAACTATTAAACTACTGTAATTTAAGCGTTTTTGCCGATTCTATAATTAAATTTATTTTTACAAAAAACATTATAAGTGGGTTTGAAACACAATCTGGTAAAAAAATAGTATGTAGCAAGTTAATACTCACAACAGGCACTTTTTTAAATGGTTTGATACACATAGGTGATCAAAAGACACCAGCAGGAAGATTTGATGAGAAACCTTCAACAGGTTTAAGTGAACAACTTAAAAAACATAACTTCAAAATTGGTAGACTTAAGACTGGCACCCCCCCAAGATTAGATTCACGAACAATTAATTTTGAAAACCTAGAAGAACAATTCGCAGATGTAGATCCTTGTTTCTTTTCTTTTTTGACTAAAAAAAAGTACAACAAACAAGTCTCGTGTCGTATGACATATACCAACGATAAGGTGCACAAGATTATAGAAAAAAATTTAAATAGGAGTGCCATGTATTCCGGAACTATTCGGGGTATTGGCCCAAGGTACTGTCCGTCGATAGAAGATAAAATTGTGAAATTTGCGGATAAGAGTCGTCACCAAATTTTTTTAGAGCCAGAAGGACTTAATGATCATACAATTTACCCAAATGGAATATCAACATCACTTCCAGCTGATATACAACAAGAAATATGTAATAATATCAGTGGTTTAGAAAATGTTAAGATCATTAGACCGGGATATGCTATAGAATACGACTATGTAGACCCAAGAGAATTATTCCTAACTCTCGAGTCAAAGAAAATTCAAAATCTTTACCTGGCAGGCCAAATAAATGGAACCACAGGTTATGAGGAGGCGGCAGCTCAGGGCCTTGTAGCGGGAGTAAATGCAGCATTAGCACTTAAAAAGAAAGAACCATTCATTCTTGATAGATCTGATGCTTACATTGGAGTTATGATAGATGATTTAGTTACTAAAGGTGTAGCAGAGCCTTATCGAATGTTTACATCAAGAGCAGAGTATAGATTGAGTCTTAGAGCAGATAATGCAGACGAAAGATTAACAGATAAGGGCATAAAGATAGGGTTAATTAGTGAGTTTAGAAAAACTCTTTTTGAAGATAAAATATCTAAAATAAAATTTATCTCTAATAAAATGGATAACTTATCTATTTCGCCTACTAAAATTTCAAATTCTGGAATTAGGATTGCAAAAGATGGAGTTTTAAGATCTTCTAATGAAATTTTGACTCAAAAAGATGTTAATATGAAAAAAATTAGAGAGATATGGCCAAATATTCCATTTTATAGCAAGGAAATCGACGAGCAAATTGAGATTAATGCTCATTATAGAGGTTATTTAAAGAAACAAAAGGCAGATATTTTAGCTTTTAAAAGAGATGAAAATTTAATAATCCCGGATGAAGTAAATTATGACGATCTATCTGGACTTTCAAACGAAGTAAAAGCAAAATTTAATGAAATAAAACCCAAAACGATGGGTCAAGCATTAAGAATCGACGGAATCACCCCAGCTGCAGTATATATTTTGTTGTCACATGTAAAAAGAAAGTCTATTAAGCTTATAGCTTAATGGAAGAAATTATAAAAAAATACTCCCTGTTAAATAGACTGAATGTTTCACGTGAAACGTGTTTAGATTTTGAAAAATTTATATCAATGATAATTGATAAAAATAAAGAAATTAACATAATTAGCAAAAAAACTGCTAAAAATGAAATAATTAGGGAAAGACATATTTTAGATTCAGCGCAAGCAATTGATTTTATTGATTTAAATAGCAATACAACCTCTGATTTAGGTACTGGAGGAGGAATGCCAGGAATTGTAATTGCTATAATGGTCAAAAATTTAAAAAAAAAAGTGAAAGTTAATTTATATGAAAAAAGTCATCACAAAAGTTCATTTTTAAGAGAAGTATCAAGAAAATTAAATTTAGACACAGAGATAATTCAAAAAGATATTTTTGAAACATCTGAATTAAAATCAGGAACAATAATGGCAAGAGCTTTTAAACCCATGTCAGTGGTTTTAGAATTAGTACAAAAAAACTTTAGTAATTATCAAAACTTAATTTTATTTATGGGAAAAAATGGAAAACAAACATTAAGGGAAAATTTAAAAAATTGGGACTTTGATTATTCAGAAAAAAAGAGTTTAACGAGTGTAGATTCATTTTTGTTAAATATTAAAAATATAAAAAAGAAGAAATTAAATTAAGATGCAGATTGTTTCAGTAATAAATCAAAAGGGTGGAGTAGGAAAAACAACGACAGTAATTAACCTAGCAGCAGGGTTGTCTCAACAAGAAAAAAAAATTTTAGTAATAGATTTAGATCCACAAGGTAACGCAACAACAGGACTGGGCCTTTCAAATATGGAAAGTTCAAGTGAAACAATCTATGGAGTATTAAATGGGAGTAAATCAATTTCAGAGGTTATCAAAAAGACAGAATTTGAAAGCTTAGATATCATAACATCAAATGTTGATTTATCAGGACTAGAGCTAGAAACTGCCAATGATAGTAAAAGAGCGTTTATATTGAAGGAACGATTAATGGCCTATTTAAAGGATTCTGGAGCAAGTTATGATTATATCCTTATTGATTGCCCTCCATCTCTGAGTTTGTTAACAGTTATGGCATTAGTATCATCAGATTCATTACTAGTCCCACTCCAGGCAGAATTTTTTGCTCTTGAGGGATTAACGCAATTAATGAAAACAATAGAAAGAATAAAAATTAACCTGAATCCAGAGTTAAAAATTAGAGGAATTCTATTAACAATGTACGATAAGAGGAACAAGCTTTCCTCACAGGTTGAAAAAGAAGCACGAGACTATTTTAATGAAAAGGTATATTTAACTGTAATACCGAGAAATGTGAGATTATCAGAAGCCCCATCACACGGTATGCCAGTTTTAATTTATGATAAGTCTTGCCCAGGTAGCAAATCATACTTTAATTTTACTGATGAATTTATGGGTCAAGACACAACTCCAGGAGGGGCCCAATAGTGGATTCTACAAAAATCAAAAAAGGATTAGGCAGAGGCCTTTCATCTTTGATTGGTGATTCAAAAACAGAAATAAATATAAGTAAATTATTAATAAGCGATTTGGTTCGAAGCAAATTTCAACCAAGAAAATTATTTGACGAAGAAAATTTAGAAGAATTAACAAATTCTATTAAAGAACGTGGAATCATACAGCCAATAATAGTTAGAAAATCAAAAGAAGATAAATCTAAACATGAAATAATAGCTGGAGAGAGAAGATGGTTGGCGGCCCAAAGAGCAGGTTTACACGAAGTGCCAGTTGTTGTTACAGAGGCTGATGACTTAAAATCTTTAGAGTTTGCAATTGTTGAAAATGTTCAAAGACATGATTTGAATGCTATTGAGGAAGCACAAGGCTATCAACGTTTAATAAATGATTTTTCTTATGATCACGGAAAAGTAGCAAAATTCATTGGTAAGAGCAGAAGCCACATAACTAATTCCTTAAGACTTTTAAGTCTTCCCGAAGAGGTGCTAAAACTAATAGAGCATAAAAAAATAACAGTTGGTCACGCTAAAATCTTAGTTGGTTTAGAAAATTCAACATTTGTAGCCAAAAAAATTTTAGAAAAAAATCTCTCTGTTAGACAGGCTGAAGGTTTTGTTAAAATTTTTAAAACAAACAGACGTTCATTTAAAAAATTAAAGGATCCTAATATGCAATCTCTCGAGATATCAATTACTGACAAAATAGGACTTAATGTTTTGATTAATAACAAAAAAAATAATTCTGGATCAATTTTATTTGAATATAAAGATATTGATCAATTAACCAAAATTGTTGATATTATAAAATCTAATTATTAGATGAGATTGTTTGTTCTATTATAAAATCAGACAGAATATTAATTGAATTATGTGAGTTTTTTTTTATTAAGAGCTCTATTTCGCTAATTCTAAATATCAATTTTTTAATGCTGTTGTAGGTCCACACTTTAGACTGTTGTTTTACAATTTCTTTATCTTTCCAAAAAATAGGAGGCTTAAATGATGCAATTGTATCATCAATATTTTTTTTATTTTTTAATTCTCCATATAATTTCATCAGTCTTTTAGATTTTATTAAAAAAGTTCTAATTATAAGAATACAATCTTCCAATGTATAATTATTTTCATTTAAAATATTAATTGTTTTGTTTTTGTTTTTAGCAAGACAATTATCAATTAATTCTGATGCATCATAATTTTCTGCTAAATTAGTAATTTTCAATAAATCTTTTATTTCAATTTTGTTTTTATTTTTAGTTAAATTTTTTATTTTTTCTAATTCGTTATTTAAATTTTGCCTATCTCCTCGAGATCTTTCGACTATTATATTTATAGCTTGTTGTGAAATTAATATTTTGTTTTCTTTGAAAAAATTATTTACTATAAACATTAATGTTTGATGGTTATCTTGATAAAAAGGTACACAAATTGTCTCTTTATTTTTTTCAAAAAAGTTCCGTAGTTTTGACTTCTTTTCTAAAATATTTGCATTCAAAACTATAGTTAAGTCACCAATTCTTTTTTCAATTATTTCTTCAATTATATCTTTAATTTTATCACTTGCCCTTGTGATTATAATTAGTTTTTCATTCTCAAAAAATGATCTAGATAAAATATTATTAAAAAAATTTTCTTCATTATTAAGTATTTCACTCTCTTCGTAATTATAGATATTTTTTAAATTTGTTCTAAATTTTTTTTGTATTAATTCATTTTTATGACCTTGATTCTCGCCGTACAATAAAAAAAACCGTTTATTATTTAAGTCTACTTTATTTAACTCGAAAGACTTGATTATCATTTTTTATCTATTTATATAAATTATAATTTCTTCAGCAATTTTAATAATTAAATTTTCTTCAATATTTTTTTGATATTGTGATAGATCAAAGCTGTTAGACATATTATTATATGAAAAATTTGAACTAAACTTTTTTTCTTTAAAAATTTTACCCTCATGTTTTAAGGAGAATGTTACATTAATCGTTGTTCTATAAATTGTAGCATTTCCAGTCATGTCCTTTGCGATCACTTCAATATCTTTGTCGCTAACTATCCTTAAATTATAAGGGGGACTTCCAGCATTTTGGTTCTTTAAGTTTGTTAATAGCATAATCTTCCTATTAATTTTTTTATTCCCCTCTAAACTAATTGTTTTTATGTATATTTTAAGGCTGTCCTTTTTTGAGTATAATGGTTGATATCCACAATTAGTAAGAAAAATAAGAATAAGAAAGAGTGCAAAAAATTTAATTTTCATTTTATTATTAAGTTTATTAATTTATTCTTTATAAAGATACTCCTAATAATTTTTTTATCATTTAAAAATTTTTGTATCTCATTAGTGTTTTTTATTTGTTTTATTAAATCTTTTTCCTCAAGGTCACTTTCTGATAAAATTAAACCTCTCTTTTTTCCGTTAATTTGGATAACTATTTTGTGTTTTTTTTCATCAAGGTATTTTTTATCAATCTCTGGCCAGTTTATAGTTTTTTCATTTGATATTTCGCTCAAACATTCAGAAGCTAGATGAGGGGTGATTGGAAGCATTACTTTTAAAATTTTTTTATAATTATCAAACAAATTACTAATATTTTTTTGGGGTTCTATGATTTTGTGAAAAAAATTATAGATTTCATGTAAGTTTGCAATTATTACATTATAACTAAATTTCTCTAAGCTTAGATTTATTTTATTTATCGTTTTATTTGTAAATTCTTCAAGAGGTTCACTAAAATTGTCTTGTTTTTTTTCCTTATTTGTTAATTTAATTTTTTTGTGTAATGTCCAAAATTTTTGTATGAATTTATATGACGCCACAATACCTTTTTCCGACCATAGAATATCTTTTTCAGGCGGACTGTCTGATAATATGAACAGTCTTGCTGCATCAGCTCCATAATTTTTAATTATTTGTTCAGGATCTATAGTATTTTTTTTTGACTTTGACATTGATTCTGATGGACCAACATTAATTTTTTGTGTTTTAAACTTTTTATTATAAAATTTCTTACCATCATCTGAAAAAACCTCTTCTGGACTTAACCAATTTCCATCATCATCTTTGTATGTTTCGTGACAAACCATTCCCTGTGTAAACAAACCTTTAAATGGTTCTGTGATATTAAATTTTTCTTTATTAAAATTAATAGCTTGCATAAAAAACCTTGAATAAAGCAAGTGCAAAATTGCATGCTCGACCCCCCCTATATATTGATCAACAGGCATCCAGTATTTAACTTCATCTAAATCAAAGCCCTCTTGATTATTTTTTGGAGAGCAAAACCTTAAAAAATACCAAGAAGAGTCTACAAATGTGTCTAGAGTATCTGTCTCTCTTTTATATTTTTTACCTTCTATTATAATATTTTTCCACTCATTAGAATGATCTAGTGGATTACCATTAGTATTTAAGTCAATATTTTCTGGAAGCTTAACTGGTAAATTTTGTAATGGAATTTTTTTTATTTGATTATCTTCATCATAAGCAATAGGAATAGGACAGCCCCAATACCTTTGTCTCGAAACTCCCCAATCTTTTAGTCTAAAGTTAATCTTTGTTTTTCCAATATTATTTTTTTCCAGGTATTCAATTGTCTTACTTATAGATTCTTCTGGAACCTTAAGATCGTTTAAAAAATTTGAATTCACTATCCTTCCTGGACCCGTATAAGCCTCTTTAATATTTTTATTAGACCAATAATTAGGCTCATCAATAGGTTCCACAACACCACTTATTTTTAATTTATATTTTGTGGCAAAATCAAAGTCTCTTTGGTCGTGAGCTGGGCACCCAAATACTGCTCCAAATCCATAATCCATTAAAACAAAATTTGCAAAGTATACAGGAACAGTTTTTGTATTATCTAAGGGATTTATTGCTTTGAGGTTGGTCTTAAAACCTATTTTTTCTGCTTGAGCTATTGCTTCTTCGGTAGTTCCAGTTTTTGAACATTTTTCTTTAAAATTTATAAATTCTTTATCTTCATCATAAGATTTAGATATAGGGTGATCAATTGATACCGCTAGAAAAGACATACCAAATAAAGTATCAGGTCTAGTTGTAAAACATTTGATAGATTTAATTATATCATTATTTTCTAATTTAAAATCAATTTCACATCCAAAAGATTTTCCAATCCAATTTTTTTGCATCGTTTTAACTTTATTAGGCCACTCATCAAGATCTTTAAGACCATCAAGTAATTTCTCAGAAAACTTTGAAATATTAAAAAACCATTGATTTAGTTTTTTTCTTTCAACGAGTGCACCAGAACGCCAACCCTTACCATCAATTACCTGTTCATTTGCTAAAACACTTTTTTCTATGGGATCCCAATTCACGTAACTTTCTTTTCGGTAAACTAATCCTTTGTCATATAAATCTAAAAAAAACTTTTGTTGATGTATATAATAGTCTTCTGAACAAGTTGAAATTTCTCTATCCCAATCAATTGATAATCCTAATTTTTTTAATTGAGATTTCATTATAGATATATTCTTTTCCGTCCAATCTTTAGGATTAAGATTGTTTTGTCTTGCTGCATTTTCAGCAGGCAAACCAAAAGAGTCCCAGCCCATAGGATGTAACACATTATATCCTTGCAGCGATTTATAGCGAGCCAGAACATCTCCAATAGTATAATTTCTGACATGCCCCATGTGAATTTTACCAGATGGGTAGGGGAACATTTCTAAACAGTAAAATTTTTTCTTATTCTTGATGACTTGTGCTTTAAAAGTTTTATTTTTGTCCCAGAATTTTTGCCACTTCTCTTCAACTACTTTAAAGTTATATCTATCTAATTCCATTTACAAAATATTTTGATCCATCAAAAATTAAATTAAAATAATAATAATTTGTTATTAAAATGATTTTCCAGGTATTCTATATTTTTTATTTTTCTTATTTGCCTGTTTAATGTCGGTGCTTTTAATTTTTGCGGCTTTTTTTAAAATAGCAAATCTAATTTCACTATTAGTTTTATTTTCTATTTTTGTAATTTTACAATTATTAGCTGTTTTACATTTTTTTTTATGTATAATAACTTCGATTGCATCTGACCTAATCTCATTTGTTAAAAATCTAATAGTAAGTTTAATTTGCTCATTTGAATCTCCCTCACTAAACCAATCAGTGATAATAATTCCACCTGCATAATCAACAGTGCTAAGCGGTGAAAAATCTAATTTTGCAAGCGCTGCTCTCCACATTGGATTAGAAGTTGCAAATTGAAAATTTCCTCCTGATTTATTCCCTCCAATTTTACCAAGTCTAAA
>Ga0114997_10001470_pt1 | contig 19531 bp, 21 predicted proteins | sample ArcticOcean_MG_C_2_FD_87045 | JGI IMG/M metagenome (GOLD analysis project Ga0114997, IMG submission 87045) | Marine microbial communities from western Arctic Ocean - ArcticOcean_MG_CB4_136 | ecosystem: Environmental > Aquatic > Marine > Oceanic | place: Arctic Ocean: Canada Basin | collected...
TACCTTTCCATTTTCTTTTAAAAAGTAAATATGTGTTACTCCAAAAAAAAGGGTGGTATGCCCCAACATCAACACAAAAACCTTTGTCTAGTTTTTTAAAGTATTTGTCTGCAAAAATGTCTTCGCCAAAAATTGCCTGAGATTTTTTTGGAATAAATGAGTTATGCTTAATATACAAAGCATAAAATTTATAAAGAAAATTAAAATGTTTGTAAAAGTAATGCCCTCTTATTTTTTTCATTTAAACTATATTTTAAAGTTAGATAGCTTATATATCTTTATTATAAAAAATTGTAAATAACTTTCAATTTAAGTGGAAAAAAGTTAGATTTAATAAAAGGATAATTAGTTGAAAACAGGAATAATAACTACTGATACTTACTTAAATCATAATACGGGACCAGGCCATCCTGAAAGTGCAGATCGTGTAACTGTTATTATTAATGATTTAAAAAAATTAAAATCTAAAAATTTGGTTTGGGAAAAACAAAAAAAATTTGATTTAAAATATTTACAACTTGCGCACAATAAAGATTATCTGAATAATGTAAAAGATTCATTTCCTACGCAAGGCCTAAATTTTTTAGACGGAGATACAATTTTATCACCCGGAAGTAAAGAAGCTACAAGCGATGCTGTCGGATCAGTTATTGCAGGCATTGATGGAGTTATGAGGAAAGATTTTAAAAATGCTTTCTGTGCTGTAAGACCTCCGGGGCATCATGCTGAAAAACAAAAAGCAATGGGTTTTTGTGTTTATAATAATATAGCTGTTGGTGCTTATTATCTGTTAGAAAAATATAATTTATCTAGAGTAGCAATAGTTGATTTTGACGTTCATCATGGGAACGGTACACAAGATATATTTTATAATAATGACAAAGTTCTATATATTTCTTCACATCAATACCCCTATTATCCTGGTTCAGGCGCAGTAAGTGAAAAAGGTATAAAAAATAATGTACTAAATATTCCTTTAGTTGCTGGCACACAAACTCACGAATTTTTAAACGCCTATGATAGTATTTTTAAAAAACTTAAAGAATTTAAGCCTGAATTTATTTTACTATCCTCTGGCTTTGATGCCCATAAAGATGATCCCCTTGCTCAAATTAATCTTGAATCAAAAGATTATTATACTCTTACGAAAAGAATAATGTCGCTTGCTAAAGAGCTTTGTGAAGAGAGAATTGTTTCTATTTTAGAAGGCGGATATGATTTAAACGCATTAAAAGAGAGTGTTAATTATCACGTAAGATCTTTATTAGAGCAATAATTCTTAGTAGCTAATTTTAGCCAAGTACAGGCCACAAGCTGGTGCTGGAGGCGCACAATTTAAACGACTTTTTGATTTAAGTGATTTTTTAAATTTTGCAATATTCCACTTTCCTTCTCCTAAATATTTAATACAACCGACCATAGATCTAACTTGCTGTTGTAAAAAAGATTTGGACGTAAAGCTAATAGCAATTCTGTCCTTATTTTTTTTTATAATAATTTTTTCCATAGTTTTGATAGGAGACTCAGCTCCACACGAAGAAGATCTAAATGTTGAAAAATCATGACTACCTAGTAATAGTTTTGCGCCCCTTTTCATATCTTTGATATCTAATTTTTTTTTAATATGCCAAGCTTTATTTTTTTGTAGAGCTAATGGAGATTCTCTATTAATAATTATATACACATAAGTTCTTTTTTTTGCATCAAATCTTGAATGAAATTTTTTGTCTGTTTTATTTATTTTTAAAACTGTAATAAGATTATTGCCAATATGTTGATTTAGTCCTGGTAAAAAATTTTTTTTTCCTATTTTTTTTTTTAAATCAAAATGTGCAATTTGTTCAAGCGCATGTACACCTGAATCGGTTCTGCCAGCTCCTGTAATGATTACTTTTTCCTTAAATAAATTAAATATTGCATTTTGTAAAACTTCTTGAATGGATAATCCATTTTTTTGAAATTGCCAACCTACGAACGATGTTCCATCATATTCTATTTTTGCTTTATATCTTTGCATTAAATTAAAAGTTTTCCCTTATTAATTTTTTTCCCTAATAAAAATTCAATAGTTGTCTGTTTCTTTTTTCCTTGACGTTGTAATTCTAAAATCTGAATAGAGTTTGATTTACAAGCAACAGTTAAATTTTCATCTAAAATTAAACCACTTTTTCCAGTAATTTGAGACTTCTTTGCTCTTAAAACTTTAAAACGTTCATTTTCATATTCAAACCACGCTCCTGGGTTAGGGCTCAAACCATGAATATGACTAAGAACTTTATCAGCTTCTAAATCCCATTTAATTTTTGTTTCTTTTTTATCTATTTTTTTTGCGTAAGTAGCTTCAGAATTTATCTGATTAATAAATTTTGCATTACCATTCTTAATAGTTTTTAAACTTTCAATTAATAAGTTTGCACCTATTATAGAAAGTTTTTTTTCTATTTCTCCATGTGTTTCGTTTGGGTGTAATATTAATTCTTTTTTTGACAAAACAGCTCCAGTATCTAATTTTTCTTCAATTCTCATAATACTTAAACCTATTTTTTTATCTCCATTCATGATTGCTCTTTGAATAGGCGCTGCCCCTCTCCATTTTGGCAGAAGTGACGCGTGAAGATTTATAAAACCAAATTTAGATGTTTTAAAAAAAAATTTCGGTATTATCTGGCCGTAGGCAACTACAATCACTATTTCTGGAGATAATTCATTAAATTTTTTTAATTCTTCACTATTGTTTAAATTGATAGGATTTCTAAAACTAATTTTGTTACTTTTGCAAAAAATTTCAATTGGAGATGGGTTGGTTTTTTGTCCTCTTTTGGATCTTTTGGGAGGCTGCGTATAAACGTTTAAAATATTAAATTTATTCTTAACTAGAATCTCTAAAGAAGGTACCGAAAACTCAGGAGTGCCCATAAAAACAACATTTAATGACATTAGTGTATTATTGAAATTAAACTATAATTCTTTCAAGTTCTTTTTTTTGTTTGGATAACTTTTTAACAATCATTGTTTTTTTTAATTTAGATAAGTAATCAATAAACAATATTCCCTCTAAATGGTCAATTTCATGTTGAATACATGTGGCTAGCATACCTTCTGTCTCAGTTTCTTTCGGTATGCCATGGTAGTCTAAATACTTTATATGACACTTATCAGGTCTATCAATTTCAGCGAATTGACCAGGAACCGACAAGCATCCCTCTTCATATGTTAAATTAGTTGTTGATTTTTTAATAATTTCTGGATTTATAAAAAACATCGGGTTTCTAGGTTCATCTTGTTTAGATAAATCAATAACTATTATTCTTTTAGGTTCGCCTATCTGAATTGCGGCTAATCCTATACCAGGTGCAGCGTACATTGTTTCCAACATATCATCCATTACTTGCCTTACATCATCATCCACCTTTTCTACGGGTAAAGATTTTTTTCTTAAAAGATCATTTGGTTCAATTAAAATTTTTCTTAAAGCCATATAAATATGAATAAATTATAGGTTTATTTTAGTCAAGTAGTTCGAACTTGTTTTAGGCAATATTTTAAACTCTCCAAGGAAGTGTTTCACTTAAAATATCATTTCTTATCTTTTTTAAATTTAATTCATTCAATATTTTGTTTAAGAAATATATTGTTTCAGGGTCTAAATCATAAATATTATCTTCGCCAATTATTTCAATAATTTTAAGCATTACTAAACCTGTCTGTTTTTGACTTACTAAATCCACTAGGTTGTTTGGTATTGTTAATTGTCCAGAAAGCTCAATTAAATTAAGCTCTTTTGGCAAAGTAACACCATCTATTTTAAGAGATTCTAAAACAACTATATCTTTAATTGAAATAAAATATTTTTTATTTTTTTTAATTTTCTTATAAACTTCTTTTAAATCTTTTTCTGTTTTGCTGTTTTTATGATTTTTATCTAAAAAATGTTTTATCACTTTTGATCTGTGCAAAACATCATTTTTAAACTTTATTTTTTTACTAAAAATAATATTTTGTTCTAAATTTTTTTTAACTAGCGCTAAATAATTTTCTGGAATTTCATCTGGGTCAAGTGATCTTAAAATTATTGACAATTCCTCAGTAAAAACACTTAGCAATTTATCTTTTGCGAATATATCTTTAAGCAAAAAGGTTAGATAAAGTTTTCTTTCTATATTTGTGCTAAGTAGAATGCTTTGATAAATTAATGCTCTCGCTTTATACTTGGGTAAAGTTTTATATACTTCTTCAACATTTAACAGTTGGTTAAAATTAAAGTACATTCTTAAATAAATTTTAAAAACTTCTTCATTTTCGAAAGAGTTAGAGGCAGCAGCCTGCTCATACGTTAATACTATTTCTTCATTTTCAAAGCTATTATCTTGCAACAGGTTGGCTGAAGAAAGATAGCGCCAAATATATTTATCTGTTTTTTCATTAGGTTCAAATATAAAATCTTTACTTGTAATATGAGATAAATAAAAATTAAGAAGATTGTTGTCTGAAATCTTACTAGTTGTTTTGTCAGTTATCCCTAGTAAAAAATTAATTTTATCTTCAAAAAAACTATCTTTTAAACCGCTCTCTTTTGCTAAATCAAAAAGTAATTGGGCTTCTTCTTTTCTATCTTCATTTATTAAACAGTAAATTGAAAACTTATCTAGATAATTATTTTTAACTTCTTTATTCATAAAGGTTGATTTTTCGCAGGCTGATTTTATATCTGAAGATGAAAGATATTCATTGATTAAAAATTTTATTACTTTTGGTTGTTTTCCTACTTCATCATTATTTTTTAATAAAACCTCAAGATCTTTAAATCTTCTATTTTTAATTAACCAATTTATTTTTAGTTTTAAAAATTCTTCAGATGATAAGTTTTTTTTAGGAGGATAAGCGTTTGTAAATAAAACTCTAAAAAGCAAATCTTCTGAAAATTTAGAAAGTTTAATTTTATTAATTCTTTTAAGAATTCTTTTTATATCCTCTCCATTTGATTGTGACCATAAGTTTAAACTAAAATTATTAATCTCTGGATCGAATATGCCAATTATTGACTGATTTGAAGTTTTAATATCTTCTTCATTAATTATAAACTTTTCTTTTTCTGCCTCATCTGAGAATTTTGTATTTTTTTTTATAATTATTTCATCATCTTCAGCTTGATTATTTGCATTTGTACTATCGTCCTTTTTTTCCCATATATCGACTGCCGCAACAGATAGCGAAGGAATAAAAATTATAGTTGTTAAGAAAAATATAGTTTTTATGAATTTATTTAAGCGTGATGATCTTTTCATTGCTAATTTCTTGCTTAATAAGTTGGGTTGGAGTGGGCATATCTATTTTGTCAGCTAAAAATATTAATAGAATGAAAACTAATATACCTAAAATAATTCTTACTATAACTTTAGGATATAATACTTTTCTATTATTTCTGGGGTGGAATCTAAGTTGCATAATTGTTAATTTATATTTAAACTCGAAAAATAAGACATAATTGTGAAAAATCAAATTTAAAATTCAGGAAATAGTGAAAAAAAACCTTGTTTTGTTAGGAATGATGGCTGTTGGGAAAACAACCTTGGGTAAAAGTGTAGCAAAAAAACAAAAGTTAGAATTTATTGATATTGATAAGAATATTGAAAAAAAAAACCTGATGACGATTAAGGAAATTTTTAATAAAAAAGGTGAAAAATTTTTCAGAAATCAAGAGGAAATTGAAGTTTTGAAATCGCTTAAAAAGAGTAATGCAGTAATTTCATTGGGTGGTGGTGCATTTTTAAATAATATATTAAGAGAAAATATTTTAAAATCTTCCATATCTGTTTGGTTGGATATTGATGTGAAAACATTGAGCAAAAGATTAATGAAAAATAAAAAAAGACCACTTTTAAATATGAATAATAATAATAAAAAGATCCAAGATTTATACGATGTGAGAAAAAATATTTATAAATTAGCTAATCACAAAATTAAATGTGATAATCTCAAAACTCAAGCTATCACTGATAAAATAATAGCAATATATGAAAAAAACTAAAATTATTATCAAAACCCCAAGCAAATCATATCCTGTTTATTTTGGAAACAATATTATAAGTTTAACCGGAACATTAATTAAAAAGAATTTGCCTGGAGTAAAAAAAGTATGTGTAATTAGTGATAAAAAATTACCTTCTTCAATATTTTTTAAATTAATTAAATCTATAAAAAAATTTAATCCAAAAGTTTATAAAATTAATGTTAATGAAAAAAATAAAAATTTAAATACAGCAAGTAAGATAATTCAAGAATTATTGAAAAATAATTTTAACAGGTCTGATTGTGTAATTGCTTTAGGAGGAGGTGTTATAGGTGACCTTTCAGCATTTATTTCTAATCTTACAAAAAGAGGTTTAAAATTTATTAACATACCGACAACTCTTTTATCGCAAGCTGATGCAGCAATTGGAGGTAAAACAGGTGTAAACTCAATGGAGGGGAAAAATCTTATAGGAACATTCTATCAACCTGATTTTGTGTTAACTGATTTATTAACTCTCAGAAGTTTACCGCATGAACAATTTGTATGTGGATATGGTGAAATATTAAAGCATTCACTAATTTTAGATAAAAAATTTTTTTTGTGGCTTTGTAAAAATGGAAAAAAAATAATTAATAGTAGAGACGGTAACACTCTAAAAAAAGCAATTATAAAAAGTTGTAAAATTAAATCTAAGATAATCAATAAGGATGAAAAAGAAAAAAATTTAAGAATGATATTAAATTTTGGCCATACTTTTGCACATGGGTTTGAAGCAACTAAAAATTATTCCAAGAAACTAAATCATGGCAAAGCTGTTTTAATAGGTATGATGGTAGCAAGCGAATTATCTTTTGAAAAAAAATTATTGCCACTCAAAGATTTAAGCTTATTAAAAAAACACTATTCTGATTTAAATCTTCCAATGAATATAAAAGAAAGTTTTAATAAAAAGGAAGTAAACAAAATAATATACTTTATGAAAAAAGATAAAAAAAATTTAAATAAAAAGATAAATTTGATACTGCTTAAAAAAATTGGAAAAACAACAATGCCAAGCACTTTTTCTACCAACCATAATGAAATAAAAAAATTTTTATTAAAATACTATAACTAAAAAATTATTTTATATGAATTTCTAATGCATGGATTTTATTTTGCATTTCTTCCTTCAAAATAAAAAAGATAATTTTATGCGCTTCTATTTTGCTCATATTTTTTAACTTTTTTGATTCAATAATAAGTTTGAGATTAAATTTACCAGCATCAAATAACTTATGTTTTTTATGCAAATTTGAGTTGTCAACTAGTAATATTTTCTCAGGTTTAAGATTGTTATTAATTTTTTCTTTTATTTTATCCAAAAAATTTGTCATTTCACTTCTAAAATTTTAGAACATATAGTAGATATAGACAATGAAAAATATTTGTGAATGGCAAAATTGTAGCGAAGCTGGACAATTTAAAGCTCCAACGGAAAGAGATAATAGTAAGAATTACAGATGGCTTTGTAAAGAGCATATAAAACAATTTAATCAAAAATGGGATTATTTTGATGGAATGTCACAATATGAAATTGAAAACTTTTTAAAATCTGATCTTACTTGGCATCGCCCCACTCAAAAATTTGGTTCTAATGATAATTTTTTTAATATTCTGTGGAACAATACCTTAAATGATAATTTTAAATTTTTTAATGAAAGCAATTCCTATAATCCTAGTGACAGAAAATTTTGTGAAAAAGATAAAGATGCTTTTAGAATAATGGACTTAAAGTTTAGTGATGATTGGGCAGCAATACAGAAAAAATTTAAAATCCTTGTAAAAAAATTTCATCCTGATAGAAATTCTGGTAATAAAAAATTTGAAGACAAACTTAAAAAAATAACTATGGCCTACAGCCACTTAAAAAGTATAATGATAGTAAAATAAAATGTCTAACTTATCTGAATTAACACCCGATATAAAAATTTCTATAAATCAAATTTTTGGAATAGAAACGGAAATGAAAATAGACGGTTTTTCTAAAAAAAATGAATATGTTCCACAAGTAGACAGTAACTATAAATTTGATAGAGATACAACATTAGCAATTATTGCTGGTTTTGCTTTTAATAAGAGAGTTTTAATTCAAGGCTATCACGGAACAGGTAAATCAACTCACATTGAACAGGTGGCAGCGAGATTAAATTGGCCATGCATTAGAGTAAATTTGGATAGTCACATAAGTCGTATAGATCTAATAGGTAAAGATGCAATTGTTCTGAAAGATAATAAACAAATTACTGAATTTAAAGAAGGTATACTTCCATGGTCAATTCAAAATCCGATAGCTTTAGTATTTGATGAGTATGACGCTGGAAGACCTGACGTAATGTTTGTAATTCAAAGAGTACTTGAAAAAGAAGGAAATTTTACTTTATTAGATCAAAATAAAGTTTTGAAACAAAATCCTTTTTTTAGATTATTTGCAACAACAAATACTATTGGCTTGGGAGATACAACTGGCCTTTATCAAGGCACTCAACAAATTAACCAAGGACAGATGGACAGATGGAATATTGTTACTACTTTAAATTACCTAAAATTTGATAAGGAGTTAGATATTATTTTAGCAAAATCAAAACCTTTTAATAATAAAGAAGGTAAAGAGACTATTTCAAACATGATTAAGGTGGCAGATTTAACGAGAAAAGGTTTTGTTAATGGTGAAATTTCAACAGTAATGAGTCCACGAACAGTTTTGCACTGGGCAGAAAATGCTGAGATATTTAAAGATGTAGGTTATGCATTTAGAGTTACATTCCTTAACAAATGTGATGAATTGGAAAAAAATATAATTGCTGAATATTATCAAAGATGTTTTGGTGATGATTTGCCCGAGTCTTCTGTAAACATTAAAATATAAAGAGTTTAAATGGATGAAAAGGAATTTTTAAAAGATAGATTTAAATTAGCTATTTCTTCTGCAGTTAAAGCTATTTCTGAAAACTTTGATCTTCAAATAAAATTTAATAATCATGCAGATTCAGATGAAAATTCATTAAATTTACCAGAGGTTGCTGATCTTAAACATTTACAAGATTTTACAAACTTAAGAGCTTTTGCCGATTCTGAAGCTTTAAAAATAAAATATACAAATAAAAAAATTTACCTAGAAAATGAACCAAGAGGAACGGTAGCTAAAACTCTTTATTCCATAGCTGAAAAAATTAGATATGAAAAAATAGGATCTGATAAGCTCTTGGGTGTAAAAAATAATATAACTCAAAGTTATGAAAATAAGCTTAAAAATAAAAAAAATGAAGAAATTAAAACTGAAGGTGATGTATTAATAGCTGATGCTTTTGAATTGTATTTAAGAAGTCATTTTTTTAAAGTGAAACAGAATGAAGCTACTAAAAGAACTTTAAGTTATTGGAAAGATTTATTTGATAAAAATCTAAAAATTAAATTAAAAAAATTAGATAATTGTATTCAAAATCAAAAAGAGTTTAGCCAAATAATATCAGAATTAATTAATAACCTTGATTTTGATGACTCAAAAAGCAAGGAAAAAGAGGAAGAAAATACTACAAAAGACAATCAATCATCTGAAGATAATACTAAAGACGATAAAACAGAAAATAATAAAAATGATGAAAATGAACAAGATAGATCCGAGTTAAGTGTATTAGATAATAATGCGATTTCAACAAATGAAAATGAAGATTTAGAACAAAACCAAAAAAATGAAAGTAAATATGATCCAAATTTACAAGAAAAGAATAATAAAAAATCATTAAGAGATAAATATAAAATTTTTACTAACCAGTATGACGAAGTAAAACAAGCTGATAGCTTAGAAAATCCAGAAGAAATAGCTAGGTTGAGAAAAAGTTTAGATCAGCAGCTTATTAACTTGCAGAATATTGTATCTAAACTTGCAAATAAACTGCAAAGACAATTGCTAGCAAAACAAAATAGATCTTGGGAATTTGATTTAGAAGAAGGTTTGTTAGACTCTTCAAAATTATCAAGAATTATTATTGATCCTATGCGCTCACTATCATACAAAATTGAAAAACAAACCGAATTTAAGGATACTTTGGTTACTCTACTTATTGATAATTCTGGTTCTATGAGAGGTAGGCCAATTTCTGTAGCAGCTATCTGTGCAGATATTTTATCTAGAACCTTAGAAAGATGTTCTGTTAAAGTTGAAATTCTTGGATTTACTACAAAAAACTGGAAGGGTGGAAGAAGTAGGGAAAAATGGAATGTAAATAATAAACCTAAAAATCCTGGTAGATTAAATGATTTGAGACATATTATTTATAAATCTGCTGACCAATCTTGGCGCCAATCGAAACAAAATCTTGGTCTTATGCTTAAGGAAGGTTTATTAAAAGAAAACATTGATGGAGAAGCTCTTTTGTGGGCCTTCAAGAGAATCTCCAAAAGAAAAGAAGAAAGAAAAATATTAATGGTTATCTCTGATGGAGCTCCAGTAGATGACTCTACACTTTCTGTAAATTCTGGCGATTATTTAGAAAAACATCTGAAACACGTTGTAAAATCAATTGAAGAAAATTCAAATATAGAAATTCTTGCTGTTGGCATAGGTCATGACGTAACTAGATATTATAAAAAAGCTATTAAAATTGCGGATGTTCAAGAATTAGGTGATGTAATGATAAATCAATTAACAAAACTTTTTTCAGATAAAAACGATAAAACTATGCACTAATATTTTTTTTGTGACTTGAATTTTCCTCTATACGAAATATTAAAAGTCTAAAAGGAATTAACATAAGCAAAGCAACAAATATCTTAACTAGCAGGTCTCCAAAAGATAAGGTTACCCAACTTACTCCTGTTTTGTAAAATGATATAAAAAAAAATAAAAAAGTGTCAATAGTAGATCCAATTAAAGATGAAATTAATGGGGCAGCAAACCATACTTTTTTCCTTAGTTTATGAAAAATATTAATATCAATTAGCTGAGCAACGAGAAAAGCTATTCCTGAGCCAGTTGCTATTCTAATTGAAATTAAATCAGAATAATTTGTTGAAAAATAAAATGTTAAAAAAACTCCTAATAAAAAACCAAGATAAACAATTTTTTTGGCAGAATTTGGTCCATACTTTCTATTTGATAAATCTGATATTAGAAATGCTACTGGATAACTGAATGCTCCATATGTTAATAAATTTTGAAGACCCATATAATTTACAGGGAATTGAACAAGATAGTTAGATAGCGCCACTACCAATGCCATTAATAAAGCTAAAATTAAAAAAAAATTATACTTTATTTTAACCATTAACTATTTAGTTTTTGAAAATATTTTTTTTTTTAACTTCTTTACTTTTGGGGATAACCTAAATGATTTAGCACTTTTCAGGAAAGAATCTAGTCCACCTTTATAATCAACTGTTCTTACGGCTGCATTACTAACACGCAGTTTAATATTTCTTTTTAATATGCTGCTTTTGAAAGTTACCTTTTTTAAATTTGGAATAAATTTTCTTTTTGTTTTATTATTGGCATGACTTACCCTATGACCCTTTAAAGGTGATTTTCCTGTTAACTCACATTTTTTTGACATTATAAATTTCCTAAACAGTGTATAAATGCAGCGAGAAATGGAATCAAGTTATTATATTAAATATTGACAACTTTAACATCAGGGAATAGTTATATTTACAGAGTTTTAAATGGATGTTTACTTACCAATAGCTTTTTTAGCTGGATTTGTTAGTTTTTTATCACCATGTGTACTTCCTTTAATACCTGGTTATATTTCTTATATTTCAGGAACTTCATTTGATAAATTGGCAAAAGAAAATAAAAATGTAGTTATTTTTAAAACAATATTTTTTACCTTAGGTTTTTCTTTTGTTTTTATAATTCTAGGACTATCGGCATCGTCTTTAGGGAAATTTTTTTTAGCTAATTCTGATATATTTAGAATTTCAGCTGGTTTAATTATAGTATTTTTTTCACTGCAACTAATTGGAATTGTAAATTTTCAATTTATGAATAAAGACATCAGAATTTTTACAAATAAATATAATCGAAGCTACGCTTTTCCACTTTTGGTTGGGGCTGCCTTTGGTTTTGGTTGGACGCCATGTATAGGTCCTATTTTAGGTTCAATTTTAACTTTAGCTGCAATAGAGCAAAGCATCACTACAGGTATATTATTGCTATCATTTTACTCACTCGGTTTAGCGATACCCTTTGTTATCTCGGGAATTTTAATTAATAAATTTTTTATCTTTTCAAAAAATTTTAAAAAATATTTATCAATAACAAATAAAATTGGAGGTACTATCTTATTATTTACTGGATTAGCAATCTTAACAGGGCAATTACAAATATTAGGATTTTTTATATTAGAATATTTTCCTTTTTTTGAAAAATTTGGTTAATCATATGCCTTTACCAACAGCATCTTTTATATTTTTTATTCCTTCAGATTTTAAAATTTGAATTAATTCTTTTTTGATATCTTTTACTATAAATGGGCCTTTATAAACAAAGCCTGTATAAAGTTGCAGCAGTGATGCTCCAGCAATAATTTTTTCATATGCTGATTTTCCTGAATTAATTCCACCTACTCCAATAATAGGAATTTTTCCATTTGATTGTTTATAGAATTTCTTAATCATACTTGTTGAAATTTCTTGCAAAGGTTCGCCGGAAAGTCCACCTTCTTCATTTTTAGTCCCACTTAATAAGCTGTCCCTCCTGCCATTTGTAGTATTTGTTAGTATCATTGCAGAAATATTATTTTTCATAGCCACTTCAATAACTTTGGAAATATAATTATCATCAATATCTGGTGAAATTTTTAATAAAAGAGGAATGGTTGTTTTTTTTTCTTTCTTTATTTTATTAAGAAAAACCAAAAGTTCTTCCAGCTTTTTACTGTCATGAAAATCTCTTAAACCTTGTGTATTTGGAGAAGAGATATTTATGGTAATGTAATCAGCAACATCAAAAAAGAAATTTAATCCTAAACAAAAGTCGCTTTTCTGTTCCTTTGCATTTTTATTCGGTCCTATATTAATTCCCAATATACCCCTTTTTTTTTCTAATCTTATTCTATTTTTTATTATTTCCATTCCATCATTATTAAAACCAAGTCTGTTAATTAAAGCATTATCTTCTTCTAGTCTAAATATTCTTGGTTTGGGGTTTCCAAATTGTTTGAGAGGTGTAACTGTTCCAATTTCTACAAATCCAAAACCTAATTTTAATAATGAATTGTAAGCTTCAGCACTTTTATCAAATCCAGCAGCTAAACCTATTGGATTAGGAAATTTTTTTCCTAATAATTCAATATTTAATATTCCTTCATCCTCAACTTCAAATGCTTTATCGGGTAAAGGATTAAATTTAAGTGATTTAATAGCTAAATCATGTGCCGTTTCAGGATCAACTTTGAATAAAAGAGGTCTTAAAATAGAAAACATTATTTAATACATTTATTTATTAGTTCAATGGTTTCTTTAATGCCAAAAAAACTTATAAAAAAACCCATTCTTGGTCCATCTTGGTCTCCAAAAATTATTTCATAAATAGCTTTAAACCATTCTCTTAAGTTTTCTGAATATCCATTCTCTTTACCAACTGAATATACAATAGTTTGTATAGCTTCTGGGTCTAGCTGTTTCTCACAGTTTTTTAATCTACTTATTAAATCTTGTAATGCTTTTTTTTCTTTTTCATTTGGTTTTCTATATTTTTTATTTGGCTGAACAATATCTTTAAAATATTTTAAAGCGTAAACAATTAAACTGTCTAATATTGGATGTTCTTTAGCCTTAATATCTTTTTTATATTTTTTAATAAACTTCCATAAAATATCTTTGTCTGTTGCATTGCTTGTTCCAACTAAATTTAACAAAACTGAAAAAGGCATAATTGATTTTTCTTGTGGAGGTTTTCCATTATGAATGTGCCAGACAGGATTAAGAAGTCTATGTTTTTCATCCTGCTCTGTAAACTTATCCACACATGATAAATATTCATCAACAGCTTTTGGAACTACATCTTCGTACAATTTTTTTGCTCGCTTGGGATTTTGATACATATATAAACTTAAACTTTCTGGAGAGGCATATTTTAACCACTGCTCTATCGTGATTCCGTTTCCTTTAGATTTTGATATTTTTTCTCCTTTTTCATCAAGAAATAGTTCATAAGCAAAACCATTTGGGTTTTTCTTGCCTAAGACTTTACAAATTTTACTTGAAAGTATTGCGCTTTCAATTAAATCTTTTCCATACATTTCATAATCAACATCAAATGCATACCACCTCATAGCCCAATCTACTTTCCATTGTAATTTGCATTTACCATTTGTAACATCTGTTTCTATTTTCTTGTCTCCATTTTTATAAATTATTTTTCCCTCTTTTTTTTTAATTTCTACAATAGGAACTTCTAAAACTTTACCTGTTGTTGGACAAATAGGAAGGAAAGGACTATAGGTAGATTTTCTTTCCTTACCTAAAGTAGGTAACATTATATTCATAATTTCTTCATATTTTTCTAATACTAAAAGTAAAGATTCATTAAACACACCATTTGTATAAGTTTCTGTTGAGCTTCTAAAAATATAATTGAAGTTAAATTGATCCAGAAATCTTTTTAACATCTCATTATTATGTTCGCCAAAACTTTTAAATTTATTAAAAGGATCTGGCACACTGGTTAAAGGCTTGTGTAAATTTTTTTCTAAAACTTCTTTATTAGGTATATTATCAGGAACTTTTCTAAGACCATCCATATCATCAGAAAAAGTTATAATTTCTGTTGGAATATCAATAATTTGTTTTATAGCATTCACCATCATTGTAGTTCTTGCAACTTCTGCAAATGTCCCGATGTGAGGTAAACCGCTAGGGCCATAACCTGTTTGTAAGGTTATCTTGCCTTTTTTTTCGTAAATTTTTTGTCTTTCTTTAACCAATTTCCTAGCCTCCACAAAAGGCCATGAACTGGTAGCTTGAATTATAGATTTATTAATCACGTTATAAAAGATTTATTAAATTTTATTAGAAAAATATAGGTATAATAAGGTCTTATTATGTTGAATTTCAATTATAATTAAATAACTTTTAATCTCAAAAATGAATAACTTTAAAACTGTTTTTTTCGCAATAGGGGTGCTTTTAATAATATTAGGCGCATTTATGCTTATACCGTTCTTGGTAGAGCTCATATATGATGAAAAAAATATCACTTTTCTTTCTTCATCATTTGTTACCATATTTATAGGCATATTATTGGTACTCACCAATTTAGAAGAAAGTAGAAAACTAAATTTACAACAAGCTTTTCTTTTAACAACACTATCGTGGTTGAGTATTGCTCTTTTCGGAAGTTTACCATTCTTGTTATCCAATCTTAATCTAAGTGTTGTCGATTCATTTTTTGAAAGTATGTCTGGAATAACTACAACTGGCTCAACAATTATCACAGACTTAGATAATGCTCCTAAAGGAATACTAATTTGGAGAGCTATTTTACAATGGTTAGGAGGAATAGGAGTTATTGTGATGGCAATTGCAGTTCTTCCATTATTAAATGTTGGGGGGATGCAGCTATTTAGAATGGAAAGTTCGGACTCAACAGAGAAAATTTTACCTAAGGCTCGTGCAGTGACTTTAATGATTTCAACGATTTATATTACCTTAACTTTCGCTTGTGGGTTAGCTTACTGGATTTTTGGAATGAATGTTTTCGATAGTATAGCCCATTCAATGACTACAATAGCCACAGGCGGATTTTCTACTTATAGTGATTCTATTGGATATTTTAAAAATCCAAAAATTGAAATAGTTTCAATAATTTTCATTATATTGGGAAGTTTGCCTTTTATAGCATACATTAAATTTATCAAAGGTAACAAAAAAATATTTTTTAAAGATTCACAAATTAAAGCATTGATTTATGTTTTGTTTTTTTCAATCTTAATAATGTTTCTGTATTTATCATTTATTAGCAATGGCAATAACTTTTTAGAAAATTTAAGAATATCGACTTTTAATATAGTTTCAATATTATCAGGAACAGGTTACGTAACAACAGATTTTAGCTTATGGGGTAAATTTCCATTAGTTTTCTTTCTTTTTTTAATGTTCGTGGGTGGGTGCGCCGGTTCAACAACATGCGGAATTAAAATATTTAGGTTTCAGATACTTGGTAAATTTATTTTAAACCAAGTAAAAAAAATTATCTATCCAAATGGAGTTTTTTCTATGAGATATAATGATGAAAAAATTAGTAATACTTTTATATATTCAATAATAACTTTTATTTTTTTATATTTTTTTATATTTTTTATATTGTCTGCTTTGCTATCTTTAAATGGTTTGGATTTTGTTACCGCTATATCTGGCGCTGCTTCCGCAATATCGAATGTAGGGCCTGGCTTAGGCAATATAATTGGTCCAAGTGGTAATTTTTATGAACTGCCTGATTTTTCTAAATTAAGTTTGTCTTTGGGTATGCTTCTTGGTAGGTTAGAATTGTTTGCGGTACTAGTTTTGTTTTTTCCTTCTTTTTGGAAAAATTAAATATTATTAATTATATGGAAATTTATAAAAAACATACATTGTCGGAAACTTTTTCAGTTTATTTTGATAAGCGAATGACACGAATTCTTTTACTAGGAATTATAAGCGGTTTTCCTTGGGTTATTATTGGAAGCAGTCTTAGTCTTTGGTTAAAAGAAGATGGTCTTAGCAGAAGTACTATTGGGTGGGCAGGTTTAATATTTAGTGTTTATGCATTTAATTATCTTTGGGCGCCAATAATTGATAAGGTTCGTATTCCTTGGCTTGCTGACAAGATTGGACATAGACGTGGTTGGATCGTGACCATGCAATTTGTTATTTTAATTAGCTTAATATGTTGGAGTTTTATTAATCCAACTGCCAATCTTTCACTGGTAATTACGATTGGCCTTATTATTGCTATCGCTTCTGCTACTCAAGATATTACAGTAGATGCATTAAGAATTGAGCAAATTGGTAAAAATGAAGGAGCATCAATGCAGGCGGGAGCTGCTATGGCTGTTGTGGGTTGGTGGACTGGTTATAAATTGGGTGGTGTCATCGCGTTGAATGCCGCCGAGTATTTGCAACAAGCTGGGTTTGAAAATTATTGGCAAATTACTTTTTTAATTCTCAGCATAGTTATTATTGTTTGCAATATTGGTTTAATGTTTATTAATGAATTGCAAGATACTGAGAGACAGGAGAATCAAAGAACAAATGACCAAAATATAGAAAAAAAAATAGGATCTTCGGGTATTTTTACAAAATTTCTAGCTTGGATTGGTGGTACAGTTTCTGGACCTATAATTAGTTTTTTTAAGAAAAATGGTTTTAAAATTGCTTTAGGTATTTTAATTTTTGTTTTTCTTTTTAAAATTGGCGAAGCTTTCCTTGGAAGGATGTCTATAATATTTTATAAAGAAATGGGATTTTCTAAATCAGATATCGCACTTTACTCTAAAGGTTTGGGTTGGATTACCACTGTTATATTTACACTTTTAGGTGGTTTGTTTGCTATTCGATCGGGCGTGATTAAAGCATTGTTTGTTTCCGGAATATTGATGGCTTCTACAAATCTTTTATTCTCTTTTTTAGCTTGGTCAGGAAAATCTGAGTGGCTTTTTGCTGTGACTGTAATTTTTGATGATATGGCTGCTGCATTTGCTACTGTTGCATTTGTTGCCTTTATATCATTACTAGTAGACAGAACATATACAGCTACACAATACGCATTGCTGGCTTCAATTGGAACAGCTGGAAGAACCACATTGGCAGCTTCCTCAGGAACTTTAGTAGACTGGTTAAATGGTGACTGGGGTATATTTTTTATAATAACAGCGATAATGGTTATACCATCTCTAATTTGTCTATGGTTCATCCGCGATAAACTTAAATTACAGTGAGAAATAATTCTTCTTTATTAAATATATATAAAAAAAAAAATTTAAAATCAGAAATTGTTACACAGCTTTTATATGGAGATACTTTTAAAAAACTAAAACAATCAGGTTCTTGGATTAAAATTAAAAATGATGTAGATAATTATAAAGGTTATATTAAAAATAAAAAATATCCCTCCAACCATAAAAATACACATAAAGTTTTTGTTTTATATGCTAATGTTTATTTAAAACCTAAAAATTATTCTAAATTAAAAAAAAAACTTAGTTTTTTATCTAAAATAAATATTAGTGAAAAAAAAAATGGATTTTATAAATCTGATAATTTTTGGATAAAAGAAAATGTCTTAAAAAAAATTAATCATACTAATAAAAATTTATTTTTAAATATTAATAAATTTATCAATATTAAATATAAATGGGGAGGCAAACATTATACTGGTGTTGATTGCTCTGGTTTAATTCAATTATTTTTTAACTATAATAATAAATTTTTCCCAAGAGATACCAAAGATCAAATAAAATACTTAAAAAAAAAAGTGTCATTAAATAATATTAAAAAAAATGATTTAATATTCTGGAAAGGCCATGTAGCTTTAGCCATTTCGAAAAATAAACTTCTACACGCTTACGGACCTTTAAAAAAGGTGACGATCATGCCTATAAAAAAAACTATAGATATAATCTACAAAACAACCAATCTAAAAGTAATTGGTATCCGAAGACCATAATTTTTACCTAAAATTATAAAAAATTTTAAAAATATCAAATCTGTAACTGCGCTCAATGTAATCACTTCATTTGCTTGACACAGTTTTTGTCACAAATTATAGTTGAAATTTATATGATAAAATTAATTAAAATACTAATTTTAAGTATCAGCTTAATTGTGATGAACTCTTGTGCGAAACCTACTGTGGTAAGCGTAGTAATGCCTGGCGATGACGATTTGAATTGTGAACAATTAAAAAGCGAGGTGGCTGAAGCTATTCATTTTAAAAAAAAAGCCGAGTTTGCTAAAGAAGGAACTGGCGGAAATACTGGTAGAGTCCTCCTTTTTTGGCCTGCCTGGGTGAAAACACTTCATAATGCTGATGTTGCTATAATGGCTGCAGATGATCGCAAATATCATTTAGAGAAAATTATGAGAAAAAAAAAATGTGATAGTCTAGATAACATTAACGATGAAACGTCAAGCACTTCATCTTCTTCAAGGAACATATCAAAACAATTAAAAGAATTAAATAAATTACACAAATCTGGCGCTTTAACAGAAGAAGAGTTTAAAGATGCGAAGAAGAAGGTTTTGAATCAGTAAATAAAAAAAACCTATTTTACAAAATATTTTTTTTTTAAATAAAATTTAATAGTATTTTTTAATATTTGGATAAAAAATAATGTGAACCATTTTTTTTTAAATAAATTTGGTAATTATTCTTGACATCTTGCAAGTTTAAACGAGAGTAAAGATGTGGAAACAAGACACCTTCTGCTGATTTTTCCCATACAAGATTTTCTAGTTTTGCTGTATCAACTTTTAACAAAATTAATTTATTTTTTTTAA
>Ga0114997_10001472_pt1 | contig 19516 bp, 22 predicted proteins | sample ArcticOcean_MG_C_2_FD_87045 | JGI IMG/M metagenome (GOLD analysis project Ga0114997, IMG submission 87045) | Marine microbial communities from western Arctic Ocean - ArcticOcean_MG_CB4_136 | ecosystem: Environmental > Aquatic > Marine > Oceanic | place: Arctic Ocean: Canada Basin | collected...
ATGGGCACGCCACTTTCAGCTTGCTTGATGATGGCCAGTATTTGACTATCAGAATAACGTGATTTTTTCATGTAGATCTCCTTCGTAAAGTTTACGAGAAAATTCTACTTTTGACCTCCGTTACTTATCGGGGGGATTACCCAGGGTTCGCAGTAACCGCTCTGGATATTGCTCGTCCAGGTAATCCCACAAGGTGATACCGGTCAATGAAGGTTCTCTTTTAGCAGGGGCACCAACACCGATTTCCACACTGCATCTAACGGATCTTTACGGGTTCTCCAGTGACGCTCCCTATAGGTTGAGATTTCTCCTTTCTCGATGCGGCGCCCGGAGCGGACACTGATACCTGCTTTTGCTGCTGCCGTCTCTTGCGTATGGTCTGTCTGGCGATTCTTCATATACAAATTTTCCTGGGATTGAGTGATGTGTTTAGCAGGCAAATACCTTCTCCAAAGGGCAGAAAGTACCTATCTTCTACTATCACTCAACCGGCCATCGTAATTGTCGTCTAACACAAGGCCCTGTCCGAATTTTTTTATCGGGTGCAACCCACGGTGACCAAGCGGAAAATTAATGCACTTCTGGACTTTACCTTCATCGAACAGCGCCAAAACCTGGTGTTTATCGGCCCGCCGGGTGTTGGCAATGCCCATCTGGCCACAGGGATATCACTGAAGGCGATTGAGGCAGATTACAAAGTTCTGTTTGTGACCGCGCTGGAACTGATCAAAATGCTGGAGCTGGCAGAGATTACTGGCGGGCTAAAAAAGAAGATCAAGCTGCTGGCCAAGAACGATATCCTGGTCATCGACGAGCTCGGATATTTACCCATGAGCAAACAGGGAATGTACAACCTGTTCGAATTGATCAACGCGATGTACGAGCACCGCTCATTGATCATCACCACCAACAAGGACTTTACCAATTGGCATGAGTTGTTGTTTGATGACAACGTTGCAGTACCCATTGTGGACAGGATTATCCACCACTTAAAAATATTTATGCTGGGAGGAGAGAGTTATCGGTTAAGACACAAATTGAACAGCCAGGGGGGTCAATTTTAATGGCCGTTGCCAAATGTGATCCGGTAGCTGTTTTTGGGCCTTTTCCATGCCCTGTATTATACAATAACAGGGGTATAAATACCTTATAAAACACTATGATAGTGCATTTTTCCATGCGCTTGCATGCGCATAATATCGTGCCCGTCAAGCAACCAGTTCAACTGCTGACCAGTCAACGTAATGACCTGATCAAGTGCCTTACGAGGCCATTTAAAGTGCGCCTTCTCCAGACTCTTTTGCCACAGGCAAACACCATTATGTTCCCAGTAAAGCGCTTTGACTTTGTCCTTCTTGCGGTTACAGAACAAAAATAGATGTCCGGAAAATGGATCCAGTTCCAGTGTGCCTTCGACCAGTACGCTTAGGCTCGCCATTTCTTTTCGGAAATCCACAACATCCCGGAACACGTAAACCAGCGGCAGATCATTCGATGGTCGTCTCATTCAAGCGATGCAGCCGTGCTCAAAACGACGCTTAACGCTCGAGAATCCACCTCACCGGCAAAGGCTACTGATACACCGTTGGGTAGACCGATACGCCACTGGTTGCTGGCAGCGGCTTCCATCACTTGCACTCGCTGGAAGCGGGTGGGCTGTGTGGCCGGTAACGCGCCTTTATTGACCAGCATCTTTTTGCCTGAGTACATCGCCCGGACGTGGACACCATGCTCCGTTACATATTCAGCGATGCTTTTTCCGAAAGCTTCGCAGGCCTGGACGTGTGCCAGCCAATAACGCTGACGATTCGTCAACGCGGGCATCACTTTCTTCATTGCTCTTTCTTCATTGCTCGTTGTGGGCGTAAAGTTTGATAGCAATGAGATTATGAAAACAGGGCGTGGTTCACGTGGCGCTTACTATTAACTACAAACTAGGGCTGGAAAACCTTGGTTCGTTTATACCTCTGCGGCGGCTGCTAGGTATTTAGCTACATATTAGGATAATTTAGTTTTTCCCCAATCTGCGACGGCCTGATCTAAATGTTGGCAAAAAACGCGCCCAGCATTGGATAGCGGTATCCCACTATGTCTGAGCAAATACGAATGAAATTGGCTCGGGCTCTTAAGTGGACGAACAATCAAACCAGGGAATGCATTGCCCATAACGGTAAATTCATCTACCAATGCAATGCCGAATCCAGATTCAACTAGCGCACAAGCTGACTCTGCAAAACGGACGTAGGCGGAAATTTCTGGCTCAAAATCTACACTATCAAAAAACTTAACTATCTCGCGGCCGTGAGCAGTATCTTTGTCAAAGGAAATTATGGGTTGGTCTTGGAAGTCGGCAGCTTCGATTACATCCTTTGCAGCCAATTCGTGACTAGCAGGAAATACCGCAACTAACTCCCCGGTGGTCAGTAATTTTTGCTCGATTGACGGATGATTTGGTGGAAAAAGGGATATCGCTAGCTCTCCCATTTGCAGGGAAACATAATCAACGAGCTGGTTGACTGTCAAAATAGTAAAATCGACTTTAAGTTCAGGCATTTCTTCCTTTATGGAGCGCAACACGTTCGGAACCAGTGTACGCCCAACACTGGGAGATGAACCAACACGAAGAACCTGATCTTTACCTTGAATTAATTGGTCGACAGACCAATCGAGATTCTTGATTTGCTTATATACAAGCTGAACTTCCTCGAATAGATGAATTCCCTCAGGGGTAGGGATTAACCTTCCCTTTTTCCGTTCGAATAACAATATTCCAAGTCTCTGCTCTGTATTGTGGAGTATCCGACTAAGACCTGGCTGAGTTGTATGCAACATTCTGGCTGCACCACTTATTGTATTGGCGATCATGATTGCGCGGAAAACTTCTATTTGGCGAAAGTTAAGCATCCCTAATACCCACTCTATGGCAAAAAGTGCTACATAAACTAGCAGTATCCGATATCCGATGATAGTCCTGTTGTAACCCAGTTCTACTATTCAAAAGTCACCAATACCGTCGAGCTGCTGGCTTAGAAAAAGATTGTCATTGGTTAATCCGGCAGAGTCTTCTTCAGCTGTTTCCAGTCGAGCGCTGGCAACAAGGTTGCTCCAGCAGAAAACATAAAAAACTAAGACAAATTCCAGCGGTTAGGAGCTTGATTCGGCTTGTCATGGAAACACCCTCTTTAAAGGCTTGACCGTTACTTTCGAATATACACCGGTCTTTGAGTAGATACCAGCTTGCGCCCATGCATTTGCATCTTCAAGTGACGCAAAATCCGCCAGCACCAAGCTTCCGCTAAAGCCAGCTTCGCCCGGATCTTCCGTGTCTACCGCAGGGTGCGGGCCAGCAAAAGTTAAGCAGCCCTGTTCATACAGTTCTTGTAAACGGCCCCAGTGTTCCTGACGATGTTCAATTCGTTCAGCCAAACTGTCAGTTTTGTCTTCGGCGATAATGGCGTAACGCATTAATCTGTGTTCCTTAATATATCTTCGAGATCGAGTTGTGTGAGTAGCTTAATTTGCTGAAATAGATAAAACTAACGTTAGTTTTTAAAAGCACTAATCGCGCTTTCCATAACAGACACATCTGCTTCCGCACCTGTGTATATCCTGAATTTATGAAAAGCTTGCCAAATTAGCATTCGATCCCCGTAAACAACTTCGCAGCCGACAGATAGAGCATCTTTTAGAAGCACTGTTTCTCTGGGTGTGGGAACAATGTCCATCACTACCATACCGACTTTAAGCAATTTCTTTGGAACTAACGACTCACCAATCGAGGAGCCCCCGGCCATACCAACCGTAGTTGCATTAATAATGATATCCGCCTCTACTAAGGCTTCATTCTTGTTCTCAAAGCGCCATGCCACTGCATTCCCACCAACATGATTTGCAAGCTCAAGAGCGATATCGTCATCTATATTGATGATAGAGACTCTTCCTCCCTCCTTTTCCAAATTGAAGGCAATTGATCGTGCAGCTCCTCCAGCGCCGAGCAAGCAGATCTTTTTGTCAGAAATTGAAGTTTTTTCTCTTAGGGCGCTTGTTGCACCGATTCCATCTGTGTTGTCACCAAAAAGCACTCCATCCCTATTAACAACTACATTTACAGCGCCAATTTTATTGGCCTCACTGCTCATTTCGTCAATGTGTTCCAGCATTCGTTCTTTAAATGGAGTGGTAACTCCAAAAGCACTTATACCAAGCGCCCTTGCACCCAACACAGCCGTTGATAAATCGGTAACGGCGAAAGGTACAAAAATATAGTTGAGTTTCAAGGCTGGAAAGAGTGAGTTATAGACAGCGTATAGTTTGCTCTTCCGGTAAGAATCGCCAAAAAAACCTATTACTTTGGTATTTCCGTCAATCAACATAATTTTGACTCCCTACTCGTATTGCTAGACTAGACGCGATGTCCTCGACTGTCTCCATCCCGCATTGCATAATGATGTCCGCTATGTTTCTGTAAACTGGAATTCTCTCTTCAACAAGCTTTGACAGTGACATTTCCTGTCGATCAGGATTAGGCAAAATGGCCGGTACACCATTTGTTTTCATTCGATCCAGTAAGATGTCCTTATCCATATCTAGATATACGACTAAGCCCATTTTTTTTAGAGTACTTTGATTTTTCGTGACTATAGGAGTCGCACCCCCTGTAGCCAAGACAAATTCCCTTCCTAGTAGCTTACTCGAAATAATATCAAGCGTTTCTGTCTCTAGGTCCCTGAAATATGCATCGCCATATTTTTTATAAATTTCTCTGTACGTCAAAGATTCCTGCATTTTCTCAAAATGCCTTTTCTCTAACTCGGCATCCTGATCGACAAAATCAATATTCAGCTTAGAGGAAAGAATTTTCCCAACAGAAAGCTTACCGCAAGATTTCATTCCGACCAGGATTATTCTATTTTTATGTTTATCTAGATTGTCACGGTACTTCTTGTTCACAAAACCTATCCAGTCTTTTAAAACTTGCGCGTCTCGAAAGAAGCTTTCTGTCGCGTTGTTTTCCACAAATTCTAGAGACGCGAAATGATCACGTCCCGTTTTATTAACCAAGTGCAGAATTGGTAGCCAAAGTTCACTACCAGCTGCTAGAGGGTAGCGGGTTTCCGAGTTTTCCCAGAAAAACACGTGTAAATCTGACAAACGGGGAAGGATTTTGGACAAGCCATCGAGACAGTATTTTGGCGTCGATTGATCAGGGGGTTGCCAAAAGGTATCTATATTAGCGTGCTTCGTCTCTGCCAGTAGTTTTGATGCCGAGTAGTTTGTATCTGTAAGGGTGTTGCGGTGATACTCATATGAAATGGTTATTTCTTCTTTAGCAGCTAGTTCAGCGATGTGCAGAGAGTCATCGACTATGCGATTCCAATCTGAAGTTGAGGCGTCTGCAGATGCAATTTCCCCTGCCCATACCCTGATAGTAGGCGCGCCTAATACCTTCGCAGTATCTAAGATGTCCTGAAATGAAGATTTTTTTTTTCGGAAGAGCCAACACGATAATAGGACCCGTAGGCGGTTACCTCGAGTCCAGCCTTAATCGAATATTCGCGTACTTGCTTAGCAATTTTTAAATCGCCGTGGGGCACATGCTTATCCCCCCCCCATTCAATACCGGTTAATCCTGCCTGGACAGCGAGATCAACAACGTTTTTTGCAGATAGATGACGAAATGTCACTGATACTAGTCCTGGATGAATCATTCCTTAATATCCTTGTTACAGCTAAGAGACTAACGTTCTCATCTTGTCTATTAACCAGACAGTAATAATCATGGCCAATGCTGATGATGGAGGCCACCAAAAGAATCCCACGTTGAGTTCATGCAGCCGGTAAACAATAAATAGTCCCAACGCAAGTCCAGGTAGATAGGATTTCCAGTCTCCTATTTTTAGCCTAGCTAATATGATGGTTCCTAGTATCGATCCAACAACAAAGCCAGGAAATTTAAAGGTCAAATCAAGCAATCCATCACCTGTAAACCGACTTAGAAACAATGTTATGAAGAAATAGAATATTGCCCAACCTAACAATATGTATCTGGACATATGTAAGTAATGTTTCTGCGATCCAGTTTTCTTTATGAATCGCATATAGATATTTGAAATAGAAACGTCTGTAATTTCAGTGAGATATGTATCTAAAGTAGAAATCCCAGCGGCAAATATTGAGATAATAAAAATAATTGATAAGCCGCTTGGGATTTCATTGGCAATAAAATAGGGAAAGATACGATCAGGCTCAGCTGCCAATTCGACAAGAAATTCTGAAGGCAGAGGATTCTCGTGGTAAAAAACGCTCAAAGCTAATCCCGCTACGATCATGCAAAGCGGTGTTATATATAGCAGCGCGGCGACGATGTAGGCTTTGTATGCGTCTGCAGCACTTCTACAAGCCCGCACTCTTTGCATCGTCCCTTGTGAGCTCGCCAAAGCGAGATTTCCTATCGTTGCCCCAATTAATCCGGCCCAAATCGTATAGGTTGTTTGAGGGTCTACCGAAAAATCGAACATAACTAGTTTTGATTCTTTATCTAGCCATATAAATGCTTCAGTCATGCTCATATCGAGTTGATTCGACATATACAAAATTGCGAATATCGCACCAAGAGTAAAAATACCGAATAGTATGAAATCAGTCCAAATGACCATTTTCAGCCCACCCAATATACTCCACAGAACCGCGAATCCCACGATTCCAGCAGCGCACAAAGGAAGTGACCAGCCTGTAATCACACTTAGGACTAAGGCAGTGGTCAATACCCTAAGCCCACCATTAATAGAAGTAAGAATGATGCCCAACAACATTGAAAAATTGCCTACCGGCCTATCGATCTGAGCGCTTATATAATCGTAGGTAGTATCAACGGATCGATCTTCAAAATATGGTTTAACAAAGAGTAAAGCCGTTAGCACTTTCCCTAACATCAATCCGAATATAATCTGTATATATCCGATATCACCGCCGGATTTAAATACATACGCGGGAACGGTGATAAAGGTTACTGAGCTGATTGCGGTTGCGGTTATCGATGCTGAAACCGCCCACCAAGGCATAGAGCCGCCCGCCGTAAAGAAGTTTTGCTGGTTTGAAACAGAACCGCCAAGCCGATGGGCTATGAAGGTAATTGCCACGAATACAGCAATCAAAATGAGAGCTGTCAAAGTGAACCATCCAACAATAAGTACCGATTCATATCAAATTGACGTCGAATAAACTGCAATTTTTTCTCCATTGAAATGGTAATCAAATAATAAAACACATTTGATGAGATCTTACCCCGCCTCAAAGAAGACGGGGTTGCGCCTGATCAGCGGGGTAAGAACCATCCGGACAACTGATATAGATGAGTATCTAAATACTAGAACGCTGCTGATAGATTGAGGTATACAAACCTACCGCGAGTATCGTAGACACCTCCAACTACTGTATTGGAACCTGACACCTGTGTTCTTGCAGGTTGGGTTATGATCGGTGGTTGTTCATCCAATAAATTTTTGACTCCAAGAGTGATGCCGAATTGATCATCGCGCCCTGCACCAATGCCAAACTTGTATGAGCCCTGTATGTCGTTGTAGAGAATACTGTCAATATCATTGCCCTCGGTACCAACAAGTAAATTATCCGCATTAGCGGCGCTCAACCAGCGAGTGCTCCAGGCCAATGTTAAATCATTACGGGTATAGACAAGCTGTGCAGTGATCCTATCATCAAAATCACCCACTTGCCCAGCAAGCTCATCCTCAGCGTCTCCTTCAAAGGCGACGAAGGTGTGATCTAGAAGATGCGAGTAATTTAGGCTTAGATCAAAGGCGCCGGAATCAACATCAAATCCATAATTTGCTTGTAAATCTACACCGCTAACTTCTTCACTCGCCGCATTAATAAGAGCGTTGTTCACCGCTACTATTTGTCCGGAGTTATCTCGTTCAACTTGAGCACAAAAGTCTGATACTCCAAGCAAAATACATTGATTTACAACGTTTTGAAGGGAAAAGGTACTGATCGCGTCTTTAAGTTTTATATTGTAATAATCAGCAGAGAAAGCGAGTCTGTTGAATGGCGTAAAAACCGCGCCAAAACTAAATGTGTCAGCTTTTTCAGTTCCCAAATCTGCGTTTCCGCCTGTTTTACCACGAACTGTTTGCGCCTGAATCTGAGTTTGATCGAATGTGGTAGAACCAGCGCCGACCGCAGCCGCACAATTGGTCGCTGCATCTCCAGCTAGAGTAAGAGCGCCACCATCTGTGTCACAGGCGTCGACAATATTAGTCGTACTACTCTGCACAGGCGAGAAGAGTTCGTTCACATTGGGCGCGCGGACGGCAGTTCCGTATGTGGTACGTAGCCGCAGAACTTGATTAAAAGAGATATCACTACGAATGCTCCACGATGTCTCATTTCCAACAGTGCTGTAGTCACTGAAACGAATAGCGCCTCCTATGTCAAAGGAATCTACCATTCCAAAATCAGCTAGCAGTGGAATATTTATTTCTGCAAATACTTCTGAAACATCATAACCGCCTTCAATAGACTGAAGCGCACGGGTAGCGGCAGTGCCATCCTGCAGAGCTTCATCCGCGTCAACAGAGGTGAATTCTTCTCGGTATTCTGCGCCAAGAACTAGTCCCACCATGCCAGCAGGCAATTCAAATGCTTGTCCAGAAATATAGCCTGAAAAAACATCCTGTTGAGATTCGATATCGCTTATCACATCGATCGAAGCGTAATCTAAAAAGTCTTGTGAAATGGAACCAGTTCCGAATATATCGACCGGAGTACATCCCAGAGCAGCAAACGCCGCGTCTCGGCAGGTGTCATCAGAAAAAACACCAGGAGTTCCATTATCATCAATATTCAATCCAGCGAAAAAGCGCTGTTTATCAAGCGTTCCCTCATCAGACTGACTAGCCCTAACCTGGCCAGTTTGATAATACAATTCATAGGTCCATCTATCAGATATATTGCCTTCCAAACCTGCTAGAAACCGATAGCTATCGCGATCACTTCTGGATGTTCGAACGCCTAATTCAGTGATTCGCCGAAGAACCTCAATGCCATCAGGATTCAATGTAGCAGCTTGCCCTGTAAGCGCTTCAACACGAGCAATGGCGTCCAACATATATGGATTGTCTGCGGGCACTAACTGCTGATTGAAACCGGCAGTAAGCTGAGGAGTGGTTCTTCTAAACCAAAAAAACTGAGGCTCAATCTGAACACTTGCTTCAGAGTTTGAATAAGACCCTTCTAGAATGAAATTTACGCTGCTTTGTCCAGCCTCAAAAAGATTGTAATTAAAAACACTGGAAAATAGATTTCGTTCAACAGGAACTTGAGTGTACCGATTTGGTAAGCGATTAAATCGCGATCCGTCCCAAACTTCTGGAGTTCCCGTCGTATCAAATGTGTAGTCGCCGGGCAAACCAATCTTACGTAATCGGCCACCGGGAATCGCACTAGACCCACAGCTGGCGTCTACCGAGAACCTACATCCATCAAACTGCCCAAACTCTCGATCACTAGCTACTATTGGATCGGTTTTGGTAACTTCAGTTGATACAATGAAAGAGCCCCTTCCATTGTCGAATACATTGCCAAACGTTAGGGACACCGAACTCTCTTCGCCGTCACCTTCTTCAGTCGCCTCACCATATCTGGTGCTGACATTGAATCCCTCATAGTCATTTTTAAGAATAACGTTTACAACACCTGAAACAGCGTCTGCACCATAAACCGCGCTCGCCGCTCCGGTTACCACATCGATGCGATCAATCATTCCTGCGGGAATCGCGTTTAAATCGACAGAAGACGTTCCTGGGTCACCTCCGATGTGGCGGCGTCCATTGACTAAGACCAAAGTTCTCTTACTGCCAAGATTCCGCAGATTTACAAGCTCTGTACCTGCATTAAAGCCGTCGTTAAGGGATGTGATATTTTGGCTTTGTGAACCAAAACTTTCTCCAAGTTGCGGTAATTCGTTTATAGCCTCTGATATGGAAAGATTGCCGGATAGAATAAAGGCCTCTTCATCAATTGTATTGATCGGAGCTTTCGAAACTTGATTTCCGCTAACAAGTCTTGACCCGGTTACGATAACTTCTTCCACAATGGCACTATCGCTTTGAGCCAGTGATGGATGCGCAATGAGTGTGAGTAGTGGTGTGATTAATATTGTGAGAACGAATTTTCTCTTATTAAATAGTCTTGCTCTTCTTAGGTTGCGTAATAAATTCATTTTATATCCCCTGTAGGACAGTATTTTTTATAGCAAGAAAGCCAAATAATTATATAGATGGCCGACAGGTGTTGGGTCTGTGATCGACAAATTCATTGATTAAGCAGATCTATTCAACATTTAAGCCCAGCACATCAATGCTTTCCAATACCGATAGTGCATTCATCTATATCAAATTGGTATACTCTGACTGGTATTGTGAAATTGCTGCGGATTTTCAAATAACTGGAATGCGGGCTTGACCAGGTCTAAAATAAAAGTCGCATCGGCCAATGTTAGCCAGCGTAGCGTAATGCGTTGTGTATTCGCGATGTTCAAATTGTCTACTCGTACTCAATCCGAAATACGCCTTTATGACGTCATCAGTGTTGGTAAATAAAGTGCTATCGAAGGATAAATCGTGATTAATACAATCGCAATCATAAACAGGTTAAAACCAACCGGTGGCGTTATTTGTGACATCTCGACCACCAGCGCCAGGAAAATACCAAACCAGATCGGATTGATTCCGGATTGCGTTACCATGGGCAAAACAACCGATGTCGTCAGCACGATGACGGAAATACCATCGAGAAAACAACCCAAGGCGATGAAAAAAATGGTCAGACATAAAATCAACTGGATGGCCGATAGTCCCAACGTAGCAATCCATTCGGCGAGTACATTGGGAATGCCAACATTCTTTAAAGGGCTTTGACCCTTATAATTGGGAACCTGACGCGGCCGATAAAAGAATTGAAGGGCTTTCAGAAAATCCACCTAGCAGCGGGACAGAGCCAGCAGCTGACTTTTAACCTACATGGCATGTGCGCCGCCTGAATCAATGGAAAGAAACCTCAAGGACATATCAGGGTTATCGTCAATTGATTGCTGTTGTCGCTCAAGTATCTCTATATCTTCGTTAAAGATTGCATCTTGTCCGGCGCGGATACGTTGTGTCAGACCTTGGTCATCAACTCTGAAGTTGCGTGCCATGCCCCAGAAGTAGTGACAGCTTTTGACTGTTTCGGGGGTCATGGAGTCGATAACAAATCCTCGTACGCCGGAATCGTGGTCCTCAAGCGAGTCAAGATTCTCAATCGGCGAGACGCCAACATCTATATTGACCGAGCATGGTTCAATGAATTCACCGATTTGCCAGCGATCGACCGGGGTGTCCTTTTGCAGAGCATCGCGCCAAAATGGAGGGGCGATATATTTTGCATCCATCTTTATAGGGTAACTTTTTCCCCATTTACAGATGTCTCTATCGGACTTTCCATTAATTCTTTCTGCCCAATAGATCCAGAATGGACGTATGTCTCATGTGTCAGATCCATAAGATTATCGATAAAAAGTCGATAATCGCATTGCACGCGCAAATAGCCACCGTCGAAGACCCATCCTTCCCTGTCATAGGGCCAGAAATCAGGAACAATATCTGGGTCAGCTTGATCTTGGTCCCCAATCCAGATCCAGATATAGCTGTACTTTCCCACCACATTATAACTCTGCGTGCAGATCTGCTTATTGACGCGTTGATTTGTCAAAGGCATTTCGTCGGGACTACCATCAGGTCCGATAAGCATGCCATGATATTTACAGCGGAGGTTGTCCCCTTCACGAGTGCCCAGGGAGAGGGAAAGCAGGCGATGCGGACAGGCATCGCCCAAGGCCACAACACTTCCACTAAGCTTTCGGTAAAGTACGATAGTCTCACCACAGATCTTTCTGGAGAGAGGTGCTTTGGCAACCTCGCCCGCCCAGGCTGCGATATACCAACGATTTCTTATAAAAGTCATAAACCACGCCCTTTCAACAGTTCGTCAAGTCGCGGATAAATACGGCGGGCGTTGCCTTCGAAAATGTCGTGCCGAACATCGGCGGAAAGATCGAGATTTTCCACATAACGCTTGGTGTCGTCGAAATAAAATCCTGTATGCGGGTCTATACACCGGACAGCTCCAATCATCTCGGAGGCGAACAGGATATTTTTCGGATCTATGACTTCACATAACAGGTCAATACCTGGTTGATGGTACACACAGGTATCGAAATAGACGTTTTGCATTAGATGTTTTTCGAGAGGGGGCTTTCCCAGCATATCGGCTAGCCCACGGTATCGTCCCCAATGGTACGGCACGGCACCTCCACCATGGGGTATCACAAAATTCAGTTCAGGAAAGTCGGAAAATAAGTCACCCGTAATTAGGTTCATGAAAGCATTTGTATCTGCGGCCATGTAGTAAGACCCTGTTGCATGGAGGCTTGCATTGCACGAACCCGACACGTGGATCATGGCCGGTACCCGCAGTTCCACCATCTTTTCGTAAAGCGGATACCAATAGCGGTCAGTTAAAGGCGGCGCTGAAAAGTGCCCTCCAGAAGGGTCGGGGTTGAGATTGCAACCGACAAACCCTAGTTCGAGTACGCAGCGTTCAAGTTCTTCAATGGCGTCCTCAAGGCCAACTGGTTTATCGTTCTTTATCTGCTGGGGGAGTTGGCAGACGCCTACAAAATTATCTAGAAAAAGGTCGACTGTTCGCTTAATCATATTGTTGCAGGCGTGGGCCCAGTCGACAGAGGTTTCGCTATCGCCAATGTGGGGTTCCATAAGTGAAGCGCGCGGTGAGAAGATTGTAATATCCGCGCCACGCTCCTGCTGCAGCTTGTACTGATTGTTTGCGATGATCTCATGCAGCTCCGAATCTGGGTAGACAGGGAGGCTGGGGCGCGCTTTTGACGGATCTTTGAGGCGTGCAAGCTGGGCTGCTCTGAAGTCAATATGAGCCTGTGGTACAAGGGTTTGATGTCCGTGACAGTCTATGATGAGACTCATGATGATGCGCCTAAATTTGTTTTGGTACAGTGTAACCAAATTATCAATGCAGGGCGCATTAGTAGTGTATTTCTTCTATAAGAAAATGCTAATATTAAGAAATGGATATATGGCGATTTAACATAAGGCATTTGCGGGCATTCTTGAAGACGGTAGAGCTGGGAACGTCAACCGCGGCTGCACGCGCGGTTAATCTTTCACAACCCGCTGTCACGCAGGCTATTGCAAAACTCGAAGATCAATTGGACTTTCTTCTGTTCGATCGCCAGACCGGAGGCATGGTTCCAACCGCCGCGGCAAGGCTTATCTACCCGCGGGTCATTGAGACGCTTAAATACATTGGCCGCAAAAACGTGACCCACACACAAATAAAAGCGTTTCTCGCTCTGGCCCAGTGTGGAAATTTTGCCGAAGCATCAAATAGCACCGGGCTCTCTTCGGCCTCTTTGCATCGAGCTATCCGCGATCTCGAAATTTATCTTAAACAGGATCTGACGCGCCGCAAAGGCCGAGGGCTTGCCTTGACAGATTTTGGACAGACTCGAGCTCGCCGTTTTAGTCTTGCGGGGGCTGAATTGCGTTACATGATCAATGATCTCATGGCACTCAAAGGTATAGCGTCGGGGTCAATTGCGATCGGCGCCATGCCCCTGTGCCGTGCTCGAATCCTACCTGCAGCTGTCGTTGAATTTCAAGCATCCTATCCCAACGTTGATATACGTATCTCTGAGGGCTCATTCACAGAGCTTATAGAGCCCTTGTTGACCGGTCAGCTGGACTTTCTAATCGGAGCCCTTCGGGAGCCTAGCGCAGGCTCGGGTCTGGTTCAGATCCCACTTTTTGAAGACGCTCCGGTTATTGTCGCCAGGGCGGGACATCCCTTATTTGACAGGCTCGAAGCGGCGGAGGCGACGGTCAGAGCGCTCGCTGATTTTCCATGGTGCGTGCCGCATTCTAGCGCCCCTTTGCGTGAGAAATGGGAAACATTGTTCACTGCGGAAGATCTCCCAGTCCCTCGTATTTCTGTTGAGTGCGGGTCGGTAATCGTAAATCGTCAAATTCTATTAAGAACCGACTGCTTAACAATTTTGTCACCAGACCAGGTGGCCGTCGAACTGGAAGCTGGGTGGTTATCGGTCGTGTGCTCCCTTCCTCCGTTAATGAACCGCAAGATTGGAGTGACATGCAGGCAAGACTGGAGACCCACTAGCTCACATGAGCATTTTATCGAGATTCTGGAGTTTGTCAGCTAAATGAGTTCGTATTTTCTTATACAGCGAACTGACTTCAATCTGGAATTGTCGACCTAAGGAAATAATACTGGGGGACTCAAATGCATTCTGGATTTTTTTATGGCTGAACATGTTGTTGTGCAAAATATTGCCCGTATCGATCTAGAGGTTGTTAACGGTCTAGGCGTTTGTGGGGTCTCTACGGTTTCTGAAGCACAGGGTAGAACAGGTTGTATGAAGCCCTATATGCGTCCCATTTATCCGGGCGCTCGCGTCGCAGGCAATGCGGTGACAGTCTCTATTCCGCCGGCAGACAACTGGATGATTCACGTCGTGGTTGAGCAGTGCCAGGAAGGCGATATTTTGGTCATTTCGCCGACATCAGCGTCTGATGCAGGGTATTTTGGCGATCTGTTTGCCACAGCCCTGAAATATCGTGGCGTTCGCGGGCTTATCATTGAGGGCGGTGTGCGTGATCTAGCAGAACTGCAGGAAATGGACTTCCCTGTATGGTCAAAATATGTTCAAGGCACGGGCACGGTCAAGGAGAGTCTTGGTTCAATAAACATACCAATTATTTGCGCAGGGCAGGCAGTTAGGCCTGGTGATGTAATTGTCGCAGATGATGATGGTGTCTGTGTGGTGCCCCGGGAAACGGCGCCAGACGTGCTGACCAATGCCCGAGCTCGAGAGGATAAAGAGGCGCGCAATCGGGCTAAATTTGCCGCTGGCGAGCTTGGTTTGGATGTTTATGGTATGCGTGAGCGCCTCAAAGAAAAAGGATTGAAATACATCGATGCCTAATCTCCAATCTCAGCCACCGACGCCAAGTGCACTTGACGTGCATCCCAGCCCCAAAAAACCTGATTTTAGTGTACCTCCCGGCGCCGTGGACGCTCACTGTCATGTCTTTGGGCCGTCAGATAAGTTTCCCTATTCTGCGATTAGAAAATATACCCCTTATGATGCGCCTGCTGCCAAGTTATTTGCACTTCGTGATCATCTGGGATTTGATAAAAACGTCTTGGTCCAAGCCAGCTGTCACGGTAAGGATAACGCTGCAATGGTCGATTGCCTTAACCAGTCAAATGGCTGGGCCAGAGGTGTAGCCATTGTCGATCCCTCGATAGCCGATGAGGAGCTGCAAGAACTTCACGCTGCCGGCGTGAGGGGAGTGAGGTTTAACTTTTTGAAACGCCTCGTGGATCCAACCCCAAAATCTGAATATCTCAAAATTGCCGAGCGGGTTGCCAAAATGGGCTGGCATGTGGTGGTCTATTTCGAAGCTGAGGAACTTGACGACATTGCGTCTTTCCTTGAGAAAATACCCACAATCGTGGTCATTGACCATATGGGGCGCCCCGATATCAGTTTGAGCGTATCCCACCCGCAATTTTTGCGCTTCGTAAAATTGATGGATGATAACTCGAATTTTTGGGTCAAAGTATCCTGTCCAGAACGCTTGTCAGTCACTGGGCCGCCCTATGAAGACGTCACGCCATTTGCCCTAACTCTGGTAGAGCGTTTCCCGGATCGTGTGCTGTGGGGCACTGACTGGCCGCACCCCAATATGAAAACACACATTGCAGATGACGGTCAGCTTGTGGATCAAATTCCACTTATAGCAACGACCATCGAGTTGCAGCGCAAATTATTGGTCGATAATCCTATGTCCTTGTATTGGTCGGACCATTAGCATGACTGGCATCCCTTGCATGCTAATGCGCGGCGGTACATCTAAAGGGCCATTTTTTCTTGCCCGGGATTTGCCCTCCGCGGTAGCCGCTCGAAATCAAAGTATTCTGAGGATTATGGGTTCACCTGATGCCCGTCAAATCGACGGTATTGGTGGCGCACATCCTCTTACCAGTAAAGTTGCCATCGTTTCTCCCTCTGAGCGGGTTGATGTGGACGTCGACTATTTATTCTTGCAGGTAACGCCAGAAACTGGCGCGATTTCAGACGCGCAAAATTGCGGCAATATGCTCGCCGCCGTTGGTCCGTTTGCCATAGAGCGTGGCCTCGTGGAGGCAGAAATTGGGCAAACCGTGGTGCGTGTTCATATGGTTAATTCTGACGCCTACGCAGAATTGGTTGTACAAACCCCAGATGGGAAAGTGACCTATGAGGGTGACGCCAGAATTGACGGCGTGCCCGGGTCTCACGCGCCTATTTTGCAGCGCTATTTCGGGACCGCCGGAGCGCAATGCGGATCGTTGCTACCCACAGGTAATGCAATCGATATTATTGACCGCGTAGATTGCACCTTAGTTGACAATGGAATGCCAAGCGTCCTGATACGTTCGAAAGATCTGGGTTTGAGCGGTTATGAAGCCCCCGAAGACTTGGAAGCCAATGAGGCACTGAAAATACGTCTGGAAGCAATACGCATTCAAGCTGGTCTGATAATGAACTTAGGCAATGTTACGGAGAAGACTATTCCCAAGATGTGCCTGATTGCGCCGCCTAGAAATGGTGGCATTATTTCGACGCGCACTTTTATTCCCCATCGTGTTCACCTATCTGTGGGTGTGCTGGGCGCCGCCTCGTCTGCGGCAGGCTGCATGTTGCCCAATGGGGTAGCGGCGGGCATGGCCGTTTTTGAAGAAACCAATCCTTGCCGAGTAAATGTTGAACACCCCACAGGCACGTTTACGGTCGAATTGGAGTGGGATGGCGGCACGGTTGTGCGTACCGCTCTATTACGCACAGCCCGTAAAATCATGGATGGAGAGGTCTCTCTGTGAAGATTGCGATTATCGGATTTGGTGAAGCTGGGAAGATGTTCGGTGAGCATCTGGTTGGGCATGCTGATGTGCATGTCTACGATAAAAAACAAGGTGATAAAATAAAAGCACAAGCAAAGCAGTCCGGGGTTCAGTTCCAGACCAATATTGCTGACGCCCTGCGAGATGCTAAATTTGTACTGTCTCTTGTCACCGCAGACCAGGCGTCGACAGCAGCAAGCACGGCTGGCCTGTATTTGCACCCAGACCAATATTTTTTAGAAATGAACTCTATAGCTCCCCAAACAAAACAAGCCAATGTCCTATCCTGTTCCAACCTTGTCGATATTGCGATTATGGCACCGGTTTACCCTCAAAAAGCATCGGTACCACTGTTGTTATCTCATCCCGAGGGGGAGGTGCTTACCGATGCACTCAATTCACTGGGCCTAAAGACTCGATATGTCGGCCCTGAAATTGGACGGGCGGCAGCAATAAAAATGTGCCGATCAGTAATGATAAAAGGCATGGAGGCTCTAACGCTTGAGTGCTTTCAAACCGCTCGTTTTTACAATGTAGAAAACGAAATAAAATCATCCTTAGATGATAGTTTTCCTGGAATGGGGTGGTGTGAAGATCATGTCGACTATTGTTTTGAGCGTGTAGCCACCCATGGACTGCGCAGAGCTGAGGAAATGCGTGAGGTCGCCAAAACCGTAAAGCAGGCCCACGTAAAATCAGAAATGTCTCTCGTCGTGGCAGACACCTTAGATCGATTTGTTAGAAAAAAATCAAACGGTGCCAAATAATAATGTCTCCAATAATATTAAGTAGCATTTAAGAATAGCAGCGTTAAATCACGCTGACATACGATAAATGGGGCTTATTCTGTTCTAGTACATTAACTATAAGAGAGTGGTATGAGAGCAAACACACACGTGACTTTAGTGGTAGATAACACAGCACTGCAAACACAGCGCAGCAAATGCGCTACACCGCCCCAGTCCTTCCTAACGGATCAACACCCAATCTACGGTGGTAAAGCCAAATGCGGGGGGCTATAAAGTCTCTGAAGACTGCCAAGCCTTTGAAGCTCAGTAGACAAAACAGTAGACACTTTTGCGCCGTTGACAGTGAACTCATCAGCTGTAAGACTGATAAACACGTTAGCTAACACTGCTGATGGAGCCGATAGCAGGAGATGAGGTTCTCTTTCTCCGCCATATATATGCTTCAAAAGCTCTACAGCCCTTGTTAGCTCTCGTTTCTTGCGAGGCTGATGAGGAGCAGTATATGAGATTTAGTATTTACATGATGTTGCTGCCTTCTATATTTATAGCTTCATGTGATCCTTTTAATTCACCTAAATATGCTGTCGATCAGTGCATACGAATGATTAATCCTGACGATTCGTTATATGACAAGTACGCTATTGTTGTCGATTATGGAACTAGTCTACGCTACGACAATAAACACACTTATAGGTTGGATTTTCCTAATCACCGAACTGAAACAACTATTTTTCGTCCTGACTTTATTGAGCGTAATTCGGTATTAGCTGATAGAAAATATTGTCTTTTAGAGTAATTACCTATGTTTCCTAAGCCAGATAGATCAAATGTCGTTCCCAATTTCTCTAAGACTGAAGAGAATGATTCAATAGACTTAGGTTGGATAGAGGGAGTCTTTAATGGCAATAGGCCATACCGTTGTGAATACTGGACTATAGACGGACTATTTTTAGTAACGTTCTTCTTTTCTACATTACGACTAGAAAACACTTCTAACGAGAGTCTTTGTCAGCTGCTCGTTAATGAAAAGCTAATATATTCATCAATTGATAAAATTACCGCCGAAGGACGCGTCTGTGAGGATGCAAGCGGCAATGAAATATGGTCAGTGAATATTGTTCTCTCTGACGAAGACACAATCTATGCTGAACACAGCCTTGAATTTAAGGAATATATCAATTTTAAAGAGGCACTTTTTTTCTTTGTTGAAAATAATAACATACACCCTAGGATTGCATTTTGGCTACCAAGTATTTTCAAACAGGGTGCAGAAGAGGCAAAGATGTATCCAGAAGAATTAGTAATGCTAGCAATTGATTCAGACGTGAATGGTGATGAAACTATTGGGCAATACCTGATACGGAGCGCTGAAAATGCAGCAAACTCTGATGCAGGTATAAAGGCTTGGGCTGACTTTGAAAAACGAACTAAATGACTCAAAATAGTTTAATCTTTAGATATTCCCGATAACTTTACTTCCATAGATTTTATATCATACCCATCACCATAACCCTGACCAACAGACTTCAATCCCCGACCACCTAGCTGATCTATCATATCTGTAGGTGCTTCAACGGCTCATAGGCTATCTATCATACAAACCCAAATCTCAGATACAGCGACCCTACCCCGAGGGTACCCCCCCTTTTAGCACACAGGAGTCCCACTATTTACCTGTATCAGTGATTTGCTCAAGAAGTGAGCTAATA
>Ga0114997_10001477_pt1 | contig 19495 bp, 22 predicted proteins | sample ArcticOcean_MG_C_2_FD_87045 | JGI IMG/M metagenome (GOLD analysis project Ga0114997, IMG submission 87045) | Marine microbial communities from western Arctic Ocean - ArcticOcean_MG_CB4_136 | ecosystem: Environmental > Aquatic > Marine > Oceanic | place: Arctic Ocean: Canada Basin | collected...
AAATTGTAAACGATTATCTAGGTGGTGGTTGCGGTTCATTTCATTTGCAGCAAGTACTGTATCAGAAAAGTACGATAACTGTCTATTGATCATGTACGGAGCATATCCTTTTTCCGTTATGTCATCAGTCATAATATCTTTCTTAGTATAGTTAATTGCATTTACGTATTCAAAAGGGTTCATGATTTTTTACTTTCTACCATTGATTGTAACTCTGTTACCATAGGAACTATTGCAGAATCCCACCATGTTATAAACTCGTCGTAGTTATTATCAAAATAAGATTCTTTTATAAAGTTTTCAATTTGTAAACACTCAAACGACATTGATGGTTGTATTATACTGTGTGCAGACAATAACTCACACATGGCAAGTTGATTTACAAATTCATTTAACATTTCTACTTCCATTATATATCCTTTGCTATTTTTTCAGCAAGAGCCATGCCCATAGTCCAACCTAAGTGACCGGCTCCGGTATTAACCCATAAGCCTTTTATTTTTCCTACAATAGGTAACATGTCAGGTGTCATTGGTCTTAAGCATGCCCACTTTTGGTAATTGTCTCTTTTTACGAAAGTGTTTTTTTCTACCCAATCGGCTAAAGGTTTAATTCTATCTTCACGTATATCGTGATTCCATTCAGCTAACTCTGCAGTTCCAGCTACTCTAAACATATTATTTGCAAACGGTGATGCTACTATTTTTCTTTCATCATCAAGCACTGATATGTTAGGACCTTCATAAGCATTTTCATAAGTTATTGAATAACCTTTAACAGGGTATACATTTACTGGTACTAAATACGGTGTGTATGCACCAGCACATACAATTATTTCATCGTATTCTTTTTTAAGATCATTTAAAGATAAAGCCATATCGCGTTTACCTGATAAGAACTTAATTTCATGTGTTGGTACTATCTTATTAACTCTAATGCTAAAATCATATTTAGAATCTTTCATCATATAAGTGCATAAGTTTGTACAAAACGCATGTATATCACCAACTGAATCCGCCTTTGTCATTGTAGCACCAATAACATCATTTGATTTTAAATTATATTTAATAAGATTAGGTTTTGTTTCAACTCTACCCCAACCAGTATCTTTAAATCTATTAAGTGTTTTACGGGCTTTATCCCAAGACTTTTGATTTTTATATATGTGCAGTATACCACAATCGTTATGATGAAACTCTATACCAGTTTCTTTCATTAACTTCTTCATTAATTTACGAGAGTGTAAACTATATTCTATTGTTTTGCGTGTATTATGCTCATACCTATTTTTAAGAGTAGCACCAACAAAACCAGCAATCCATTTAACTTTAGACCAAGACCACACATCTGGCCTAAACGCAAGTGGAGCATCTGGTTGTGTTAGCCATTTGATGCCTTTAGCTATATTTTCATAAGTGTTCCATACTTCAGCATTGCATACAGACAATTGACCGCCATTAGCATAGCTGCATTGTTCTGCAATGCCATTAGGGTCATACAGTCTTACTTTATGTTTTTTGGCTAGGAAATACGCGGTTGTTATACCAGCAATGCCACCACCAACAATTGCTATGCGCTTTTTAGAGGGGCCCAACATTCTACTCCACCGATATAATTATCATAATCTATTTCAGATTCTACATGATCTTTACTAAGTTCAGTTGTTGGAACTTTATTTAAATGCGTATTATTCCAATACAATTGAGGAACTGTTCTATGTCCTTTTTCTTTCATGAATTCTTTTGCAAAAAGATCATAACTGACATTGATTTCTCTATATTTGTAATCCCATTCTGCAAGTTTCTTTTTCATAATATGACAATATTCGCAATCATCTTGTGTGTAAAGTGTTAAGTTAATTGAATTGGACATCTGACATTACCTCCGTTAAGCATGCTACTACATTAAGTTCGTGATCAGCAACAAAAGCATTTTTGTATTGATAATCACCTAGAATTAAAACTAATTGTGGAATAGATTGCGGAGCAACTTTCTCGGCCATTTTATCGTAAATAGCTCTAAAAATTGCACTTGCATCTGTATCTATATTGTTAACCACCCAAGATCTCATCTTTTTAAAATCTTTATTTTTCAAATAAGAGAAAAGATCATTATAGTTTTTATCACTTACAACATTTATTATACCAGCATCAATGTTACCGTTAACTGAGTATCTTTGCAATTCATTGATAACTCTACGCCAGTCTGGTGCAAATTTCATGATTAAATCTGCAATTGCTATTTGTGTATAGCTTACACCTTCTTCTTCAAGAATGTGCTGGCATCTTTTCATGAATTGGCCTGCTATAGGTGCAAGATCTTTTTTAGATGTATTGAATTCATATACACCACATCTCGAATGTAGTGGTTCAATGATTCTATTCTTAAAGTTGCAAGTAAGAATAAATCTACAATTACTAGAAAACTCTTCAATGAAACCACGAAGAGCAGGCTGAGTTGATTGTGGATTTAGATAATCTGCTTCATCAAGTATTACAACTTTAAAGTCACTCGATAATGAAACCGATGAGGCAAATTGTTTGATTTTAGTTCTTAATGTATCGATGTTGCCTTCTTCAGAACCATTAACCAATATGTGATCACAATTAAGTTGATTACACATTGCCTTAGCAACAGTCGTTTTACCTAACCCGGCAGTGCCGGTAAATAACATATTTGGTAGTTCACCACTATCAATTATTTTTTGAAAGGTTTCTTTTAGTTTAGTAGGTAGTATCGTATCGGCAACTTTTTGTGGCCTGTACTTTTCAACCCATAAGTACTCATTAGACATTTACACGTTTCTCCATAACAAATAAAATAAAATTCAATAAAGTGTAATTACTTTTTAGCAATAGGTTCTTTAACTGGTGTTTCCATTGCTTTTTCTTGTTGAATAGTTTCACATAGTTGAACTATCTGAATGCACTGATCTCTCAGTCCACCAATAGTAGATAGCTCTTCACCTTTAAATCCACCTCTTTGTGTTACCGCATCGATAACAGCGATGGTACTTCTTGATGCCTTATTAGAAAGGTCATATAATTGGTCGTTACTGCTTGTCATTATTAAACTCCGTAAGTTGACGATTTTTCAAGTGCAATCCAATACTTTACACTTAATTCTTTGTGGGAAAACTGTGTTATTAATTTCGAAGAAATTTGAACATCATAATCACCAGGTAAAATTTTCAAGTTAGATATATCTATAATAAAATTAAAGACAGCATCTTCTTTAAACTCGCCATCAATATCAATTGAATACGCATTTGATGTTGCATTTTGGTTTTCAACAATAGATAAACTTAATACACCGTTATTAGATCTAATCAACACTTCTTTATGACCGAGAGTCGATGCAGCTTTTTTAAGTTTATTAAGAGTGTCATTGTCTAATGTAAACTTTACATCAGGCTCTGGCATAGAAACATCCTTTGTAGGTGTTGTTAATGTCTCAGCAGCTGAATAAAAATACTTCACATTAGATCTACCTGACTCATCAGATATAACAACGAAATCATTATTGAATTCAAGGCTAGGGTTATTGACTAAACCCGTTACACCGATGAATTCATTTAAATCATAGATGCCGAAGTCTTTGTCAAAGGTTTCTGGTATTTCAGCTTTAGCCACGACATTGCGAGCTTCGCTGATAGTTTTAATAGGACTTCCGGCCGTAATCAAAATGTTTTGATTAATTGACGAGAAGTTTCTAAGGATGTCCAAGGTGGAATCACTTAATTGCATTATATACTCCTTTTGATTTTATAGTTCTATTATACCACAGTTTTTACTAAATGTACACCGTTAAATGCATTTAAACTTTCATTTTAGAGAAATTTCTTTCTTTTACAAATTCAATCTTAGCATCAAACTTACCGTCTAGTATATCTCCTTTATGTGATATAATAAACGTATTAGTATCTTCACCAAGTGTGTTTAGTATTTTTAATAAATTTTCAACACCATCATGATCTAATGATGAGTCAAAGGTTTCATCTAAAATTAGTAAGTTAGTTGAAACCGAGTTTTTCATCTTTGCTATTTGACGCCATGTAAATAACAACGATAAATCGATTCTTTGTTTTTCACCTTCACTAAAAGATTCATAAGTAAAGTCATCTCTGAATCTTGATCTTATAGTTTCTTGAAAGCTTTCATCTAAATCAAATGACACAAAGAAATCAAGTACTTGTAGATGTTGGTTAACAAGTTTATTAATTGCAGGTAAATACTGTTTTATTATTTTTGTTTTAATTCCAGTGTCTCTTAGCATTTCTGCTATAACGCTGTTGTAGTTAATCTGTTCTGCTACTTTCAATCGTTCTTCTATTAAGTCTTCTTTATCATTAGAAATAGTTTGTAGTTCTAACCTAGCAACATCAAGATCGGTGCTTACTTCTTCAGAAAGGTATGACCTTAAATCATTATTACTTTGGTTTAACGATTGCATTTCTCTATTATTAGAATTAATAGCATTGGTCTTTTCATTAACTTTAGTTATAACTTTTTGTAATTCTATTATTTGTGTTTCAATATCATTATAATTGTTTTCAATACCTGAAAGTTTAGATTCTATTTGTAATGCTTCAGTTCTAGTTTCAGATACAAGTTTATCTTTATGTTGTATAGGTTGTTCGCATGTTGGGCATTCATCATTATTTTCTAAAAATAATCCTCTTTTAGCTACTGCCTTAAGTTCTTGTTTCTTTTCAGCTTTAGCTGCTATTACATTATTCTTTTTAGTTTGTAATTCAGTTAAGTCAATATCACCTATAGTTTCAAGTTCATTACTTAACTCATTATTATAATCTTGTAATTTTTGAATTTTTGCTTCTGCAGATTGTATTTGCTTTTCATACTTCTTTTTGTTTTCACTAGTAAGTGCTGCTATATCTCTTATATACTTTGACTGTTGCTCAATCTTTGTTTTACATAATTCGATATTACTATTAATAGATTGTGATTTATCTTTTAATGTAGAGTTCTTTTCTTTAAGTATAACATTCATCTTAGAAAAAATATTAATGTCCAGAAGATCTTCAATAACATCTCTACGGTGACCCGCATTCAATTGCATAAAAGGAATAAATGAGGATGAACCTAAAACTACAACTTGATGAAAACTCTTATGATTAAGTTTTAAAATGTTTTGTTCTAAGATCTTCTGGTATTCAGTAGCGTGTGATGATTGGTTAATCATCTTATTGTCTTTCCATATTTCAAATATATTAGGTTTAATTCCTCTAACTAATTTAAAATAAGATTGGCCAATAGTAAAATCAACTTCAACCATTGCTTGCTTTTGGTTGATTGAATTAACCAGTTGTGCTTTACTAATCTTCCTATGTGGTTTACCAAACAAGCCGAATGACAATGCATCTAACATTGTAGATTTACCTGCACCATTGTGACCTACTACTAAAGTAGACTTGGCTCTAGTAAAATCTACATCAGTAAACGTATTACCTGAAGATAGAAAGTTTTTATATCGAAGAGTCTTAAATACTATCATGCTATTTGTAGAGCCTGTGCCTCAGTCATCAATTGTCTCATTTCAACCTTTATTTTATTCTTATCCAAGTCGGTGTCTACTGCATCTATATAAGTATCAACTATCTCAGTAGTATCTTCGAAATTCATGCTTTCATCGTCTACATTAGCACCAATAAATTCATTAAAATTTTCTGCTATCTTTAATTCATAAACCTTTTGGTTTTGAATATTATCAATAAACCTATCAAACGTAAAAGGATCAGTTTTATTCATAACAATAACTTTTACAAATTTATTAGTAAAATCTTTATTATAGTTATTATAATCTATTTCTTCATCATTGTAAAGGACTTTTTCAAATAAAGTGTGATTATTTCTTATCTTTTCTATTTTTCTTGTTTCAGTATCTATTATATGAAAGTACTTAGGATCATGAGCATCAGACCAAAAGAATTCCATCTGTGAACCGAGATACCATATATTATCTTTGTGTGATGCACAGTGATAGTGGCCACTTAATACCATTTCAAATCTTGAAAATAATTTAGGGTCCATACCATGAGTGTTCTTTAATCCTCTCATCATTTCAAAACCATTTAGTTCAAGGTGAGCACCTAACCAATCTGCTTTACAATCTTTTATAAAGTTCATACATTGTGTATAATTTTCTTGACATATCCAAGGAACTAATCCTATCTTTAATGAATCATATTGCATTACAGTTGGTTCCATAACAATATGGACTTCATTCATATAATGGCCTAAGCATTCTTTTAAAGAATTAAGTTCGTTTGTATTCTTATAGAACGTATCATGATTTCCAGGAATAATATCCATAGACATGCCACGTTTACGAAGTTGATCTAGAAATATTCTACGATTATGATTAAGAGCTTTAAAATTAACAAACTTACGGTGATCATAGTAATCACCAAGATGTAGTATCTGTGTTATGCCTTGTTTATCACATTCTGGAAAGAATACTTTATTATAAAATTCTTCTGCATTATTTAAAAAAACCTCCGATGAGTTTCGTATTCCTGTATGTGTATCATTTAACACCGCTATTTTCATTTGTTATTCTCTTTCTTAAATCACTTGTACTAAATCTATGTTCTCTTTTATTAAAGTACAATTCTATATCACGTGCTTTACAAATCTCTCTACCTGTAAAGTCTTTCTCTCTGTATTCTTCACCTAATATACGTACATCTATATTTCTCATAGAAAGAATATCTACGAGATCACTTTCATACATATATGGAATAACTTCATCTACAAATTTTACTGCAGAGAGTTGAGTGTATCTTTCAACAATCGTTTGTACTGGTTTATTTTTTTCTTGTCTATCAATGGAAGGATCTATTTGTAAAGCACAAATTAAATACTCACAATGATCTTTAGCTTCTCTTAGCATTTCTACATGGCCTGCATGTAATAAGTCAAAAGTGGAAGCAGTAATACCTATCTTCATTGCATGAACTCACTTAAATCCGAATCAGCTGGACGAGCTTTTCTTTTCTTTCTTTCTATCTTAACTAATTCTTTTACTTGATTATCGGTGTTACGCACTCTTGCAATTCTATCTTTAAGAGTATCTACAAAATGTAATACTTGATTACTGGCTCCAGCTTCAGTACCTACATCCATAAATGCTTCAATACCAGATTTAGCTAAGTAATTAAGTTTAATCTCTTGTTGTTTTTTTTCTTTTGTTATTCTTCTTAAGAATGCAAACCAAGTTATCTGTGTAAAGTAAGCAAATGCATTTGGTTTACCAGTTCTTGTTGCTGCTTCAATGTTATAGTTTGTTATAGCTTTTAAGCAGTTTTCAACTGCATCCATTACCATTTCTTCTCTATAAGTATATCTTATGAAGTTTGCTTTATGTGATAACCCTTGTGCTATTCTTAAGAAACATTGAGCTATGTAGTCTGGAACTTTTGGTAAAGTTGTTTCTTCTTTTTTACATTCGTTGAGGTATCCAACATAGTCAACTACTGCTTGTGAAAACTGCGCGTTATTGACATAGTGTATGCTTTTTCTGCGGGCCATAGTTAATCCTTTATTCTATAGTACTATTATACACCAATTTTACGTAAATGTACAATACTTTTTTTTCTTTTAAGAAGCAAATATAACGGTGTACATTTGCTAAAAAATGTGGTATAATAAGATAGTATATCTGAGGAAGAGGGGATATACCCTAATGCATTGTATCTTTCGGCTTAAATTTAATTATGTTATTGTCAGCCGAATCTGGGTATTCATCTTCTATCATGCTACCATATTTACTAGTAAGGTAGTCGTCGAGTTCTTCATCTGTTAAATCACGAGTTTCATGATTTACTTCATCTAAATTAGCCCAGACACCTTTACGAGGTATGCCAGGTTTTTTAAGATCTTGTTTTATTGCCGTTAGGCATGTATTATAATATTTTAACATAGATTTAGTAGGTGTAGATGTTACAATGATATGAGTGGAATTCAATGATTGTAATTCTTCCGGATCATCTTGGAAAGCTATCCAAGGCCTTAAAGCAAAGAATCTTATACCACGAGCGTAATCTTCTACACTTACTATTTTAAGTGCTTTCTTTATTACGAGCTCATCAGTTTCTTCATCATCCCATGCTGCAACTTCACAGACTATTTCATCATTATTAGTTAATTTAAATTGCTTTACATTCTTACTCATAGTTCTACTCTGTATGTTTTATGTGTAAATTTTTCTCTACCGTAAATCCTAAGTCTTTCATCTGCGTGTAATATTCCATAATTTTTACGTGACTTCCAACTTATGTCATCTACTATATCATATAGTGTAGTAGACTTACCATCATCAGTTTTTCTCAATCCTCTTCCAATACTTTGCAAAACTCTTATCTGCGATTTAGATGGAGATGCAAATACAATATTATGAAGATTCCTAATATTTATACCAGTGCTAAAGGTGCCGAGTGATGCTACTATAACAGAATTCTTTTGTTTTTCCACTATAGCTCTTATAGCTTCTCTGTCTGTAGCTGCAGTATTACCTGATACAAAAAATATCTTGCGTCCTTCTTCTGCTTTTTCTTTTATTAATGCATGTAGAGGTTTCCCATGTTTCTCAACATAATTGTATAACACTAATGTGTTACCTTCTAAATCAAGAGTGAGGTTACGTATAAATGCATTTCTTGATTTATGTGATACTACATATTGCAATTCATCTTGGTATGTCTGTTTACCGAATGTTTTTCTTATTTCTTCTTTATGTTGTAACACTATCCTACGTATTTCTAATTTAGCAAGTGTATCATCATCTTGTAATTGTCTTGTACTCGTTACTCTGTGTATCTTACCAAACAACCCTTGTAAAACTAGTTCATGTGTTTGTGCACCATCTAATGTACCTGTTGTACCAAACCTATATTCAGCTTCAATACACTTATTCATTATAGATGACAATGACCTTGATTTAAATCCATGGCACTCATCACCAAACACCGAACCGAATCTTTCAAACCAAGCTTGAGGAAATTTATATATTGATTGCCACGTGCTTATAATAACTCTTTTACTTGTATTCTTATCTTTCCCTGAATATATTCTATGGCAATTCGCTTCTACGTTGTATCCATAAGTTTTAAAATCATTATACATCTGTTCAACTAACGAAGTAGTCGGTACAATAATCAGAATATTTTTATCTTCAAACGATGATAAAAGATAACGCATTAACACGTATATTATAAGTGACTTACCAGAACCTGTTGGAGAAAGCAGTATAGCATTCTTTCTTTGTATGCCATGACAAACCGCATCAAACTGGTAGTCTCTAATTTTAAATGGAAGCTTCAATGCTTCTACAAACTTCATCATGAAATCTGCGTTTATAGTATTACCTTCATTAGGATTTCCATATTCAGAATCATCTATTTCAAGTTCGTATTCACGTGATTCAGCAAATGCTAAAATCTGTGGAAATAACCCTGCAGGTATTTCGCCTGTAGTCTGATTGAACAACCTTATTTTTCCATCCCATATTCTATTACGGTAGGCAGGCATAAATTTATAACCAGGTACAAAGAAAGAAAAGAACTCTCTTAGTTCGGTGCTTACTGATCTATCACACATTAAGTGGATAGTTGAATGATTTAATTTCCTGACTCGAATTGTTTCCATTTGATTATGTTCGATATTGTTTGATGTCGCCATTTTAAATTGTCTATTATCTCTGTTAATGTGTCATTTACAGTTTTCCAATATTGGATTCTTTCTTCAGTCTTTTGTATTTCAGGATCACTTTCGTAATAGTAATCCATTTCACCTTTTAAAACTTTTAATCCGTCAAACGGATCTGGATTCCAACCTTTTTCTTCTAAAGTTTTTTGATCCATCTTTCCATTATAATATAACCACTTGTCTTTTAAAACTTTCTTCTGCTCAAACTCTGCGCGTTTTAATTCCAGCTTAGCGGTTGACCAATACTGTAAATATTTTGAATGTAATGCTGGGGTTTGTTTAGATGTTTCATCTAATTGTGTATTATTAATAGTGCAGTCTTCTGCCCACATGTTGTGGATCTGTTTCAAATCAATCATAATCTCTCCAATAGTATTATATATTAACTGGTTAAGTTGCCGGTGACAGAAAATGAATCTCCATCTACGAATCCACCAGTTGTTGGATCCTTATGTAGTATATCAAAATATGTAAATCTAAAAGAAGCTCCAAAGCTTATGAACGATTCGCCACCGCCTGTGGATTGAAACTGAATATCAGTTAATGCAGTTGGTATGCAATCTCTATAAACAATTCTTACTATAGGATTGTTAGAGCTGTTGAGTATTGATAATGTTATATCTGATTGTGCCGGCGGTCTTTGTGTTTTATTTCTAAATCTATCTACAGGTGTTATGTTATCTTGATCGAGTATTCTTCTCATCCAAGTATGCATTTCCCTATAAGACTTCATGTCTTCATCTAATATAATGTTAGCGAGCATTTCGTTATATGTAAGTTTGTCACCAATAAATGGAATTGCTGCTATTTTCTTATATGCGATATCAGCAGTATTCATAATCACACCAGCATGCGTAAAATCTTGCACAAAAAATTCAAGATTTGGATAATTAGCTCTATCTATTACGAGTTTAAATCCCGTAGGTTGTAGATAATTAAAGTTAGTTGTTAATGCCATAATTCTATTTATACGAAAAAAGAGGAGCCGAAGCTCCTCTCTTAACTTTTAACCATTAAGGTTTATGCACCAAGAATGTTATCAACTCTGAAACTTCTATAGTACTGGTTAGTTCTAGCTGTTGCTAGTCCATCTCTGCCAGATGAACTGCCAACAAATGGATTTGAGACCATACCATATCTGGTTTTGAAACCAATTTTTGGTTGGAATGTCTCTTCACCAACAGCTCTGACCATTGTTAATGGTACATATGGACAATAGAATACGCCGGCATCATATGGATTTGAGCCTTTATAACCTATTGTTATATAGTCTGTTGTTGAATATGGGTCAATGTAGACTCTCATTCTGCCGTTTAATACACCAGCGAATGTGTTACCTGTGTCATCTACCTGTAGGTTAGTTGACATTGCAGGTGTGTAGTCTAACATGCCGGAAGCTGCTAATGCAGATGCAACGTCAGATGAGCAGATCATAAAGTTACCTTTACCCCTACGTGTCTCTTTTGCAATTACGTTAGCTTCTCTTTCGACTTGAAGGATTAACCCTTTGAATTTTTCTACTGACCATCTACCATCAGCATCTGTCTGTACGTTGAAGATACCGTTAATAGCTGTATTTGTCTGTAGTGCTCCGATTTTAGCTTGTGAGTTAACAGTTCTGATAACTTCTCTGTTGATCTCAGCTAAGATTTCAGTTGACAAGATATTTGCCAATTCTGTCTCAGCATCTAAGCCATGAATAGCTTTAAGATCTTGAGCAAGTTCTAAACTGTATTCAGCTTTTAGAGCTCTTGATTTTGCAGTCACAGTTGCTTTCTCGATTGAGAATCCCATTTCAGCAAATGCAGAATTAGGATCTCCAGCGGTTGAACCTAAACCTTCCGCATCACCTGTTGACATTCCAGTACCTGCTAGTACGGATACTGCTGAGTCAGCAATTGAACTATCTAAGTCACCGTCTGAATGACCAGATAAACCTGATCCGTCTGCTGGTGCTGTTGTAGCAGAGTCGCCTGAGTAACCTGACTGAGCTTCATTAAATAAAGCTTCATCATTTACACTTATACCAGTTCTAGCTGTTTTGTACAATGACTTCATTGCAAAAATCAAACCAGTTGGTCCTGACATTGGTTGTACACCACAGATGTCATATGCCATTAGATTAGGCATAGCACGTCTGACTAGTGCGATTAAAACTGGATTCCAGTTTGCTGTACTTGCTGTTCCCATTGTTGGTCCAGCTTCGTTGATCATTCCTTCTTCTCTTAGAGCGATTTCCTGATTTTCGAGAACTGCAGCTGTAACAGCTTTTCTATGATGGTCCTTAATTGCACCAGCTGATTCTTCAGAAAGTACAGGATTCCATTTTTCGATTAACTTATCGTAAGATACACCGTTCATATCTTGCTTCTCCTATTTAACATTGGTTTTTTTGATTGCGTTGAGGTATGATGCCATTGAGTCTGAAGTAGTAACTACTGGAGCTTCTTCTTCATCTATTGAATCATCCTGAGATTTTGCAGCCTTAGCAAAATATGATTCCTTTAGTTGAGCTACTTTCTGTGTGAAAGTCTCTTCATCATCGAAATCTACGTTTTCTGCTAGTGACTTTAACTTTTCAACTTGAGTTTCGGCTAGGTCTTTAGTAGCTTCTCTTATGATAGCTTCTCTTTTGTAACCTTCAAGTTCAACAGCCATGTCGATTGCTTTCTTAGTTGATTCGTTAACAGTTGCCTCCAACTCTTCAACTTGATCTGCTAAATCGTCTACTAAATCAACTTTTTCGTCCGGCACTGTGATATAAGATTCTGTGAAAAGATCTTTCATCTTATTCATAAAATCTTCAGCAATCTCAGTTCTTAAACCGTTTTGAATAGCTAATTTATTGTCTTCCATCCAGTTTTCAACCACGTAGTTTAAATAGTTGTCTACCTTCTCTACAAGATCTGCCTTAGTAGTTGATACTTCCTCGGCTAGTTCTTCGTTGTACTTTTCTTCTAGTCTGTCAATCTCAGCATTTACTTTTGAATTGATTGAAGCTTCAAAGATAGTTTCAGCTTTTTGCTTGAATGCATCTGACAATGTTGCTTCTTCAGATACTAATGCTTTAAGATCATCCTTGAAATCAACTTCTACGTTTACAGTAGCTTTAACTTCATCTTCAGCGATTATATCGCCTTCGGATTCAAAACTTTCTTTATTGTGGTACATTGCAGTAATGGCTTGTTTATTCATGCCCTGCATTTTTCCAACCATTGCGGCAATCATGCCGGCTTTAGTTTTGATCATAGGATCTTTCTTAGTTTGATCACCTTTACGCTTTGCAGCGCTTCCAGTAGCATCAGCAGCTTTATCAGTAGCAGCTATTGACTGAGCTTCAGCATTTTTAGGATCGTGTGCTTCGTCCATGATTTCATTCTCGTCTTCATGGAGTTCTACATCCTGATCTTCTACTATTTCTTTATCAGTCATACTTGACTCCTTATTTTGATTTTATTAACGAGAGGAAATTCTTGAACTCACGAACCTGTGTCTCATAGAGATCAGCACGTGGAGCTTTTTTGATTTCAGTCTCCATTTTTTCAATTGTTTGCGCTTCTATAATGCCATTATTCCAAACCCATTCAACACCTTCCATTATCCCATTAACAAAAGCTCCAGGAGCAGATGGATCTTGTACGATATCTACCGCATTAAGAATGTAGTCGCTATTTACGACCATTGTGTCATTACGCTGGCTCAAACTTCCCATACCACGAGTCGATACACCGAACTGAACATTGCCATCAAGTAAACCTTTTACAATTTGACCCATAGGAGTGTCTAGTATCGTTGCCTCACCCACAATATCATCACCTTGAAATTCAAGTTTATTGATTTTGTGAGAAACCTTATCTAAATTAACGGTCGGTCCTTCAGGGTGGTTAAGTTCTCCAACTGCTCTACCCTTACTTACTTGATCAGTATTGTATTTACCAAGTGCTTTTTCCATCACTGGCATTGGATATATACGACCGTTACGATTCTTTTTTTCTGCTTGTGCGAATATACCTTGTATTTTATAATTCTTCTTTCCAGTTTTCGCGTCTGCTTCTACTAGAAAGTTTAAATCATTTTCGGCAAATTCTGATATTAATTTCATGTTCTGTACCTACTTATATTGTTTCATAAATTCGGTTATAGCTTTTTCAGCTTCTTTTTGAGTTTTGTATACATCAAGTCTATCACCATCTATATAAGCAACAAATCCATTACGTTCTTTATGTATCATTGCTTTGACGCCTTTAACCTTTTTGTTAAAGACCATCTCACCTTCCGGCTTTCTACTTGTCAATTCTCTAAGTTGCGAAAAAGTTTTCATGTTAATTATATTTATACATATTGAGTTTTATACCGCAGCACCTTCGATTTCGTTTTCAGGAGACCCAAGGCCTTCATCTTCTAAATCTTCAAGCTCTTCTGTATCCATTGCAGTTTCTTCATCGCCTTTAGTATCTTCGAAGTCTTCATCCTCTAGTGGATCTTCTTCGTCTGCAACTTCATCATTGTATATTTGACCAGCTATCTTTACTTTTTGTTGGTCTAATAAATCTGCCACTCGAGTAGTCATGACATTTCCAAATACTTCGTTTGCTTTATTGTAATCTTGTGCTAATGAATGTTGAATTAAATCTTCAATAGTATCTACATTATTAGTTTCTTGTTGTTCAGCCATTATTGAGCTCCTTGATCGTCTTCTGGTTCTTGCTGCTGAGTTGCAGCTATTTCACTATCCATTCTCTCGATTTCTGCATCATCAAAAAGAAGAATATTTTTTTGCACCCATGATTTAGAGAAATACTCACCGACATAATTTTGTATTTGATCGAGTGTTTGTACCTTCTCTCTGAGTAACTCTGCTTCTTTCAATTCTGAAAAGTGATTATCACGTGTAAAATCAAGATTGACTTCGTTTTTCCACTTCATCCAATCTTCTTCAGTGATAACATTTTTCATTAATAATTGTTTCTTTAATATATCATAAAAGAAAGTAGCAAATCTATTTCTAAGTCTATCAATAAACTTTTGAAATTTCAATTCATCTCTGCTTATTTCAGTTGCTCTACCTAAAGAGAACTGTTGTTCTTGTTCTAATCTATTCATTGGTACATTAAGAGATCTATATAATCTCTTTTGAAAATATATAATATCTTCAATTTGTCCTAAGTTTTCTCCACCAGGCAAAGTTGATATTTCAGTACCTCTTCCACCTTCTCTTCTTGGTAACCAAAAATCTTCTAACATAGACATGTGTTTACGATCATCACGTATTTCACCAGTCTTAGCATCGTAAACGAGCTTGTTACGGTACTTAGCCATAATATCTTTCATATATTGTTCGGCTTTACCTCTCGGCAAGTTGCCCACATCAATATAAAACATTCTTCTTTCAGGAGCTCGAGCTAATCTATAAATGACTAATGAGTCTTCCATCATTCTTAATTGTGTAATTGGCTTTAGTGCTTTATGTAAAAATGAAACAACTTTCTTCCTGTGTTCATCTAATAATCCTGAAGTACAGTAACTCACAGAGTCATTGCTTAACTTAATTCCACTCTGTTGCTGCCCTGGTTTTTCTTGATAAATGTAAAACTCATCAACCTTTTCAACTATTGCAGCACCAGTTGCTGGATCTTTTTTCTTTTGAACTTGCTTTACTTTTCTGATTTTAGCAGCATCAACATATCGTATTTCTTGAATACCTGCAGATAAATTCTTTTCATCGGCTACTAAGTGATGATATATTCTACCATCAACATACCACCTTCTAAAAAGATCGTGTCCTAATTCTTTAAAATTTAACATGTTATATATGTTGTCAAACTCTTCAACCATTTGCTTTTTAATTGAAGAACTTACTGGAACTCTATCTACGTTAAGAGTTATAGAAGGCTTCATGTCGCCTGACGTAATTGCTTCATTTACAATATCTTCTATTGCTGCATCAGTTTCTGGATGCATGGCTGAACCACGGTACTTTAGTATTAGTTGTACATTATCTTTTGAGTCATCACCTTCCATATTGATGTAATGACCATAGTGTGCTGCGCTTGAAGTTGAAGTAACGTAGCCTGCACCATCATCGTCTCTTGGTGGAACGATTGATTTTATAGACTGTTTGTCTTTAGTCCTTGTTATTTCAAACCCAAATAATTTAAGTGTGCCGTCTGCCATAATAATTCCTTTAAGTTAGGAGAGTCATTTGACTCTCCTAATATTTATACTTAAGTTGTAGTGTCAGTCTCATAGTACTGGTAAGCAAATGATACTGTAAATCTTTCGATTTCATCATTTGAACCGTAGTTCAATTCAATTGGAGACATATCTTGTGGATATGATCCTCTGAATGTGTACTTTTTGACAGAGTCACCTGATCTGTCTAGTTGCTCAACAAAGAGATCTGCTTCATATGCAATTGGAGTTGATAAACCCGTATTTGCAGAATGAGCATTCATGCCGTTCATCCATCTTTCCATTGGATTTCTGATAGCAAAATCTGTATCGTTGATTATTGAGACTGTCCATATGTCGAATACTCGATCACCGGCCATTTTTAATTGTCTACCTCTGAAAGGTACAATTATCTGACCAAGTGTTGATCCAGGTAATTGAGCAGTTTCACAAAGAAACGATGTCAATTCTGGGTCTCCATTCGCATAACCTGGAAAGTTTATAGTAGCTTTGAAGAGGTTAGGTCTAGCCCCACCACCTCTAAGCTTTGATTTAAAATCATCTACGCCTAATACTGCCATTTTCTATCTCCCTATACCGTACCGACGACTTCTTCGAAGTCTACACCAGTTCTTACGGCTACAAAATTTAATGTGACATAATTAATAGAACGTGCAGGCTTAATGAATATGTCTGCTTTAAATTCATTTCTATCAATAACTGCCGCAGTATTATTAGTTGCGTCCGCTACTACTCTAAAGTCTGTGATACCTCTTCGGCCTTTGACTTCTCTTAGTACTGGTTCAATAATGTTAACGAACTCTGCTCTTGTAAATTCATCATTGAATTCAAAGAGTACTTGCTCTGCTGCTCTCGATATTGCTCTTTCCAATATTAAGAATAGTCTTCTTACATTGATTCTATCAAATGCAGATGCTCTTCTAAGTCCAGTTTTATCACCAAATAGTATTACACCAGAACCAGGAATATTTGCAATTGGATTTATACTCTTTTTATATAAAGAATCCCTTTGCCCTTTTGTCGGGGTCCATGCCAGGGAAGTGATTCCAAGGTATTGACCTCTTCTAGAACCTGCAGGTGAGAACCATGCCGCTCTGTTTAAATCAGTTGCAGCCATAAGTCCTGCTGTTGAAGAAGCTGCAGGTATGAATATAAACTGATCGTTAAATTTATCATACACTTTTAAGAAGTTACCGTCCATGAAAGCATATGACGAGTATGGTGTTATAGCATCACCAGTTGCAGTAATGTTTGTTGTTATAGTACTTGCATTTGTCAAGTTAACGACATCATCTCTTGCTGGTGAAAATACTGTAACACAATCTTTTCGAGCTGCAGAAGTACCAATTAAGTCTGAAACTACAGCGTCATGATCTGTTCTAGTTGCCATACTTGGAGAAATCAAGAAGTCTATTTCAACTTGATCTTTGTCTTCGAAAAAATCATAACCGGTTGCGTATTTAGACGTTGTTAACACTCCCGATGCCACACCATCAGCTAAGGTGAATGATCTAACATATTTTCCAGGACTACTTGCTGAGTCGTATGTTGCAGCATCAATATTATAGTCATCTCCACTATCGGTTGATAAAATGCCTGCTCGTCCTACTGTAGAAGAACCTGAAAATTGGGTTAAGCTTACATCTGAATCAAATCCTGCCATATAGACATAATCTGACTTGTCGTTAATAACATCTCTTACAAAGATAGAACTACCAGTAGTATTTTTAGCATCTCTTGCCACTGATAAGAAAGGATATCTTTCTAGAACTGCGCCTTTAGTTCCTGTAAATTTACCTTGTGCATCTACTACTACTACGTGTACTTCGTCATTCTGGCCGTTTTTGTTTGATATGAATGTTGATGTTTCAGGCCTTGCATCAAATTCATTTGCGTATATCCAATTGTTGAATGCTGCAGAATCTCCTGCTACACATCTTTCAATAGTTAATCCGTTAGCTAAATCACCAGGATATCTACCTAAAAAGGTATTTTGCTCTGCTATTAAAAAGCTCTCTCTAGTTGCAAAGTTATCTTCATTTTGAACTAACTGCGCAGTATTTGCAGAGTCAGATGAATATGCATTTCTTGCATCTGCTGTTACTGATCTCACTACTTGCAAATTACTTGAATATCTCAAGAAATATGATGCAGAGTGAAAATCTACTGTATTATTAGAATCTGGTGAAGCAAACGTAGCTACTAATTCTGTTTCATTAGCAATTAACATTCGTTTTTCAGCCGGACCCCATCTATAGTTTCCTACGATCGCGCCTGTAGTTGACTGGACGTTAGGCACTCCTCCAGTCAGGTCTATCTCTTTGACAACAACCGCGGGCGATTCCGATGGTGAAAATAGTGCCATTTTGTTATTCCTTTATTTTAATTACGAGTTTCATAATACGATTGTTCAATTATTGTTATTTATAATATTACAGATCTCTATCATATTCAATCTGCCAAGGATCATCTTTGGTTTCAATTTTCTGAATAAACTCAGAACCATCATCAATAAACCCAAAAGGTACTATATCATCATTGATCTCTTTCATTTTTTGATTGAATATGATGTCTTTAAGATTTAAGTCTGTTAGATTCGAAAAGTATGCTGAAGAAACGAAATAACCGAATAAAACTAAATTCATAACTAAATCATCATGATTTCCTACAGAAGCTTGAAATGTTTGACCTTTTGCTTCAAACGTAGATATCTCTAATATAGTTTGTTCATCGACTACTTTAAGCTTACTATTTTCTAATAAATCTTTTAATGCACTACAACCTAATCTTTTAGATTTACGAGTTATTTCAATTCCTACTGCATTTGCTTTTATTGCAGATTCAACGTGGACATTTTCATATTCTAAATCATAATATAAACCATTACAAACTATGCCACCTTGATCATTTGATTCAACAATGCAATAAGCTTTGTTGTAGACATTTGCGTACTTATATATAATATTAGGGAAGAGTAATGGAGATATAGTGTTATTGCGATACACAGCAACCTGTTCAAACGGGCGAGCGCTAATATCGATTAAGGAAAAAGAAGAGTAGTCCTGTCCTCTTCCCTTTGATACATCTGCAACTAGAATGTAATCATGACCTTTGATAGGTTCTTTATAGATCAGTATGTCCCCACCTTCTAATCTTTGAATCGAATGAGATGCTCTCAGATCGAGTAATGTTTGAGCATTAATAAGTGTATCTCCAGTTCCAAAAAATGTATTACCGAACTCCTGATCAAATTGTATTTGAGAAGTATTGTTTATAGTTTCTTCTTTCCATTTTTCATCACGGCCTGGTACATCATGCCAGTCAACTCTAAAGTAACTATATTCATTTACACCTTGAACTGCACCTTCCCATATTTTATGGAACGTATTGCCTATACCATTTGCAGTAGACGTTACTATAATTTTAGTGTCTTTACCAGACGATATAACTGGATATGTAGATGTATAGAACTCTGCAGCTCTTTCAACAAATGCAAATTCATCTAAGTACAATAAGTTAACTGATAAACCTCTTATCGATTGTCCTGATGTTGCAGCTGCAATGATTCTACTATTGTT
>Ga0114997_10001479_pt1 | contig 19467 bp, 18 predicted proteins | sample ArcticOcean_MG_C_2_FD_87045 | JGI IMG/M metagenome (GOLD analysis project Ga0114997, IMG submission 87045) | Marine microbial communities from western Arctic Ocean - ArcticOcean_MG_CB4_136 | ecosystem: Environmental > Aquatic > Marine > Oceanic | place: Arctic Ocean: Canada Basin | collected...
GAACTTCGTGAAGAAGGTCGGAATCTTTAAGTAGTCGTAGTGTGTGAGTATAGTTATGGCACGCATCACAGCAACCAAAGCAAATCAAATTATTCTTTATTTGTATGCTCAAGGGTTTAAAGCCGGCGGTGCTCGCCCACTCGGAGATGACATCGCCGATTATTTAATTGCCACAGGGCATACCTTTGCTAATTCTACCGTTGAAAAGAAGATTCGCAACGCACCCTCGGCAGGATGGTCGGGTGTTCTTAGGCAACATATGGATAATGACCCTATAATTGAATCTCTGTTTGGCATCAATGCTTATGAGTTAGATAAATACACACAAAATCTTGCACCCGGTATTGTTCTTAATACTTCACCGCTTGGAGCACTCGGAGGAGGTAAAGGTCGTTCAACCAAATATGGTGGTTATAATACTACTGGCTGGGACACAATAAATCTTGATTATATTGCCAATAATCAAGTTCTCCATCCAGATTATGTCACTAAACTCAAAAACATCGCATCAGGGGCAACAAGATTCAGTGATGAGTTTGACAAAGGCAACCCTCGTTATCAAAAAGGTTCCTCACTTGCTACTTATAGTGGCACAGTGCCAACAACCTCTGTGGCTGTTTCTGCACCACCGCCAACACCATCAGCCGCTACTACTGAAGAAGAAGAAGAAGAAGAAGAAGTTATTGCAGAGGCTATTGCAGAACTCGCTGACTCTATTATTACCGACCTTCAACAATATAAAATAGATGATAATGATTGGAGTATATTTGTCAAAGATGGGGGCAAAGTTCCTGTTGTCGAATCTGGAGACCGAAAAGTTTCAAGTAAATCATATACAGCCAACAGTGGTTCATTTCCAGTCACAAAAGGTCAAGTTATAGTTACTATGCCCGTTCTTAATCCAGAACTTGGTGGAATAGATATTGAACTTTCAATACAAGGACAATTAGTCTCTCCGGCTGAACTTGAAGACCGAAAGAAAACAATGACTAAACTAATTGCAGTTACAGAAGAGGAGGATGAGGACGAGGAGTATCTTATGATTGCACCGCCTTCAGTTCAATTTATATTAGATGCTGATAAGGGTCAAGTATTCATTTCTATTAACGGAGAAGTTATTCCAGCAGTCCTTAATGAGTCAGGCATACCATATCTTTTTAGTAATCTTGAAATTATTGTCATGGACCCTACGATTGGCAGTCAAATTATAGATGTTAAATTAGATGGGGCATCATTAGTCACAGGTAAAACAGTTAATAACCCGGCTTACGGTAATTATAGCAATTATGGATTCCCATTGGCAGGAGTCGCCGGATTACCACCAGATTGTTACAAAGAGCATTATGATGCAACCGAGACTTCACCCGGGAAAACGGATGAGGCACTTGCAGCAGTGGCACTGTGGAGATATATCGAAGATGGGGGTCGTGATGTTCGTTTCGGAACAGCCCCCCAAAGTATTATTTACAATTTTGAAGATTTAAATGACTCATATTTGCAGCCATTGGCTCTTAAGTATGACACCCCGCTTAAACTGGATACACAAGCCGTGTATTTTAATTTGAAACTTGGCGATTTAACTAATTCCACATTATTCCCCGGATTTAACATAAACACAGGGGCTGCTGAAGCAGAAGGCATTCTTTATCCAAATGATGTTAGCAATCTTAGGCCAGTAGATGAAGATGGATTAGTTATGCTTCAAAAGTTTCGTGGACGCAAGGCTGGAGAAGGTATAGAGCAAATAAGAGTTGCTTCTTCTAACCTCCAAGGACCAGCAGATGTTGAGATAGGTGGTATAACTTACAATGCAGAAGTATATACTCAAGTAGAAATTACCTTTGAGGATGGCCAAATTATGACTATACCAGATAGTGATGAACGATTCAAGGGTGTTGATAACTCAAATACAGAAATTAGCGGCATAGTTCAGCAATCAGAAGTTACTGAAAAACCACAGATATTTATCCTTAGTGCGCCTACGAATCTTAACCAAGTTTATGAATCCATAGAAAAAGCACGACGCTCTGCAAGAATCTCTAACAAGAATAACCGTAAAGATACAGATAATAACATTATTACACAAACTGCCATGATTAAACAAGATGATTCTTATTATATTATAATGGGTGTTGGCGATAATACCGTAGTTGTAGAATTAGATATGAGTAGGGAGGAATAGATATGGAAGAAGAAACATTTGATGAATTAGGTCTTAAGGAAAAAGGTATCGAAGGTATTGCTGCTGCTGTTGAAGCAGCCGTAAAAGCAAACAAAGAAGAAGAAGAAGTTTTAGTTTCTACTGCACTGTCTCCTATTATGCCAACAACATATACTGCAGATGATTTGAAGGGTCTTATTGGAGAGGATGGATATGATACTATCGTTCAGATTGCGAAAAGTCAAGGCAAATCTCTTGAAGAGTTTGTTAATGTTACCACCATAGCCTCAAAATTATCTGGAATTGAAGTATTTTCAGGCAAAGACCGAGGACCCCACAATATGGTTCTGGTCGATGATGACAAGAATGAAATAGATATGGATGTTGTTGGACTCCAAGATGCAGGCCAAGGTTATCAAGGATACAGCGTAGACTCATTGTATGATTCAATGGTTAATGGTTTGGAATGGACTGCTGGAAATATAGGAGGTTCTCTTTCTACTGTATTCGCACCAATTTTGAAACTTGGTGATTTAGATGCTATTGAAAAGAGGCACGAAACTATGCTAAAGAAGGTTCGTGATTCTATGACTTCTCTCGGAGAAGTTTTCGGATTCGATAATTACGAACATATTGAAATGTTCTTTGCGGCTTGGTTGATGAAAAACAGCACTTGTCGATTGTCTGGTATTCCCGGCACTGGAAAAACTACTGTTATTGAATGTGCTGCAGTTCTTCTTTGTAACTCTTATGGTTATACGACCAAACCAAGATATGTTGCAGACGCTAATCGAAAATATACTATGGACCAATTGTTCGGCGATAACAATGCTTATGAGTCTCAAGAGTATGAAAGTGGACAAGATTATAACCTTAAGTATTCTAATTCAGCGTATCAAAATGTATATAATGATTGGGAGTCGTGGAGATTTACCAGTTGGTCTGAACCTACCGGTAGTAATCGCTCTGGAGCATATAATTATGATTTTGAGTTTTTACATGAGACTTCTAAGGGCAAATCGGGAAAGATTATCACTAAAACTCCTATGAAGTCAGAAGATTTATATTTACTCCTCAATAACTGTTGGGAAGCCAGTGTCCCCGCAGAAGGCTTTGATACATCTGGACTGAAGGAGGGATATACTACTAAGGATATTTTGGCGAGCCTTGATACAGACAAACTAAGAAAAATAGTTGCTCCAATTCAAATTGTGGATAAAGATGGTATCTTCAAAGCAATAGGTTCTAAGACTTATTCAGTTGCGAATGAGAAAGGCAAAGATATAGAGTTCCCAATGTCTCTACGATTCCCAAATGTGGGACTTAACAAAGATGATAATTTGAATTACGAAAAGATTTTGTCAGTTGGAGATGCTTCAGAGTTTATGCAAAAGAGTGGTAAGGAAAGTTATGGATTATTCACAGACGCAGGACGAGCAGAAGGATATGGATTCCGTAATTATCTTCTCACATATTTTCAAGACCTTCGTGCCGCAAATGGACAATTGAAACCAATTCTTGAAGAAATGCTTCAAGAAAATGGTGTAGCCAAGATTGACTACGAAAAGCGTGCTGACGAAGTTTTGTATGGTATTGAGATTCAACAAGCCACTAAAGTAGACCCTGCTCGTGGGTCCACCGTTTCAACTTATGAGTTTGAACCAGTTCCACGACCAATTGTTACTCAACCTATTAAGTTCTTTAACGAAGCCAACCGTTCACAGGCAGGTGTCGAAGATGCAGTCCTTGGTTTGATTGCAGAACGAAAGGTAGAATACCGAGGTAAAACTTTCAATTCACCTAACTTTGTAGCGTGGATGGATACCAACCCTCACCAAAAAGGAAACGACCTTGCATTCATTGACCGTATCGACATGGAATTGTTGTTCAAGACTGTTAGCCTCGGTGCAAGATACACTCAATTGAGTGGACGCTTTGCTAAGAAAAGTGAAGGTCAATCTGGATTATCACCTCAAGAGCAATTAGTTGTGAAAATAATTGAAGGTGGAGATGTTGGATTTGAGGCTATGCGCTTTAATGAATTAGAAAAAGTTTGGAACTTTGTTCTTAAAGAAGTAGGTTATGCACCACCGGGTCAAGCACCGGGTAGTTCTACTTATGATGCTCTCCGAGAAATATCATATATTTCGGTTCTATTCACACAGCGTTTCCAACCTCGCAACACATTTTTGAAGTCAGGAAAAACACCACTTACTACTAAAGCGTCAAGAAATTATTTTGAATCCCCACTTATGGATTTCTCAATTACCACCAACACTGACGAAGATGGTAAGACAAAGGTTAGTGGTGGCGATATTGGTAAAACTTATGAAAACCACACACCATTCAACATTGACCGAGTTCTTGGATTCCGTTTCACCAATTCATTGGTAAATCTTTCATCTGCTTTGGCCTTCCTTCGTGGAAAGTCATATGTCGGGCGAAAAGAGATTCTGGATGGACTACCATATGTTACAGCACACCGATTAGGTCGTGCTAAATCGTCTAAGGGAGAAATCTCTGGTATGGATGGCAAAGCACTTCAATATAATAATGAACAAGAATGGATTCGTGAGGCAGTTGTGAATGGATACCTACTTCAAGACATTAACATTGGTTTCTCAGGTGGTGGAGTTCCTATCATGGATACATGGGAATTATATTATCGTCGATGCGTAGATGTTCTTAAAAGCGCACCAGCACTATTTTGGTATGAACAACAAGTCCTTAAACCTCTTAACGAGCAACTTAAGGCTGGTGGTTCTGGGGTCGGAGATACCATGACTCCCGTTCATTGGCATATTGCGACCATGGTTATTGAAAATGAGCGAACTGCTACGCAAGGTTCTTCTATTAAACCACTCCGAACCTATGCTCATGGTGATAAAGATTCAAACAGTTATCAAAATAACAAGAATTATTACCTTAGTAGAGTCACTGGAACGCCGAATACAAATAAACCTAAGTCCGACCAAAATCTTTATGATTATTATCAACTTCGTGGAGACATTTGTTCAGAACCAAACTTGTTTTCTGACGACCGAGATGATTTGTTAGACCTTTTAGCATCTAAGATGGCCGAGATTTGTGGAGGACCTGCACTTAATAAGAGTATTAAAAACAGTAGTAAAGTCGCTATTGTTCAGAATAAGAGTATGGCTATGAAGGGTATTGATAAAGAGTTATCACCATTTGACCACGATACCACAAACTTCACATGGAGAACCTATCAAGATAGTATTGGTGGCTGGGGTAGATTACTTAACTCACCCGGTAGTTCTGGAGTGCAGAATGTGCCAAATCAATTTACACGAAGTCAAAAAGGCATCGAGGAAGCAGGAAGTTTCTCAGACCAAGCCTTAATAATCACAGGGCGTATGGAAGTTAGACCGCCAGTTAAGGGAAGTCTCAAAGGCATATCTTCTGCTGGAAGTCTTCAAAGGCAAGAGATGGTAGCACAAGTTCAAAAACTTTCATCTAAGTTCCAACCAGATACTTCTGAAGGAGTAAGACTTGTGAGCCTCGTTGATGGAACGACACAAAACATAACTTTCACCCAATTTATGCGCTTGTGTCAAGATGCAATTAGCGAATATCCTGCTCGTGAAGTCTTTTCTGACACTCAATTTGCAGTAGGCGATGGAGCAAATGTTATCACTTTTGATATGGCAGAAGGTCTTGTTGCTTGTTTCCCACTTCAACATAGTGCTGGAGCACCATCCGGTGGCGGAGATTTCTCTGGAGAAGATACATTAAGACTTTGGGTTAGATTATTCCAATCGGATATGTCAGCCTCAGAAAAAATGACTTCTGGTGGCAAAGGTGTTCCATTCGTCACTCTTAATATGACTATGGGCATTACTTCTAACTTGGCTACTAAAAGCCGTTACTTAAACATCATCCCATCAGATGCTAAGGGAGAAGACAAGTTAGCATACACCGCATCGTCTTACACAAAAGCCTTTGGAGGGACTGGAGACGCAGCAAGCAAGATACAAGATTCAGGAAATCTTTCCAAGACAGATGTTTTGAATTACCAAGTTATGTTTAATGATGCCTTGTGACGAAAGTTTAAGTAGTTAAAGCACATACGACTTAGTGAGAGTCATGGTAGAAGTTGCAGAATCTGATGCGCCGCCTGAAGGGTATTATGAAAAAGACGGTGATTTTGATTTAGCACCATCTCTGCGAAATGCCGTCAATAAATTGCGAGACATAAATGGTATTGCGAATAAGTTAGTTATTGTTCCATCTGCTGTTCACGAAGCCTATACTAACATGGAATATATTTCATTGTCGGGTGATTACATGGCTATTGGCATGGCCGAGAATTATCATGGTTACGATTCGTCTCGATTAGCCGAAGATTTAGATTTCGTAATTCAACATGAAATTGGGCATTTGAATGTTCACCCCGGAGTCGGCACTGGTTGGAAGAAGGAAATTAAAGCCATGCCCGTTGAAGGGCGTAAAAGAGGATTATGGTCTAATATATTGTCTGATATAGAAGTGAATTATAATATCTCTCAAGGAACACAATTAAAAATTAGTGGCACAGATAAAGAAGTTGCGGTTAAGCGCATGAATACAGCAGTTTGGGCAGCCTATGGGGGTGGATACCGAAATTGTTTAGGTGGAGATGGTCCACCAAAGGCTGCAGCAGGACAAGTGGCTCATCGAACTCTTTTAGAATCTGGTAAGTTAGTAGACAATCGTTATAATGCGGGAGTGTATGAACCCCATGCGGCAGGAAATCCTTATTTACCCGATAAGGCTGAGACACCATTTTGGCAAACACTTCAAGGTCATGGTCGTGGACCCCAATTATATCCGAGTATTTCATATTGTTTGAGTCATAAAATGCCTGTTGGAACAGACATTGGAGATGGCAAAGGTGCCAGTCGCACAGTTCAAGATTATCCAGATTCGTGGAAGCGTGTAAAAGTATTGGCTGATGTTTTACTTGAATACGATTCCGCTAACCAACAATGGTTTGGTTATAACACACACCCCGGCGTTTCTCCAATAGATGATGTCTCACCGACTATTCCGTCTGGAAGGGTTAGTTCTGGAACTTACACTGTTCTGGCTTGCCGAACATATGATGGTCTTGAAAATCCCAAAGATGTTCGCCCCATTCAATACCTTCAATTAGATGTTGGAGGCACACCTCTTTGGATTCCTGCTCATTACTGTATGAGTCTTTGCCCGCACTGTGGCCAATCCGCAGCCAGCCAATTTGAAATCGGCATGGCTTTCCGCCCCGGTTTAGCAGGTGCTTTACTCCGATTTAGTGAGTTAGATTCAGACACTTTAGAGTCAATTGAAAATAGCCGTTTATTTAGTATCTTATTAAATTATTTGTTAGCAGGTTTATATGCCAATGCAGATACAGGTTACAAAGGTGTATATGGTTCAGAAGCGGGGAAGTTATTCTTGTATGATGTAGCATATGACCGGCATTTATGTATGATAGGGCAGTGATAATATGGGATACGATAATAATACATATATAAGTAATAAGGGTCGAGACTATACTAACCACATTTTTGATATGTTATTCAAAAATGATGGAGATGCTATGGATGTTAGTTCCGTAGCGTCAGTAGTAGGTCATTTTAGAGGTCCAAATGGAAGTCACCTTCACACCACAACTCAACTAATTAAAAAGTTTATCAAAGGTTATGAGCAATCTCCATATCAACAAAGTTATAATTCTGGTATTCAAATATGCCCTCATTGTAATCGTAGAGATTTTATGTGGCTTTGGGAATATGTAGACTTTGGAATCCGTAATGAAAATCAAGAGTGGACCAGTTCTATTGAGTTGAAAAAAGGATTAAATCAATTGGGTGCTAATAATTCAGCCCAAGGATATAGATTCCTTTGCCGTGTTCGCTGTAATGATGCCACTACTTGTAATGACTGTCATGTATCAGTTACAGGACATTATAGTTCCTGCCGTGATTGTTCTTCTTCAAATATCGTTCAAGTCGGTTGTGGCCACGAATCTTACACTACTCATGTTGTTCAAGAAGTTCAAGCCGCCGAATGGTTAAGTAGCACAGAGATGAGGCAGGGGGCAAATGCAGCAAAATCTGTTTCAGTATTAAGTAGTGGCACTACTGCAGATAATACTAATACACGCCCTTTCTTTTATCGAGTCTCAAATAAAGGGCCGGCACCAAATGGTCGAGTAATTAAAGACGCAATATCTGCGTTCAAATATATTCCTAATTTAGAAATTGGTTATGAAACTTTTGATAGTGAACATCGAAAACCATATGGTTATCATTGTCCAAACATAAGTTGTAATTTTGAAAGATATGCACCCGTGGGTGGTGCTGAATATGAAGTCCCAATGAGCATTCCAGACGATTATAGTAATTTGACGATGCGTTCATCAGGTCCAGCAGGGAAATCCACTGGTCCGAGTTCAACTGCAAATCAAGATGGAAAAGATGCTCAAGGCGGATTAGTAGATAATATGGGTAATTGTCCTAATCCATTGTGCGGTGGTGTCAAGTTAGTGCCTCGCATTGAAAACAAAGAGATATTGCCTAAAGATTGTTTTAGTGGCAAGTCAGTTAAGACATATAGAACTGTTGGTTCAAGTGGTCGGATGGGTGTCACAAAAGATGGAGATGGGCAAGACGAAGCCATGAATATAACTCAAACTTATGTTTCTTGGCAAACTAATCGGTGGAAGAATGCCAAACCAGATGTTTATCCATTTAGTCCGATGACACGAGCATTTTCCAGAGTTCCAAAGGAAATCTGTATAAACTGCGTAAATAGTGGCCGAGGATACGACCGAAACTTTTTCTGGAATGCCTCCGAAGGTGCCATAACATTAGCGTGCACCATCTGTGACCGATGGGAACCAGAGTTTCGACAGTTAGACCCACAAAAGAAATTAAACCCAGCACAACCGCTTCAAATTGTCAGCCCGCAACCATTAGTAGATGGTAGAGATTGGGCTGGAGAAGGTCTTAATGTAGGTTCTAATCCAGAATCCAAAGCAGGGACTATCTGGAGCATTCGCATAGAATGTGCTGGTAATCCTGAATACGGTTTGCTTCAAAACTTTTTACAACTTTGGAGTTTGAATGAGATTCCAGCGACACCTTCATCTCCACCTATGTCTGGGCAAGGGATTCAAGTATGCCCTAATGATGTAGCCGCATTGGTGTCCGAAAAAGTTCGTGCTAAACGATTGAAAGAGACAGCAGAAGAATTAGTTACTGATGATGATACTAAGATACCTTCAAAGATTATGAACCTCAATGGAAAAACGGATGCTGGAACTCCTTTGAAAGATTATTGGTCTGAATTACAATCACAAGGAGAAGTTCCTGATTATATTAAAGTAGGTTCTACTGTGGAAATTATCAATTACGATGAAACTGCTGATGAACAGACTATTACTTCTTCTAATCTGATGCCTTATCGCCCTCTGGATGAAATAGTTAGTCGCTATGGTCGTGCTTGGTCTGCAAAACTTCCTAATTCGTCATTAGTAGTCCCAATGGCTGGAGATAGCACATTAGGTGTGACTTCCCCGGGATATACTTTCGTAATTACTGAAGGTCGTAGCAAAGAAGCATATTTAGATAAAAGAACTAATGATTGGGTGGATGCAAGTGGACCTTGTATCAGTTATCATAATCGAGAAGACCCATCAAATCCATTAACAAGCAGCATAACTTATTCTCGATGGGATACCACGCCTGAAACACATATTTTGAATGATGGGAGTGTAGTTGAGGATGGCAAATACTATTGGAGTCATGATAATCACTTTTCACAAGATTTCATAGTAGTAAATGATTATTTATCAATTTATATGAAAAATACTGGTGGAGAGCAAACTTTGATGAGTAGGTATCATGATTTTTTTGAAGTATGTGAACCACTATTAAACCCCGAAAGTGGGAGTTACACAAGGATTTTTGAATGTAAAACTTGCCATGCTATGTATGATATTGGAGTTAAACTTCAACATGATGGCGTAGCCAATCCAGCAGCAGCAGCAGTTCTTAATTATTATCAAGGGAAATATATGGCAAACGAAGATGGAGATGTCAATAATCCAGACCTATTCCCACAAGAATGTTTAGATGCAGAAATGGCTCACTTTGCAGGAATTACTAATTTTGGAGTTGAAGACCCAGTAATGATGGCTATGGGTCGAGGTGGAGGTAGGACAGCACAAGAAATGTTAGAAAACCCGAAACTTGAAGTTACGAAGGAGGAATAATTATGAGTGATATACAAGGAGACGCATGGGCAGACAATCCATTTACATTTGGAAAAAATTATACCTTACCAGATGTGAAACCTCAACCAGTTCCTATCAAAAATATCCTCCGAGATTTCTTTGCGAAACTTAAGGCTAAATATATTAAAATGCCTCCTGCTAAGATTAACCCAGTAGAACCTGTTTCAACAACAGCATGGAGTCCAGAGATGGGATTAGGAGATACTTTAGTAGACAGATTCGCACCCAATCCCGCATTTATTGGTATTCCGCTTAAGAGAAAAGATGTGCCTTCACAAACAGGAACTAAAGGATGGAATACACACTATAACATTATGGTAGACCAATCTGGGTCCATGGGTGCTGCCTCTACTACTTATGAAGGCGTAGACATGGATAGAAGTTTAGTTTGTCGTTTAGCCACAAGTTGTTTAATCAAACAAGCCAGTTTTAATACTGATAGTTTTACAGTTTATTCTTACAATGATATTGGAAAAGTCTGTTTCCCAATGCCCGATGGTAGCCCAAGTTATGACTACCAAGGAGGAATTGATTTCTTAACTGCTGCCTCTGTTTCGGAACTTTGGAACATTACTAATGCTCAACAGGGAACAATCAATTCCGCATGGAATGATTCAAATGCTGGTGAAAATATGTTATTAAATGCTCTTGCTGCGATGGTTCCAGATGGACAAAATAATGAACAACACGCTATGCAAATTATGATTCGTGGTATGCAATCGCACAACATACAAGGTTGTATTACAGTATTTATTACAGATGGTGATAATTTAGCAGGACCCGTCCAACAAGGAGCCAGTGCTCCTGAAACGGGAGGTGTATCTTACGACGAGTGGCTTAGGAGTTTCGGCCATGTATTTTATATCGTTCTTCGTTCCGAAGGTAGTTCGTCTATCGAATCAAACAAGAGGGCTACTCGTCAAGCGTTAATGAATATGTATGATTGGGATGCTGCTACTGCAGATAATTTCATTTGGGGATTCCCAGACGCAAAGATGGTAGACCCCGCTACTGGTGAGGCATTAACAGATGTTGCAGACCAAATGGCATGGTTATTTGCAGAAATTGGTAAAATCTTTGCTGGAACTTCTGAGGAGTTTGCAGAACTTGATGAAAAATTAGGAACAATTGTTAATCCAGATGGTTCTAAAGGTTCTTATGAGCGACCGGATACAGATTAAGATGTGTAGCAGATAATCATAACACTTAAGTATCAGCAACATCTAATCTTAACTATGTCTGACTTTATGACGGCTCCATCTACTGAAGCATTCCCTACTCCGTCGGAGGTGTGTTTGGGTCAGAAACTTCGGTTTCCAGCCTATGGCGAAGATAGTTTAATTTCTAATGTTTTATTTATTACAGGTAAGCGTGGTTCAGGAAAATCTTGGACTGCAGGTGTAATGATGGAAGAGTTTCATAGACTCGGATTACAATTCGTATGTTTTGACCCTTTGAATGCACACGGAGGAATAGATAGTCTACCTCGTGTAGAATCTCTGAAGCCAGACATTGGGCAATCAATTGATATGAAGTCTTTAGTAGAACGCTTGCGAACTACGGATAAGTCTTTGATTATTGCTATGGGTGGACTCCCATTACTCAAACAACAAGAATTGGTTGGAGATTATTGTGAGGCTTTGATTTCGGCACGACTTGGAAAAGGTATTCACACAGTTCTGGAAGAATGTCAAGACTTCGTTCCACAAATGGGAAGGCCAATATCTTTTGACCCAATCGTCAGACTATGCAAACTTGGTCGAGCATTAGGCTATGGTGGTTCTTTGGTTTCACAAAGACCTGCTGGTGTCAATAAGGAAGCATTATCTCAAGCCTCAGTATATCTGGTTCACAATGTTATCAACAATCGTGATTTGAAAACTTTAGATGAGCAATTATCTTTTGGAACAGACAAGAGATTGATTAAGAAGATTCTTAATGGTATTGCTTCGGCTCGCAAAGGAGAATGTGTAGCCTATGCTCCAGAGTTTTTCCGAGACCGAGGATACCTTGTAATTGACAAGATTCGTAGCGACCGTCAAGCCAAGCACACAGGCCACAACATTGATGTTCAATCTTCTATGGGTAGTCATGATGCAGATACTGAATCAGTAGAGGAACCATTTAATTCTGTAACTTCTGCCTCGGAGTTGTCTGGCTTTGCTCGGCAATCATCCCCCTTTACAGAAAAGATGCCTTCAGCATCCCCGGCGTTTCTGGGTGATAAACCATTCCAAGAGATGACTCTTAATGATAATGACCGTTGGGAGGCCACAGAACCAGAACACAACATCGAATACGATTCTGAAACCAAATTAGAAATGATTCCCGATAATAAAACTACTATCTGGGTTCCAGTAGCAGCCGTCGGCGGGGTTGGCTTGACAGCAGCCTTGATGATGGTAGTTATGAAGGGCTTTTCTCGTTAAGTTCATAAGACTGATTTACCCTAATACACCTATGGTGCGTTTAGTCGATAGACTCGAAGTTGGACAACCCATGATTCTTTGGGAAGATATTAGACATCATTTGCCTTATGATGTCAATGAGCCAGACTTTCATGGTTTAACTTCTGGACAATTTATTCAACGCTACAAAGAAAGTAAAACTTCCTTAGTCCGAAATCTAAAACTTCCAGTTTGGGTTGCTACGGCCAAGAGTAATAAAAAAGGAGGAAACGATTGTTGGAAAATTGCCAATCCGAATGGCGAAACAAAAGTTATTGGTTATGGGGATATTTTTAGTTTAGCAACTATTGGACATGGCACAGAAACTTTTCAACGATGGGTTGTATTAGAAAATGCTTGGGATGAATCTGGTCTCAATTTATTTGATGCTACACCTGCTGTTCTCGGACATCTTAAGCAACATCCATTTATATTTCAAGATTTATTAAAGAAACAATGGTTCAAGTATCGCATTCATAGAACTAATTTCGTGGTTCAAATGTTGCCATACAGCGCATCATTTTCAAAAAGAGGAATTGCTGATTGGAAAGATGCTCGTTTTGTTATGGGTATGGGTCATCTTAATGAATACAATGCTAAGTTTTACAAATCAAAGTTTGGGATGGGATATTTAGTCGCAGTCCACGGCGAGCCTAAGTATAGTGTTAGCAAAAGATTAAACGGAGTTGCCTTTGAACATGGTGGAGAAAAATGGCCAACTTCGATTCGTAGGAAAGATAATGCTCAAGTTTTCTATGTTCCATTAAGTTATTTAGAGCCATATGGTATTCCAGACGATTCATTAGAACCAAAGACCCTTCATATTTTGAATTGGATTGTGACTGGTTGCGATGATTTGATACACACAAATCTTTAAGTATCAGAACCGACCTATTTCGTAATAGGTAAGACACATGAATGACAACTCTGCATTTTCTCAACCAATAATTGAAGACCCTAACTCTACCGTAGGTGACTACCCGTGGGAAGGTAACAGTGGTGCTACTCAAAGTTACGATACTAATTCAATGGCAGTTATGTCTAATCCTGCTCCATCTTTTGTTCAACCTTCTATGGATGCAACATCAATGGAGTTCCAAGGTATTAAAGAAGAAGTCGGTGAATCTGCTCCAGAAGGTGCAGACATGGGACAACCTCTTGATGCTGGTGGAGACGCAGACGGACAAAACTTTGGACAAGACCAAGGTTCACAAGACACAATGTCTGCAGAATCAATCAATTTGCCCGTTGTTGGCTCAGTTTCAGTCGTAGCATTGGTCGGTATAACCCTCGTCGGATTGTTTTTGTGGAACCGTCGTGGAGAGTAAAGTTTAAGTAGTAAGAACAATTAGGTGATATTATGGCTCGTGTAATCGGAAATGCTGTCTTACCAGACTTACCCTATTCGCCAAATATGGCGCAACTACCTCAAGTAAATATCACTCGTGATACTTTAGCAGGATATAATGCTCGTGCTATGATGGGTCAAGGCTTATCAGCCGCTACTCCACGCCCAGCCCCTACTATTAACAGGCTACCTTCAATTTCAGTTCCAGAAAGCAAACCTCTTTCGATGGAAGCACAGGCTATGGGTGCTGGATTCGGACAAGGTATTGTTGCTATGTCACCTCGCCCAGCCCCAATGCAAATGAACATTCCTCGCCTTGACATCCCAACTGGTAGTTTCGCACAAGATTATGCTTTGCAGAACTATGATTTGATGGGTCAAGGTATTACACCTGCTGCACAATATCTAAGACCTACTTCCCCTATGGAAGTTTATGCTCCTGCTGCTGCACCAAATGTTGGTGGACTTGACCGCATGAAGCCAGAGATGATGATGGGTAGTGTGAATGCACACCAACCTACTATGAACTTTGGTGGAGACCCACGATTTGAGGCTGAGATGGCTTCAATCCGACCTACTAACCCACGAATGATGACTCGTGCACCTACTGTGAACATCAGTGCTGCTGAACGCCGAATCCCTATTCGTGAGTTGCCGTTAATTCCTGCAAGCACACAACCTCGTGTGCCTAATGTATCCAAACTGATTGGTCCTGTAAAGGCTATCAAGATGGAAGCCCAATATGTCGCACCGCCTGTGCGAAATGCAGACCTTGGTGGAATGCTTAACAGCACCAGCCGAGTCGGTGGATTTGGGAACAGCAGTGGACGAACATTTGGTTCTGAAGGACCATTGTCAATGAGGCTGTAAATAAAAAAAACGGAGATGAAATGAAATGGATACAAAAGTAATAATTGTTGGAGCAAGTTTGGTAATTGTCGGTGCATTCGCAGCACTTGGCGGCACCATGAGTTGGATGACTAAGAGTTTGCCAGTAATCGGTTTTAATGCTCTACAAATTGGTGGCGGAATTGTCGCTCTTGTAGGTGTTGGAACTCTGGTTGGCGTAGACCCACTCGGACTTAAGAAAGCAGCAGCAAAAACCGCATTCTGAGGCTACCTTGACAAGAGGTGAGCCAGATGGACAGTAAAAGTAAAGCCCAAATCACAAGAGTTTGTGACGCAGGTTTGTCTGCCTATTTGACTCAACAGCGTGCAGATTACAGACTGAAAAGTTTTAGTGTAGGTTTGGTTAGTGGCGTATTAGTTAGTATCCCCGTATATCTTCTAACCAATTATTACAATCTTAGTTCAAGTCTAACAGTGCTACCATTATTTGGTGGTATAGTTGGAGGAACTTACCGAGGATTAACTCAATCCGAAATGCAAGATGCAAATTATACTGTCGATTTTGAAGAAGTTTGTGCTTCTGTTGAACCAGATGAAGAAGAAGAAGAAGATGAATCCGATGGTGGCGATTTAGCCGACCAAGAGTAATCTTTAAGTAGTCGTAAGGTTCAACCTTTGGTATGGCACGAGATATATTTTCAATTATCACTCCATTAGTTATTGCAGGTTGCGCTGGAATCTGGTTAGGCAAGTTTTTATCATCAAAGAAAGATGCTGAGTCAATTTGGCCATATGTGGTCGTTGAACCAACAGAAACTAATATGTTAATGCAGAGTCTTGTTATGAGACCAGCCGTTAATGCAGAACTTAACTATTTATATGGGTCTGCACCAGCAGTCAATATCAGCAATATGACTAATATGATTGTAGGCACTCCTTTGCCAACAGCAATTTACAACTAAGGTGAATTAAATGAATAACTATCTACTTGGAGCCATCGGAATCGCAGCAGTCGGTTTAGGATATTCATCAATGTCTTTTAAGAAAGTTGGTAAAACACATACCATGCCCGATGGCACAATCATGAAGGGTGCTACTCATAAATCCGAAGATGACGATTGTGGTTGTCACAAGAAAAGAGCCGAGGCTCGTGTTACCCGTGGGCAAGAAGTTTTCAATTCAGAACTTACTCAAGATATGAGTGGTTCTTCTACTGACCTTTCAAGACTTAACCCAGTCGAAGTGGCAGGTTCAGAAGATGTTTATGGTGCAGAAAGTAACGCACCTACACTTTCAAACTACAATACTGAATATGTTAATATGAATCCATTAGATTATCAAACTCCTACTGCTTTCAGCGATTATTCTGGCTATGCGTCACAACCATTCTGGGACCAAGCCAATGATATGCTACCTGAATACCGCTATGCTATGCCGTGGAGTAGTTCTTACCTTCCTGTTAATGAGTGGAGACCTAACGACCAACAAGGTTATCCTGCTGGTCCACTACCATTAGATGAACGAACCCGTAGTATGAATTACAAAACATGGCAACGCTCTTGAGCAAACTGTTAAGTAGTTCATAATCTATGTTATCCTATGGATGCCGATAACTTTTTAGGATTTGCTATGGATGCAACTCTTTATCTTTGGATTAAAGAAAACTTGAGTCCAGATTCTACAATTTTAGAGTTTGGTTCGGGAACTGGGACTAAAGAATTAGTTAAGCATTACCAAGTCACATCGGTTGAACATTCTAAAGAATGGTTAGATGTTGCCAATACTAATTACATTTATGCACCAATTGATGAATCTCGTCAGTGGTATTCTTGGGAATCTTTGAAAGTTTTACAAAACAAAACTTTTGATTTGATATTAGTTGATGGTCCTCGAATTGACACCAGAGAAAATATGAAAGCATGGTATCAAGAAAACTTTTCTGTTTTTGAAGATGGTATTATGATTATTGATGATAACTGTTACTCAGAAACGAAAGGTTTAATAAAAATAATAAAAGAACTTGGATGGCATTTAGTTCATCAAGGTGGAGTTCAACAAAATCATTATTGGGGAGTCTACCGTAAATATCAAGAGTGCCCAGAGTGTGCTACCGAATATCTAAAACTAAGTGATATGTTAAACTGTTGTGAGCAAAACTTTAAGTAGTTGTAGCAGACCACTATAACTATGAAGAACTATCCAGCAGAATACTATGCTAAGGAAAAGAAGCCTCTACATTTGATTGGTTATACTCTTGCTTTAGGTTTAATGGGTATCGGTGCTTTAGAAACAATTCATTCAATCCCATGGATTTTGAAAGGTGAATCATCTCCTATCGGCATGACACTTGGTCCTGCTACCATAGTCTTATCGGGACTTATTGCGGGTGGGTATCTTATGGAAGCCGGAGTCGTTTATTGATGAAAGTTTATGTAGAAGCCCAGAGCAAAGCCGCTTTAATCCGTAGGCTGGCCGCAGGTGAAGAAATCACTGGATTAAATTATTCAATGTTTGGTGGTGGAGGCTATTATAAGTTAGATAATACTCTTGAAGATGGAACGATTATTGCGATTTACAGTCAAATGTCTGGTGGAAATCCGGTTGCCAAATCATGGGGGACATGGACAAACGGTGTATTGAAAGCAGAAACTTTTGAGGGACATCATGGTTACCATGCTGAAACTTTAATGTGTCCTATTTGTGATTCTGTTTGCGACCACGATTCTCAAAATCTTTATGATTGTAGTTCCTGTGAAATTATGTGGATTCAAGATGAAGACGGTGGCTTCGACTTTTTAGAAGCCGAGTCCATCCCTGCAGGAGTAGGCGTAATCTTTAAGTAGTCGTGAGTATAACTTTATTGCATGGCTCTAATGACGAACACCTATATTCGCAGAGATGCTAATGCAGAGATTGGGTTTTTACCTCCAACGACTTCTGAATCAATGATGCTGAATGATGGCACAACTATGCCTTCTAATGCCTTCCGACAAGATTCCCCAGTTATGAAATACACACCCGAAGAACTTGGCATGAATCCTGCTGCCTCACCATTTTACGACCCTGATTCTAATTCATCATCCATGGCAATACCATCCAACCCAAGTGGTAGTCAGACCACAGGTATAGATTCCAATTCGGCAGCACAGACTGTATTAGATGCAGACACTGAGGCTATGCAAGTAGTTGGAACTTCTGCAGTCTTAGCAGCCACAAACTTTAATTCTTGGTTCTCCCAGAATATCGGATTTATTGCATTAGCCAGCGTTGGTGTTTATGCTATCTACCGATATGGGGTGAGCAACCGTGCTGCGTGATTATCAACCCGGTAATCGAATAACTTCTATTGCAGTTCAAGACCTTGGCCTTGGCACAATAATTGTGCCTTCTTTGACAAATGTTATTGTTGAGTGGGATGATGGCACATGGTCTAAAGAACGCTACCAAGATATAATCTTTATTGGACAATCTAAGGATGAACCTTTGCCGATTCCCGGAGAAGGTGGTTTCAAGAAAAAGTTAGTAGGTTCTAATGATAAACAAAAAGATGATTCTCGAAGATTAGATTTTGAACCTCAAGAAAAGTTTGACGACCCTTCGTCTGCCTTTCGCCCAGAGCCTTATGTCTATGGAGTAGCAAGTTTGAATCAAGATATAGGTTTCTTGGCTGAAACATGGATTCCAACTGAAATTGCTAACACAGCCCCTATTTTTCCTAATCCCTATGCTGCACGAGTTAAATACTTTGAACAACGCATGGAAAAAGCCATGACAAATTGGTTACTTCAGAATCAAGGTAGTAAGTTATCTCGGAGGTATTAGATATGTTCGGACCCACAAGACCCGATGGTATGGGAATGGATTCGTTACAAGGTGCTGGTCCAATTTATTATCAAGATGTTGGCACAGGAGATACCAAACCCTTTTTACGCTGGGCACAATCTTACACACTGTATCATCAAAATGATGGCTCTCTCGTAGGTTATGCTCGTTTTTCTAATGGCATACCCCCAATCACCCTTCGGGCAATTGATACACCGCCCGGAGCCGCAAGCGGTCCCGACTGGCCGGCTTCTTCAACTTTTAATGCTGAATCTACGCAGTTCGACCAACTCCGAAAAGAACTACGCACCCAAGGAGTTAATCTTCAAGCCACCACTCGTATTCCTCCTACATGGGTAGAATTAGTTTCTGAAACTTTACCTATGGGCTTTACTTTAACTGGTTTTGTCTCACCTGATTATTATTCTGGTTATGATGCAGACCCTTATCAACAAGTTATTTCTGGGCAAGGTGCAGCAGGTATCAATCAAGAAGGAATCGGTATTGTCTTAACAGGTAATAATCAAGTAGCCAAAACAATTGCTTTTGAGAACTCACC
>Ga0114997_10001480_pt1 | contig 19461 bp, 26 predicted proteins | sample ArcticOcean_MG_C_2_FD_87045 | JGI IMG/M metagenome (GOLD analysis project Ga0114997, IMG submission 87045) | Marine microbial communities from western Arctic Ocean - ArcticOcean_MG_CB4_136 | ecosystem: Environmental > Aquatic > Marine > Oceanic | place: Arctic Ocean: Canada Basin | collected...
GCAGATGTTTTTTTTCTATTAAAATCTCCTTCTAAACCATGACCTATCGCTTCATGAATAAGTATTGCAGGCCATCCTGGTCCTAAAACCACTTTCATTTCTCCTGCGGGGGCAGGTTTACTATCTAAATTTACCGAGGCAATCCTGAATGCCTCATCACATACTTTTTTCCAATTATCATCTTTAAGATATTCATCGTAAGATTGTCTGCCACCAACACCGTAAACCCCAGTTTCTTTTTTGCCATTTTTTTCGAGCATTACAGAAACATTAAAACGAATTAAAGGTCTAACATCTGTTAGCACTTCACCACCTGATCTAATTATTTCTATAGACTTATGTTCTCCAGAAAAACTTGCAGTTACTTGTTGAACTATTCCACTTTTGGCTCTCGTATAATTATTAACCTCCTTTAAAAGTTCTAATTTTGATTGAAGTGACTTTTCTTCTATGGGGTTAATATTATTATAAAATTTTCCATTTGTTTTGGGTATCTCATGATTATAGACACCTTTTTTTGATTTTAAAGTTGAGCTTAAATTATCAGCCGATTGTTTTAATGAACTTTTTGAAATTTCATTTGAATGAGAATATGCAACAACTTCACCTGTTACGGCTCTTAGGCCATAACCTAAATCAGAACTATAAGTAGAGCTTTTAATTTTTTCATCATCCAACACAATAGATTCACTCTTTGAATTTTCTAAGTAAAGTTCACCATCATCACAATTATTTAGTGTTTCAGAAATAATTTTTTCTGCATTATTTCTTGTTAAGTCTGTTTTGTTAAAAAAATCAGTCATATGAATTTAATAGTAGTTATAATTATTTTTTCAATTGGTGTATTTCGCACATATACAAAGTAGCTAATTCTGGACAATTTTGCCAATTAATAAAACCGCACCATGCCACCTACTAGGTAAAGTGCTATACCTTTTCAATCTCTTTACGTACTTCCTCTGAATATTTAGACTTATAGCAGTCACTACAAAGAAATATCACTTCTACCGTACAGCTAACTTGTGTCAATATTGATTTATTTTCTCCACATTCTGCACAACTAGATAATGTTTTTTTCATTTAATTAGTATTTATTTTTAAACATATAAACAATCGTTAAAATTATAAGCACTAAGATAATCCAAATAGTAAGATTAGTTAAGAGTTGTTTTAGTTTAGAATTTGATTGCAAAAAAGCAGGAAGAACTAACAAAAGAACTCCTATCATATAAACCACAGGTAGTAATTGATCCATCATTTGATATCTTAACTTACTTTAAAAAATATAATTAATGATAAAAATGATAAATAAAAAAGAAGTTTATTGGTGCTAGAAATCTCCACGTTAGAAATAGAAACACTGCAGATGCTATAGTTCAGGCTAGATTTCCATTTGCTTCTCCAGCAAAACCAGATATTTAAAAATGATATATAATAAAATATATATTAAATTATGCAATTATTTAAAAATAGTCATGTTCGAAAAATTATAAAATATTTTTATAAATTTATAGTGACGATCAGTATATTTGAATGTTGCCCTGTTAATAAAAAAAATATTAGTTCAAAAATTAAATTTTACACAGTTACTTGCAAAAATATAGTAGAGAAAAAAAAAGTTTTAAAAAATTATTTTAAAAATGATAAAGAAAAATATAAAAGGTTTAAGCATTCTATTTTTTTTTTATTAGAAAATAAAAATGAAATAATATCTTGCGGCTGGGTCTGTGTTAAAAAAAATAAAAAATGGAATATTGAAGAAATTGATAAAAAAATTAATTTTAAAGATAAAAAAATATTATATGATTTTGAAACAAATAAGAAATTTAGAAATATGGGTTATTACACACTTTTATTAAAACGAATACAAAATAATTTTTTTAAAAAAAAACTTTTGATTTATACGCAGGCTAACAATAAAGCTAGCATGAAGGCAATTACCAAATCAGGTTTTAAATTTAAATATAATTTAAAAAAATATTAATCATTTTATTTCAATAGCAGCTTCACTTTCACAAAAAGCAATAAACTTATATTCATTCTCGTTAAATATCTCTGTGAAGGCTTTATATTCTTCTTGTTGCCAATTCGGGTAACCATAAAATTCATCAAAAAGTATTACAGATCCTTTTTGTAAAAAAGGTTTTATTTTAGTTAAAGCATACTTTGTCGAGGCATAGGTATCCATATCCATATGTGCGAACATAATTTTTTTTTTTGAATTTTCATCAAGAAAAGAATTTAATGTATCCTGAATTTTACCTTTTATAAGGCGTACATTTTTTTCAACTTTAGGCAACTTGTTATTTAGTGATAAAGACCCTTTAGGAAAAAAAACATGTGTTAGCCAATCCTCTGTTAATCCCTCGAAAGTATCAAAGCCGCAAATATTAGCATTAATAGCTTTTAATTGTTTTGAAAAAAGATTTATTGAACCACCGGTGTAAACACCGAATTCCAAAAAAATATTTTCACTATCTTTGCTATTTTCTATTGCCTTATAAATTGAAAAATTTCTAATATCTTCTACTTTTAAGAATATTGAAGAAGATTTCATTTTGTTTTTAAAAAAATCGTAACATTCCTGAGATAAATTGTCGTAATATATATCAATTGCACTTTTATTTCCAAACCTCACTTTAAAATTTAGCTCAATAAAATATAAAAGAGATTTTAATTTTTTTTCAATAAATGATTTCATATAAAATTTTATTTACGGTATTATAATTTATCTTAAAATTCTAGTTAATTGTCTATATCCTCTTTTAATAAAATTAAATTTTTTGATGAAATTTATACTCTTAATTTTTGTTTTTATAGCGAGATAAATAAAAAAATATTTAAGATTATTTCCTCCCACATAACAGAAGAGCTCATTTTGATTATTATACCAATCTTTTTTGTAGGGCTCATCCCCAATAGTAAAATCTAACTCTTTTAAATTTTTGTCTATCGACCATTTGATAAGATGTTGCAAAAGAATTCTTCCTGGAGAAAATCTCATATATTCCGTATAAGGAGTTGTCGGCATTAGGTGATAAAATCTATTTTTATATCTTACGCCCCAATGTAGAGAAATAGGCTCTTCGTTAAGATTAAGAGAAGAAATATGTAATTGTCCATTTTTAAATTTTGTGTTTTCAAAATTAATATAAAATTTTTTTGCCCCTTCATTAAAATTATCTTTTAACTTTAGTTCTTTAATTCTTTGAATTTTTTGATTTAAAATTTTCTCAGTTATTTGTTTTTTTTCTTTTTCATTATTAAACTCGTAAATTTTAAAACTTACGTTTCCTCTTTTTTCTAAACTATTGATCCTTCTTCTTGTATCGTCAGTAAATTTTTTCTTTAAATTTTTATTTGAAAATTCTTCATATGACTGGTCTAAAACAATTGAACTTGTGAAATAATCTTTTTCTACATTTAAAAATTTCACAAACGGATTTGATACATTTTCTATAAACTTAGGTTGTCTTTCAAAATAAATGACATCAAATAAACCCACCTTATTCCTGATTAATTGCCAAAGGTTAAGAAACTCTTCCTCTTTAATTTCAAAATCACTAGTAAATAAACCTGTCATATAATCAGCTCTATCGTCTCCCTGCCATTTTAAATATTTTATACCTTTATATTCTTTGATACAAAGAGGTAATATAATTTTTAGATCATTTTTCTTGCTAACGAAAATATTTATAATCTTAATATTATCAGAATGTTCTAAATTCATATGCCAGTTTTTGAGCCAGTAGAAGTTTTGAAAACAGTAGTTAACAGATTGTTTTTCAAATTCATCCCATTTTTTTTCTACTAAACTATCAAAATTATTATGTATTTCTAAACTGTAGTTCATATTTAGTCTAATTTTAGTCCTGGTCCTTTTAAGTACGGAGCGCTCTTATCTAATGGCCATCTCGATTTTACAGGCGCCAGCAAATCATTTGTTAAGTTCTCTTTAAATCTTTTTATTCCGGCCCAAGCTATCATAGCCGCATTATCTCCGCAAAATTCTAAATCTGGAAACATCGATATGAAATTCATTTCTTTAGCAACAGTACTTAAGTTTTCTCTTATAGAAACATTTGCTGCAACACCGCCAGCAACAACAAAGTAGGCATTTTCTAATCCAGTTTTTTCTTTAAATTGTTTCATTGCTTCTTTAGTTTTCTTAAATAAAATTTTATTTACAGTATACTGAAAGGAAGCTGCAAGATTATATTTTAACTTATTGTCATTTTTTATTTTTTTTGATTCTCTTAATACGGCAGTTTTCAAACCAGAAAAGGATAAATTACATCCTGCTCTATTAATTATTGGCTCTGGTAATTTGTAAAAATTTTTATCTCCTAGTTTAGAAACTCTTTCGACATTAGGACCCCCAGGGTATCCAAGGTCTAACATTTTTGCAGTTTTATCAAAGGCTTCACCTAATGCGTCGTCAATTGTAGTTCCAAGTTGAATATATTCGTTTACATTTTTGACAATTAAATATTGTGAATGACCTCCTGAGATCAATAAAAGTAAATATGGAAATTTAATCTTATTCCTTATTCCCGGACTTAAAGCATGTCCCTCTAAATGATTTACAGCAATAAATGGTTTATTAGAAAAAGCTGCAATAGATTTTCCTATATTTAATCCAACCGTAAGACAAACAACTAGTCCAGGACCAGCAGTAGCAGCAATACCATCTATTTTATCTAAATGTATTTTGCTTTCGTAAAAAGCTTTATTAATAATAAAATCTATATTTTCTACATGTGCACGGGCAGCTATTTCAGGAACAACACCACCATATTCCCTGTGTTCTTCTATTTGACTTGAAACTATATTAGAAAGAACGTTAGCAGTCCCATCGCTATTTTCCTGAATTATAGCTGCCGCTGTTTCATCACAACTTGTCTCAATTCCTAAAAATGTAAGTTTTTTTCTCATTTTAAATTATGAACAAAATATCAGAATAGTATAAAATATATTTATCAAATATATAAACTAATAATGAAAAAAATTACAATAGGAGCTAGGGGGAGCAAATTATCCTTAGCCTATGTAGCCAAAGTAAAAGAGCTTCTTTTAGAAAAAAATCCTGATCTGAGAGAAAATAATATTATAATTAAAACCATTAAAACTTCAGGAGATATTTTTCATGATAAAAATATTTCTGAAATAGGAGGAAAAAATTTATTTTGTAAAGAAATAGAAGAAAACCTATTAAGTAAAAAAATTGATATAGCGGTTCATTCCTTAAAAGACATGGAGTCAGAAGAGAACAGTAGTTTAATAATTGGAGCCTACATAGAAAGAAATGATCCACGTGAGGTTTTTATTAGTACCAAATATAAAAATTTAAATGAATTAAAGGAAGGTGCAAATATTGGATCAAGTTCTAGAAGAAGAAAATTGCAATTAAAATTGATAAATAAAAACATTTCTTGTCTTAACATTAGAGGAAATATTGATACACGTATTAAAAAACTTGAGGAAGGTCATTTGGATGCAATAATTCTTGCAGCAGCTGGAGTAAAAAGTTTAAATTTGGAAAAAAAAATTAAATCTTTTTTTTCTATTGATGAGATGTTGCCTGCAGCAGGACAAGGAGTTATAGCGGTTCAATGTAAAAAAGATGACAATGATATAAAAAATATTTTAAAAAATATTAGCCACAATGAAACAATGCACTGTGCCTCAGCAGAAAAAGAAATGCTTAGAACTGTAGGTGGAGATTGTGATACAGCAATAGGTAGTTTTGGTATCCTTGAAAATAATTTAATTAAATTAAAAGTACAATTATTTTCAGACGACGGGAAAAAAAATTTTACTTTTGAAATCACAGGAAATAAAAATGACTCTCTAGTGATTGGCCAACAAGCTGGGAAAAAAATTTTAGAACTAGCTGGAGCAGAATTTAAAAAATGAATATTTTAATAACTAGACCTTTAATTGATTCAGAAGATTTAATGGGCAAACTTTTTTCGTTGGGTCATAAAATTATACACATACCTACATTAAAAATATCTTCTGCAAATATGCAAACTATTGATCATAAAAAATATGATGCTTTTATTTTTACAAGCACAAACGCAATTAGAAACCTGAAAGTAAAAAATTTAAATAAAAATAAAATTTGTTTTTGTGTTGGTTCTATTACTGAAAAAATTGTAAGACAATTAGGTTATTTAAATACAATGTCAGCAGGTGGAACGGTCAATGCTTTAAAAAATTTAATAATTAATTCAGAGCATATAAGTAAAAATTCAAATATAGCTTATTTTTGTGGAGACAATTTATCTTCAGATTTAGATCTTGAACTAAAAAAAGAAGGATTAAAAATTGAAAAAATTGTTAATTATTTTTCAGAAAAAATTGTAGATCTTAATGACGAAAATAAAAAAATAATTGAAAGTTATCCTGCAGATATGGTTTTTGTTTACTCAGCGAGAAGCGCTCAGAGTTTTATTGAGATAATCAAAAATTATTCTCTATATCCATTAATGACAGAGTCTACAGTTATGTGTATAAGTAAAAAAGTAGCAAATATTTTTAAGACCCAAGGGTGGAAAAAAATTGAAATTTTTAATCCCGGTGATGAAATATTAAAATTGAAAGGCTTAAATTAATGAACGTATTAGAAAACTTTAAAGATCTATTTTTAGAAGTTTGGAAAAAGGGAGTTTCTGGAATTAACATATCTGAAATAATTATAGCTTTAATGATTTTTCTTTTCTTTCTTTTTTTAAGGGGAATATTTGCTAAATTTGTTGTTAAAAGATTAGAGAAGTATGTTTTAAAAACATCTAATAAATTTGATAATTCTTTGGTCTTTTCCATGGAAGGCCCAGCTAAGTTTTTCCCAATCGTATTGGGATTTTTTGTTTCGACAAGTTTTTTGACTGTTGAAAGTAATGTTGTCGACGTAGTTAACAGATCGTTAATTACAATTTTAATTTTTTGGTCCTTCCATCAAATTATTGGACCATTTTCAACAGTTATTAAATCTGTAGGGAGCTTACTTTCCAGAGATTTAATTAACTGGATAATTAAAGCTATAAAAGTTTTAATTTTAATACTAGGAGCTGCCGCTGTACTAGAACTTTGGGGAATAAAAATTGGCCCAATTATTGCAGGACTGGGTTTATTTGGTGTCGCTGTTGCATTAGGTGCACAAGATTTGTTTAAAAATTTAATTTCAGGAATATTAGTATTAGTTGAAAGAAGATTTCAGGTTGGTGATTGGATATTTGTAGATGGAGTCATAGAAGGAACTGTCGAAGGCATTGGCTTTAGATCTACTGTAGTAAGAAGATTTGATAAATCTTTAGCTACAATTCCAAACTTTCAATTTGCAGAAAAAGCTGTAATTAATAATTCACAAATTACAAACCGAAGAATTAATTGGATAATTGGAGTTGAATATCGAACGACCGGAGAACAATTAAAAAATATTAAAGATCAAATAGAAAACTACATAAAAGATAGTGAAAATTTTGTCATAAATGATAATGCAATCTTATCTGTCAAGATCGATCAATTTGCTGCCAGTTCAATTGATATAAAATTAATATGTTTTACTAAAACAAAACAATATCAAGAATGGATGAATGTTAAGGACACTCTTGCTTTGGAGATAAAAAATATTGTTGAAAAAAATAAAGCTTCTTTTGCATTTCCTAGCACATCAGTTTATGTGGAGAAAAATACATGAATTCTGTTCTAATACTATTTGATAATATTGTAGGACTTTATATATGGATTTTAATAATTAATGCAGTTATAAGTTGGTTGATTGCATTTAATATTTTAAATACTAGCAATCGTTTTGTTTATTCGATACTTGATGTTTCTTACAAGCTTACAGACCCCCCATTAAATGTTATTAGGAGATATCTTCCTAATTTAGGGTCAGTAGATATTTCACCTATAGTCCTAATTTTAGGTTTAATGTTTTTAAGAAATCTAGCCTTTGAGATGTTTGCACCATCAATGTTTTAAATATGATTATAGATGGAAAAAAAGAATCAGCAATACTAAGAGAAGAAATTAAAAAAGAGATTGCTCTTATTAAGAAAAAAACTAATAAAGCACCAGGATTGACTGTTATTTTAATTGGAGAGTTTGCACCAAGTCAAATTTACGTGAAAAATAAAGAAAAAAATTCTAAAGAGGTTGGTATTTATTCAGAAGTTATTAGGTACCCTAAAGAAGTTAAAGAGAAGGAAATTCTTAGAAAAATTGATGAGTTGAACAACGATGAAAAAGTTTCAGGTATTCTAGTGCAACTTCCACTTCCTGAACAAATTAGTAAAGAGAAAATTATTAATGCAATTGATCCGTTAAAAGATGTTGATGGCTTTAACCCAGTCAACGTAGGAAATCTTGCCTCAGGATATAAAGCAATTGTACCTTGTACGCCCTTAGGATGTTTGCTTCTAATTAAAAAGGTAGAAAATGACCTTACAGGCAAACATGCGGTAATACTTGGAAGGTCTAATTTAAATGGCAAACCAATGGCGCAACTTCTTCTTAAAGAAAACTGTACTATTACAATAGTTCATTCTAAAACGAAAAACTTGAAAGAAGAATGTCAAAAAGCAGATATTTTAATTGCAGCGGTCGGTGTAGCAAATTTAGTAAAAGAAGATTGGGTAAAAAAAGATTCTATTATAATTGATGTAGGAATTAATAAAGTAGGAGGCAAGTTAGTTGGGGATGTTAATTTTGAACAGGTTAAGGATAAGGTGAAAGCAATTACGCCCGTGCCAGGTGGAGTAGGACCTATGACCATAGCATGTTTGTTAAGAAATACTTTAGAATGTTTTAAAGATCGTTAGCTTTGTCTTTATCAATATTTAAATATTTGCTTCTTCTAAATCTAATTACCACAGTTGCTAGTGAAACTATTAAGATAGCAGTGGCTAAATAAATTAAATTAGCAGGATCAGCTTCTTTATCCTGTAATATTATATATCTTGCTAATGCTGTAATCGCTATTATTAGAGGATAGATAACTCTGACAGCTCTTGATTCCCAATATGATCTTACTAAGCCTATAACCTCAATATATATAAACATTAAAAGTAAATCTGCTAAAGTTACGGTTTGGGTTTCGTACATTTTTATAATTTCTAAAAAAAAAGCAAGTATTGTTGAAATTAAAACTATCACTACTGCTACTAACTGGATATTTCGAATCGCTGAATTCATCAGAGTATTCTTATCAGAATTCTAGGCTTTATTTAACTGTTTTGAATGATATTTGATAAATTTTTCAATTTTAGATTTATTAAAAGTTTTATTTTCCTCAAATGAAACTTTTTTCATTGAATAAGCTTTATTTTTTGTTCTTCTTGATAAAATCGTTACATTACCTTTAAATAAACTCAAAATTATATCTCCTGAGACCTGATTTCTTTTTTTATCAATAATTTTTTGTAGTTTTATTCTTTTTTTTGAGTGCCAATAACCATTATAAACAAGTTCTGCATATTCCGGCATAACTCTCTCTTTTGCATGCGTAGTTTCTTTATCTAAAGTCACAGACTCAATAGCTCTATGTGCCACATATAAAACTGTTCCACCTGGAGTTTCATATACTCCTCTAGATTTAATACCTATAAATCTATTTTCTACAAGATCAACCCTACCAATACCATTCTTTCCTGCCAATACATTAAGTTTATCTAAAATTTTTTCTGGAGATAATTTTTTACTATTAATTGAAATAGGATCTCCATTTTTAAATGTAATTTTTACCTTAGTTTTTTTGTTAGGGGCTTTTTCCGGTGAAACCGTTCTTTGAAAAATAAATTCTGGTGCTGGATTTTTGGGATTTTCTAAAACTTTACCTTCCGTTGACGTGTGAAAAATATTATCATCTATTGAAAAAGGTGGAGCACCTTTTTTATCTTTAGGTATTGGTATGTTGTTTTTTTTTGCATACTTTATCAAATCTGTTCTTGATTGTAATTTCCATTCTCTCCATGGTGCAATTACTTTTATGTTTTTTCCAAAATAAGCATAACCTAATTCAAATCTTACCTGATCATTACCTTTGCCGGTAGAACCATGTGAAACTGCATAGGCACCAAATTTTTTTGCAACATCTATTTGTCTTTTAGCTATTAACGGTCTCGCTATTGAAGTACCTAGCAAATAAACTCCCTCGTACATAGCGTGCGCTCTAATCATTGGAAACACATAGTCTTTTACAAAAGTATTTTTAAGATCTTCAATAATTATTTTTTTAACTCCTAGTCTTTTTGCATTTCTAATTATTTTTTTTTTGTCCATGACCTGACCTATGTCAGATGTGTATGCAATGACTTCTGCCTTATAGTTTTCTTGAAGCCATCTAAGGATAATAGAAGTGTCAAGGCCTCCGGAATAAGCTAGAACAATTTTTTTCATTTAGCTGCAAGTTTTTTTTGCTGTATTATAAGCTTTTGTAAATCCCATCATCGAATAGTGGTCTGTTGTCTCAGCTCCTTTGGAGGTCCTAGCTTTAATAATTAAGTCGGTGGCTCTTTTCATTACTTTTATAAAACTTTGTTCTTCCTTTGTGTCTAGTAGCCATGCAAAATTTTCTTGCGAAAAAAAGGTAAAATAATTTTTTCCTGATTTGGCCGTCACGGTTGAAGCCTTGTAAGGATGTCCACTTGTAATGCTTATCTCATCTTTTATTTTTTCATAAGGTCTAAACGTAATAAATAATTTTGATTCACCTCTTTTAATTGATGAGGGAGCTCTTTTTGTTGGAACTGATTGAGCAAAACAAATTTTCCCCTTTTCTGTTTCAGCGCTAAAGCTTTCCCAATTTTTGTATTTTCCGGTAGATTTTGGTGCATTGGCACTTACATGAGTTGTTAACAAAATTAGGAAAAGTAGAATGAATATTTTTTTAAAGTACATAAATTTATTTTTATACTAAATTAAATTAAATTCAATCCCTTGAAGACTAAGGTGTAGGATTAGGATTATTTGCATGAATTAAATTTATTTTTTCAATAATCTTTTCATTTAGGTCTATATCTACGCTTCCAATGTTTTCCTTTAATTGTTCCATAGTTGTTGCCCCAATGATATTACTGGTAGTAAATGGTCTTGAATTTACAAAGGCTAGAGCCATTTGGGTTAAGCTAATTCCATTGTCTTTTGCTAATTTGTAATAATCTTCAACTGCCTTCTTGGCATTTTCTTCTTTATATCTGGTCCAAAAATCTCCAAAGAGATCAATTCTAGAATTTTTTGGTTTTTTATTATTCATATATTTTCCAGATAAGTACCCTATAGCAAGAGGTGAGTATGCAAGCAGGCCAACCTTCTCTCTACATGATATCTCTGACATTCCTATATCATAAGCTCTATTTAACAAATTATATGGATTTTGAACTGAAACTATTTTAGGTAAATTTAATTTATCAGCAATTTCTAAAAATTTTGAAAAACCCCAAGGTGTCTCATTGGAAATGCCAATGTATCTAATTTTACCCTGATCAACAAACTTTTTTAGAGCTTTTAAAACAGTTTCCATATCGTTCCATTTATCGTCTTTGGAATTATGATCGTAGTCTCTTCTACCAAAATAATTTGTTTTTCTTTCTGGCCAATGAAGCTGATAAAGATCTATGTAGTCAGTTTTTAGTCTTGTTAGACTTCCATCAATGGCTGTTGAGATATTTTTCTCATTATAGTTTCCACCGCCATTTCTAATCCAGTCAGGCCCGGGACCAACAATTTTTGTTGCTAAAATAATTTTTTCTCTATTTTTTCTTTCAAAAAACCAGTTTCCAATTATTTCTTCAGTTTTACCTTGAGTTTCCTTTTTTGGAGGAACAGAGTAGACCTCAGCTGTATCAAAAAAATTTACACCTTTCTCTAAAGAGTAGTCCATTTGTTCAAAAGATTCTTCCTGGCTATTTTGCTCACCCATATTCATTGTGCCAAGACAGATTAAACTAACATCTAGATCTGAATTTCCAAGTTTTTTGAATTTCATAAATTTTAATACCGAAAGTAAGTTTTAGATGAATTCTTCTCTATTGAAAAGTTTAAAAAAATGCTTATATTGTCAATATGGAATTAAATAAACAAAGTACTACAACACAATCATCTGCATCAGAAGCTATTATAGACCAAGGCTTAAGGGCTCACATGCTAAAAGTTTATAACTATATGGCTTCAGGAGTTCTACTAACTGGTTTTGTAGCTCTAATATTTTTTAAGATGGCAGTCGTTACAGGAGACAGTGGGCAAATAGTTGGCCTAACATCTTTTGGAAGTACAATTTATACCTCAGGATTAAAATGGGTTTTAATGTTAGCACCACTAGGTGTAGTTTTTTATATGAGTTTTGGCATAGCTAAAATGTCTGCTTCTAAAGCACAAACTCTTTTTTGGGTGTTTGCAGCCTTAATGGGAGCTTCCCTTTCATCAATTTTTGTAATTTATACTGGAGCGAGTATTACTAGAGTTTTCTTTATTACAGCGGGCACATTTGGTGCCATGAGTATATACGGATACACAACTAAAAAAGATTTAACAAAATTAGGCTCTTTTTTAATGATGGGTTTATTTGGAATTATCATCGCATCAATCGTGAATATTTTTATGAAATCTACAATGATGTATTTTGTAATATCTATTATCGGAGTTTTAATTTTTGTTGGGCTAACTGCTTACGATACTCAAAAAATTAAGAATATGTATTTAGCAAGTGATAGCGGTGAACTCATGGGTAAAAAAGCCGTGATGGGCGCACTAACATTATACCTTGATTTTATAAATTTATTTATAATGTTGCTAAGACTTTTCGGGCAAAGAAGATAGTTATTTTACGACTTTTAAATTATTCCAACTAGTATTTGTTATAAGTTGATCAAGGTTTTCAGATCTTTCTACAACTTTACCATTCTTATCTTTAATTAAATATTTTTCTTTAAAACTTGTTGGTTTTAAATTTTTTAATATTCTAAGAACCGGTCTATCAGAAGTTCTTTGATAAACATCAAAAGATATTTCTTTTGATCCCGCGGATAAACTGTAATCTTTCCAGGCACCATTAGAAACCATTTTAGAATATAAATTTAAAATCGATTGAAGCTCCTCTTTAACAAAAAAAATTTTTTTTTCTTTTTTTTTAAAACTATTATTAATTATTAGTTTAAGTAATTTCATATTTTATGTTTGTTGATCAAAGGCAATTGTAAGGCTGTGAAAATAAAAGTTAAAGGTAGAAGCCCCCATACTTTGAAGTTTACCCACATACTTTCACTTTGAGTTCTCCAAACTAGCTCATTTAGAAAAGCTAAAAAAATGAAAAAAAATGCCCACCTATTATTTAATTTATTCCATCCCAATTCATCTAAGTGAAATGCATTTTTAAAAAATAGTTTAAGGAAATTTTTGTTAAATATGATTTTACCTGACAAAAGAGTGCAGGCAAAAATAATATTAACTATTGTAGGTTTAATGTATAAAAAAATAGGATTATCAAAATACAATGTTAATCCACCAAAAAAAGAAATTATAAGCCCACCAATTAATGGAATATATGGAATTTTTTTTTCTATAAAATAAGTAACAACAACAGCTAGAAGAGTAGCGATTATAAGAGGTGGGATAGCAACACTTAAATTTTTTCCACTTTTAGAATAAAATATAAAAAAAATTAATAGAGGCCCAAAATCAGTGATAAACTTAAATAAAGACTTATTCACACATTATTTATAGCATAAATATTCTTTTTAATAAATTTATATATTGATTTTTTAAAAAAGATAATTATCTTTTCAATATGCCAATTAATAATGCTAAATTTTCTATTGGAGAAATAGTCAAGCACAGACATTTTGATTTTAGAGGTGTAATATATGATGTTGATTTTGAATTTAACAATTCAGAGGAGTGGTATCAATCTATTCCAGAAGATGTGAGGCCAAGGAAGGACCAACCTTTTTATCATCTTTTGGCAGAAAGCAACGATGTTACTTATGAAGCTTATGTTTCAGAACAAAATCTTTTAATTGATAATTCAAAAATTCCTGTCAAACACCCTTTAATAGATGAAATTTTTTCTGGCAAGAAAGGTTCTAGTTACTTTAAGCCTTCGAATTAGTAAGTAAATAGCTGCCACAAATATAACATTTTTAATTCAAATCTATGCCCTAAATTTTAATTAGATTATTTTATACCTAATTGGGAATTATTTACATTGTTTTAACCTCCTACCAATTCTCAATTAGGCTAAAATATCATCTTCACTTAAAAACTATATTGTTGTAAATTTACTTCTTATGTTCAGATTGTTTTCAACTACAAACATTTATTTATTTTTAGATAGAGTTTTAAAAATAATCAATTCAGTATTTTTATTATTGTTAGTTATTGCTTTAACATTTGCACTTGCACTCTCACCACCAGATTACATTCAAGGAGAGGTAGTGAGAATAATGTATATTCATGTGCCTTCTTCATGGATAGGTTTAGCTTGTTTTGCTTCTATAACTTTTTTATCAATCATAAATTTCATCTTTAAAATTAAAAGTACTTTGCTTGTAAATAAATGTTTAGCACCCATTGGTTTACTTTTTACTTGTTTATCAATTATAACAGGATCTATTTGGGGTCAACCTACTTGGGGAACGTGGTGGGCCTGGGACGCAAGATTAACCTCAATGATAGTCTTAATGTTTTTTTATTTTTTTTATATTTTAAGTATTAAACTAATTAAAGAAAAATCGGTGGCAATTAAAGTTTCATCACTAATTGCTATCTTAGGTTCTGTAAATTTACCGATAATTAAATATTCAGTAGAGTGGTGGAATACACTACATCAACCAGCTAGTATTAAATTAAGTGGAACAAGTACAATTGATTCATCAATGATGACTCCATTATTGTTGATGTTATTGGTTTTATTATTGTATTGTGCGCTAATTTTTTTAATGAAATATAAAACAGAAATCATTAGAATAAAAAGAAAAAATATAAAAAGATTATGATTTTAGATTTAATATTAATGAATAATTACGGGTTTTACATATGGGCTTCTTTTGGCATAACTATAGTTGCTTGTTTGACCCTATATTTAAAAACTAAAAAAGTTCTTAGAAAATACGAGAAGCATTTTGCAGCGGAATTAGAACAATTATCAGATGAAGAGAGGAGAATGGTCTTAGAAAAATCAAAAATTGCCAATCAGGTTTTAGCTTCTCAAAATAAAACATTTTAAAGCATTTCTAAATGCCAACAAAAAAAGTTAAAAATAGAATCTTATTTCTAATTGTTGCAGCATCAATTTTTTTGCTTTTCATATTTTTCGTATTAAAAACTCTTAATAAAAACTTATTATATTTTAGCACTCCTACAGATGTAATTAAGAATGATAGCTTAATGATTGGTAAAAAAATGAGATTAGGAGGTATGGTTAAAAAAAATTCTATATTAGTGAATAAAAAAGAAATTAAATTTATTATTACAGATTATAATAATGAAATTATTGTTAGTTTTAAGGGGTCAGTGCCCAATCTTTTTTCTGAAGAAAAAGGAGTAATAGCTGAAGGAGAACTGAAAGATAAAAAATTTTTTATTGCGAGTAGAATTTTAGCAAAACATGATGAAAATTATATGCCGCCAGAATTAAAAGAAGTAATTAAAAATAATGTTAAGTAATATTGGCAATAGTCTTGTGGTGTTAAGTTTAGCTACAAGTATTTTAATAATCTATTTTGCATCATATTCTTTAAGCAATAAGAATAGTCTAATCACCAAGAAAGTATTCCATCTATCTCTTTATCAATCAACATTTACAATAATGGCTTTTTTTATTCTAATAACAGGTTTCATTATTTCAGATTTTTCATTAATCACGGTTTTTCAAAACTCCCACACCACGAAACCTTTTTTTTATAAAATTGCTGGAACTTGGGGCAATCATGAAGGCAGCCTTTTACTTTGGATTAATGTCCTAGTGATTTTTTCTTATTTATTCTTAATTTTAAATAAAGCATCTTCATTAAAATATCGAATGTACACTTTAATAACTCAAAATATTTTAATAATTGGGTTTATTTTATTTCTTTTATTTAACTCAAATCCTTTTAGTGTTATTGAGCCGCTTCCAAAAGAAGGGCTTGGTTTAAACCCAATATTGCAAGATCCTGCTCTGGCAATTCATCCACCATTACTTTATGTGGGATTTGTAGGATCTTCAATTTATTTTTCAGCAGCAATAGGATCTTTGTTAAGTAACTTCAGAGGAGAATCATTTGCTGAATCAATTAAACCCTGGGTGCTGGTTTCTTGGATTTTTCAAACACTTGGTATTATCGTCGGCTCTATTTGGGCTTATTATGAACTTGGATGGGGGGGCTTTTGGTTTTGGGATCCAGTGGAAAATGCTTCTTTAATGCCTTGGTTTGTTATGACGGCTTTAATGCATTCAGCAATGGTACTCCAAAAACGTAACACACTTTACCCATGGGTTATAATTTTATGTTTATCTACTTTTACCTTAAGTGTAACTGGAACTTTTCTTGTAAGATCTGGAGTTCTCAACTCAGTCCATACATTCGCAAATGACCCTTCGAGAGGCATTTACATTCTTATATTTCTAAGCTTAATGATATTTGCCTCATTAACAATTTTTTTTGTTAATCATAAAAAAGAAATTTATAATTTTAACGCTAATAGTAAAGAAAGTTTTATTTTGATAAATAATTGGTTTATGGCCTTTTTTTTAGCAACAGTACTAATAGGAACTACATACCCTATTTTTACTGAGGTGCTTAATGAATCAAAAATTTCGGTAGGACCCCCATTCTATAATATAATTATTATTCCAATGATTGTTCCATTTTTGTTACTTATGGCATTAGCACCTAGCGTTAAATGGATTAAAAATAATTTCAAAATAAGTAAATCTTTAATTTTAATATCTATAATGGCGATTTTTTTTAATATTTTTATTACTTTATATTTAGGGTCATATAGTTTTTTGACAAATTTAATTATTACATCTTCTCTTTTTTTAATAATTCATTCACTGATTGACTTAATAAAGATTTACAGAAAAAAAATTAATTTTAATTACTCAAGAATAGTATCTCATTTTGGATTTGGACTTCTCGTACTTTTTATAGGCTTAAATCACACTTTTTCTATAGAGGAAGACTTTAATTTAAAGCAGGGCGATGTTAGAAAATTTGAAAATTATTCACTAACCTTTGAGACATTAAAACTTGAAAAAAAAAATAATTATAAAGCAGTCATTGGAAAATTTAATATTTTAGATTTAAAAAAAGGTACTTATCAGACTCTATTACCAGAAATAAGAGTTTATTCTCAACCTGAAACATTGACATATGAGTCTTCAATTAGGTCGAGACTTGCTTATGATTTATATTTGACTATGAGTAATATTAACAGATCTGAATTTTATAATATAAAATTTCAAAAAAAACCCTTTATGATTTGGATTTGGATATCTAGTTTTTTAATAGCCTTTGGAGGCACACTAAGATTTTTTAAAAATGAAAATTAAAATTATCTTATCTTACGCCTCTTTAGGTTTTATACTGTTTCTTTTTTATTTAGGGTTAAGTAGTAATCCTCAGTATGAAACTAAAAATTTAGTAGGGAAAAAAATTGTAAGTTTCGAGTTAGAATCATTGCTTGGTGATAATAAAATTAATAATGAGGATTTAAAAAAAAATAATTATACTCTAATAAATTTTTGGGCATCTTGGTGTGGACCCTGCAGACTAGAACATAAATACTTAATATTATTAAGTAAAAATCAACATTTAAAAATTCTTGGAGTCAATTTTAAGGATAAAAAAAATAGTGCTTTAGAATTCCTTCATGAATTAGGAAACCCCTACTATAATATTGCAAAAGACAATCAAGGAAAAGCTTCTATTGCTTTTGGAATATACGGTATTCCAGAAAGCATATTAATTGATAATGATTTAAAGATTATAAAAAAATTTGTTGGGCCAATATCTGTTAACAATTATAAAACAATCATTAAGTTATTAAAAAATAAATGAAAAATTATTTATTAACATTTATATTTATTTTTATTTTTTCTTCAAATCTTTTTTCAGAAGAAGCTAATAAAAATAAAGAAGTAGATATATTCAAAAATCTCAGATGCTTAGTTTGTCAAGGTCAATCAATAGCAGAGTCAAATTCAGATTTTGCTCAAACCCTTAAACTTGTCGTAAAAGATAAAATTAATGAAGGTATGTCCAATAGAGATATTTATGATTTTTTGATTAATAAATACGGTGAATGGATAGTTTACAAGCCGAAAATAAGTTTACAGAATTCTTTACTGTGGTTTATACCTTATATGGTATTAATTTTTGGAGCTTTCATTTTATATATGATGGTGAAAAATAGAGGTAATTCAAAGAATAATTGAATGTGTACTTTTTCTAATTTAGGTAGTATTTTTAAGATATGAAATTTAAAACTATATTTCTTTCAATAGCACTATCAATATTGTCTAACATTCTGTTAGCTACTGAAGATGAACATGGAATTTCAGTTTATACCGGCACTTTCGATACAATCGATAAAGAGGGTGATGACAAGACTACAATGTTTGGTGTAGAGCATAGAAATTCTGATTTATTTAGAAACACAATTTTAGGAAAGTTTTCTCCTTTGACTGGAGCTTTTGTCACCAAAAAAGATTCAGTTTATTTATATACAGGAGTAGAGGGTGATTACAGTGTTGGTAAATTGAAAATTAATCCCAGTTTTGCACCAGGCTACTATGAAAAAGGGAGCGGTAAAGACCTAGGCGATGTTTTAGAATTTAAAAGTGAATTAAAAATAGGAATAGATTTATTCGGAGACTCAAATTTAGGCTACAGTTATAGTCATATCTCTAATAATGACTGGGGTAAAACCAACCCAGGTACTGACAATCAAACAATTTCATTCAGTAAAAAATTTTGATAAGTGACTTTAAACGATTGTTATAATGTTGAAGACTTTAGAAAGTTAGCTAAAAAAAATTTACCAGCCCCAATTTTTCATTATATCGATGGAGGTTCCGACGACGAGACAACTCTAAAGAGAAATACAGAATCTTTTTTAAAATGTGATTTAGTGCCTAATATCTTAGCAGGCGTAGGTCAACCCGATCTCTCTACAACAGTCCTTGGGCAAAAAATTGATATGCCATTATTTTTATCTCCAGTAGCAATGCAAAAACTTTTTCATCACGAAGGTGATAAAGCCAGCGCAAGAGCGGCAGAAAAATTTGGGACTTTTTATAGCATGTCAACTATGGCAACATCATCTATTGAAGAAATTGCAAATGTTTCAGGGGGACCTAAAATGTTTCAGCTTTATATCCACAAAGATCAAGGCCTAACAGATAATTTGATAGACAGATGTAAAAGTTCTGGATTTAAATCTCTGTGTCTTACAGTTGATACCGTAGTAGCTGGA
>Ga0114997_10001481_pt1 | contig 19460 bp, 19 predicted proteins | sample ArcticOcean_MG_C_2_FD_87045 | JGI IMG/M metagenome (GOLD analysis project Ga0114997, IMG submission 87045) | Marine microbial communities from western Arctic Ocean - ArcticOcean_MG_CB4_136 | ecosystem: Environmental > Aquatic > Marine > Oceanic | place: Arctic Ocean: Canada Basin | collected...
ACACTGCAAATGAAGTACAAAAAGCAGGTGTAAAACTAGAACTTGCAGATGCTTTCATTGAAACCTGTAAATCTTATAAGGTTGCAGTTCATGGATTGATGTGCTTGCCACCAACTAATGAGCACCCATCCCAACATTTTAAAACCTTACAAGCTATTGCTAAAAATCATAATCTTAAATATTTAAGTATGGGAATGTCACACGATTATGATATCGCCCTTAAGTACGGTGCAACACACATCCGTATTGGCACTGCTATTTTTGGAAATCGTGGTTAATTATTTAGTGATATCTTTGTTTTACTATCCATCATTGATAATACTTTTATAAGATCATCTTTCTGCAAAGCAACGCAGCCTGCAGTAGGTTTAAAATCATTTGTTGCTATATGTATAAAAATTGCACTGCCTTTATGTTTTATTACTGGTGTGTCGTTATATTTAATTTCACAGACAATGTCATACAAACTATCATTTCTGTGTAGCTGTTCTGCAGAATAATTAAATGGAAATTTAATTAATTGATTATATAGATTACTTTTGGGGTCATCGCACCAACCATAGTTGTTGTATATTTTATGGGTTGGAATAGCTAATTTAGGAAGTAAAACTCGATCACTTCTATAAAAAATTCGACCAATTGAAAAAATGCCAATTGGTGTGCAATGATCACCTTCTTTTTTATTATATTTCAAACCATTTTTACCTAAACTACATCTAAAATATTGAGAATTGAATATAAGTTGATTTTTTCTAACTATGATCATTATATAATAAATATACTATATTAATCATCTATATGACAAAAAATAAAATTGATCTCATTTTTTTAAACGAAGAAATAAAAGCAATTTTTAATGAAATATGTGAACAATATAATGCGCCGACAAGTAATTATTTTTTGAACATTTTATTAATTGATAATAATAATATAAATTTTGATTCTGAAACTGTTATTTTAGATAGCATGGCATTTAGCAAGTTAAATCATAATAGAATATTCGCTGACAAAAATTTATTTCTTATTCAATCTGATACTACTGCACCTCAATATCTTAGCGAGGATGTTGCTTCCTTAGAATTAATAAATCTTCCTATCAATGTTATGAATTTTTTAAATAAAGTACTAAACTTTTTAGATCAAAAAAATTTTTTTATTAAAAATATAAAAAATTATAAAAAGTTTAGATATTCTTTTCAATTAAAAACTATTTACAATAAAGAAAATTTTTTATATTTAACGGACAAGGAAAATGAAATTTTTAAAGTTTTAATCGATCACAAATCTAAACCTTTGGATAAAAAAACTCTATTATCTAAAGTGTGGAATTATAGTGAAGGTATTGATACACATACATTAGAGACACATATTTATACCATGAGATACAAAATTGAAAAATCACTTCAGCTAGTTAATTTAATATTACATCAGGATGATGGATATTTTATAAACAAAGATTTATTATAGGTTTATAAGTTTAAAAATTATACATTAAGTAACAAGTGATCGCGTTCCCATGCACTTATTACATTTTGATAGGCATCATGTTCAGTTTGCTTAACTTCAGCATATAATGTTATGAAATCTTCTCCCATTACTTCTGCTAAATTATCACTGACTTTAACACGCTTAATAGCATCGGGTAAATATTTTGGGATATTATGACGACGTTCAAAGCCACTGCCTGAAATTGGCTTTTCTGGTTCCAATTTTTCTTTAATTCCTAAATAACCACAAGCTAGTGATGCCGCAATAGCTAAGTATGGATTTGTATCAGCGCCGGGTATTCTATTTTCTACACGTTTTGATTCTGGTGATGACAATGGAACCCTTAAGCCTACCGTTCTATTTTCAAATCCCCAGTGAGTATTGATGGGTGCAGATGCATCAATTACAAAACGTCTGTATGAATTTACGTATGGTGCGAAAAATACCATAGCATCAGGCAAATAAGTCTGTAAGCCGCCAATAAAGTTATAGAAAATTTCAGATTCTTTCCCACTCGAATCTGAGAATGCATTTTTTCCAGAAGCAATGGATATTAAGTTTTGATGAATATGCATTGAACTTCCTGGCTGACCTTGGTGTGGCTTTGCCATAAAAGTTGCATGAATATTATGTTTTAATGCGACTTGTCTGACAGCACGTTTAAAAATAAAAGCCTGATCTGCTAGTTTAAGTGGATCACCATGATTAAGATTTATTTCAATTTGGGAAGGTCCACTTTCATGGACTAAAGTATCAACACCAATACCCAATGTTTCACAATAATCATAGATATCATCAGTTAAAGCATCAAACTCATTGACCGCATCAATTCCAAAAACATCACCCTCGTTAGCCTTCCGCCCAGATTTTCCAATAGGTGTTTGTAAGGGAAGATTGGGATCAAGATTTTTTTCACATAGATAAAATTCTAACTCTGGAGCAACTACAGCTCTATATCCATCTTCCTTAAGTAATTTAATTATTTTACTTAAAACTTGTCTCGGGGCAATTAATGAAGGCTCACCAGATTTATTATGTAGATCACATATAACTTGTGCGGTAGGTTCTTTATTCCAAGGTAATTTTCTAAGTGTTGTTAAGTCTGGTATCATTATCATATCCTCTTCAACATAATCAATGATTGCACTTTCATCTATCCAATTACCAGAAACTGTTTGCCCAAAGACTGAGTCTGCAATTCTTAAGCTTTGATCTTCAAGACATTTAATAAATCGATTAACAGGTAAAATTTTACCTTTAGTAGATCCTGCCATATCTGGAAAAACACACTCAACTTCTGTGATTTTATTTAATTCTAACCATCGCCCTAGTTCTTTTAACGAACTTTTATCCATAATATTTATTGAAAACTGGTTTCAACCTCTATGCTTGCTGTTGATTTCTTAATTTTCTTCTTGTACAGAAAATAAATCTGCTTCTATTGATATATTCTTTCGTAATTTTGTAAACTCTAAAAGAGTTGATTTTCCAAATTGATCAACTATTTCCCACTTTTTTAATGAATAATCAACTCCATCAAATGTCACAGTTATGTGTGACCTTGCTTCAGCATTATTATTTAAGCCTAGTTGAATAATAACCTCACCTTTAATTTTACTTATTGATAGGATTTTAAAATCATCATCAAACGCAACCTTGTTTGATAAGATTTTATAAATAGGTTGATTAATGATTGGGTATCTATCAATTAAATTATGATTTTTATCAATAATATTAATAAAAAATCTTGTTGTAATTATATTGTTAATTTCATCATTATATTTAAAAAAAGATTTATAAGGTTTATTTAAAAAAAACTCTCCCTTCAGTATTTTTTTGTCAGAAGAAGTTTGTGTAAATTCACCTGATAAAGTTTTAATTTGATTCCAATTAAACTCTATTAATTTAGATAAATCCTCATCACTGGCTAAAACATTAAATGAAAATATTGTAATAAAAATTAATTTTAAGACTACTTTAAAAAGCATTAGCTTTTAAATTTATCATAAAATACTTCTCTTTTTCCAACATGGTTTGCTGGGCTAATAAATCCACTTTCCTCTAGTTGATCCATAATTCGTGCTGCACGATTATAGCCTATTTGTAATTTTCTTTGAAGCAAGCTTGTGGATGCCTTACCTTCGCGGCTAATTATATCTAGGCACTGTTGAAATAATTCATCGTTTCCAGAATTATTACCCTCTAGTAATATTTCACCTTCTTCTTCTTTCATAATATCTTCATCAAATTCAGGCAGCCCTTGTTCTTTTAAAGATGCAACAATTTCTTCAACTTCTTTATCAGAAACAAATGGGCCATGAATTCTAGTGGTACGTCCACCACCCATCATGAGCAACATATCACCCTTACCTAAGAGTCTTTCAGATCCTTCTTCACCCAAGATTGTCCTGCTATCAAATTTAGAACTTACTTGAAAACTAATACGAGTTGGAAAATTTGCTTTAATAGTTCCTGTTATAACATCAACACTTGGCCTTTGAGTTGCCATTATCAAGTGTATACCAGCAGCTCTTGCCATTTGTGAAAGTCTTTGAATAGTGTGCTCAATCTCTTTTCCAGCAACCATCATTAAGTCAGCCATTTCATCAACCACCACAACAATAAATGGCATTTTATTTAATTCTATTGCAATATTTTCAAATTTTGGTTGTCCCGTATCAGGGTTTGTCCCTGTAGGTATTTTACGATTGATTATTTCTTTGTTTTTTATCGCATCACTAATTCTCTGGTTATAACTTTCAATATTTCTTACTCCGAGAAGAGACATTTTTTGGTAACGTCCTTCCATTTCTTTTACCACCCATTTTAAAGCAGTAATTGCTTTTTTAGGATTAGTAACAACTGGGGTAATTAAGTGCGGGATACCTTGGTAAACTGATAATTCTAACATTTTAGGATCGATTAATATAAATTTGCACTCTTCAGGAGAAAGTCTAAATAGTATTGAAAGTATCATTACATTTATACCAACTGACTTACCAGATCCGGTTGTTCCAGCAATTAATAAATGAGGCATTGTTGCAAGGTCAGCAAAATATGCATTACCAGCAATATCTTTTCCCAGTGCTAATAGTAGTTTAGCTTTTGAGTTAACAAATGCTTCTTTTCTAAACAGCTCACTTAAATATACAGCTTCTTGAGTTTTATTTGGCATTTCAATTCCAATAACATTTTTGCCTGGGATGATAGCAACACGGGTAGACACAGCACTCATATTTCTTGCTATATCATCAGAAAGTGCAATTATTTTAGAAGCTTTTGTACCCGGCGCTGGCTGCAACTCATACATTGTAACAACAGGGCCTGGATTTACGTTTATGACATCAGCTTCAATTTTAAAATCTGCTAATACAGCTTTTAGTTTTTGGGCATTGTTATCTAATTCTTCTTTTGATATTATTGATTTAGCAGAAGTTTTGGGTGATGAAAGAATATCAATCATCGGTGGCACATAGCCCACCTCTTCTTTAAAAGACATTTTCTTTTGAACTGTCTCAGAAGAATCTTTTTCCTCATTAATGTAATCTGATATTATTTCATGCTTAATTGATTTAAAGTTAATTTTAGGTTCTATTTCAGGCTCAGTTTTTTCCTTCAAGATGACTTCTTTTTGGAAGTTACTATCTAGATGTTTATTCCTACCTTTTAAGATGCTCAATATTTTCCCAATTAATAGTTTTATAAATAACCACATTTTTAAAAATATTTTCTTCCAATCATCCCTAGTGAGTCCAAAGCTTAAAGTCAAAAAACCTATTAGAAATATTAAGACTAAAATATTACTAATTATTTTAGTATGAAAAGCAGAGTTTATTAATATTGGTTTTAAAAAACTTTCATAAAATTCTAATGCTATAAAACCATGCTGAATATTAATTTCAAACAGTAAGAACGAAATATCTAGAATTATCATACTTACAAGAGCTGCAAAAAAATGAATTACAAAAAAGGGCAACTTCTTAAATATAATTAATCTATATGACCAAGATAAAAAGAATAGTAATAGCAAATAACTACTTAATCCAAAGACTTGCATTAGTAGATCAGCAATGATTGCTCCACTTATTCCAAATATATTTTGAACTTCTTGTGTTGTTTCATTGTTAAAACTTGGATCAAATGGTGAATAAGTTAAAAGTGTTGCAAAGCCAATAATAGCAAAGCCAATCAGACAGATCCCAATAATTTCTGTTAGCCTATTAATTAGGAAGTATTTATATGATTGAGGGATAAACTGCATTTTTATTGATTTAATCAATTAATATCATAGATAAACTATTAAATGATTCATACATTACTATATATATTGAATTCGATATTTTATAACTACAATTTAAGGTAATTTAATAAATTATATGATCAACGTTGATATTGTCATTATAGGCTTAGGTCTAACAGCCAAATTAACGGCATTAGCATTAGCTAAGATCTCATGTAAAATAGTTATAATTGGAGAGGAAAATGAAAGCATTAATAGTAACTTAGTTACTTTCTTTTCATCTAAATCAATTCGTTTTTTAAATGATCTTGGGCTTACTGAACTTTCTAATCAATCGGTTAACATATCTGAAATTTCCTGTTCAAAACTAAGTTGGTACAAACTTAAGAAGAAATTTCAAATGAACTTTAAAAAAGATAACAATAATGAGCTTGGAAGAATTATTCAAAATAAAGAATTACATCAATCTCTTAATGAATTAATCACAAAAAATTCTGATATTTCTATTATTAATAGTACTAATATTAGGTCGCATAAGTATATTAATAATATTAATATCCTAACCATAGAAAATAATATTCAAATAAACTCAAAGCTAATTCTAATTGCTGATAATAAGTGTGAATTAATTAATAAGTATTTTCCAAACAACTCTATAAATAATGAGTTAAATCAAACATCCATAGTTGTTAATACTAAGGTAAATACAAAAAATCATGCCTATCAATTTTTTACTGAAGACGGGGCATTAGCACTTTTGCCAATTACTAAAGACACAGCCTCCATTATATGGTCACTTGATAACGATTCTGAGATATTAAAGCTTGATGAAAATCAAATTTTTGAAAATATAAAAAATATTTTTAATGACATTTTTACTCAAATAGAATTCTTAGAGTTTCAAAAATATAGATTAAAATTTAATTTTGCTAAAGAAACCATATCAGAATCTATTGTCTTAATTGGTGATGCTGCCCACTCACTACATCCTATTGCTGGGCAAGGTTTAAATCTAACTATTAAAGACATTGAAACCCTTATAGATAAAATAAGTCACTTTATGTATATTGGTTATGAGTTAGGTAACCCATTTATGTTGAATGATTATCAGCAAGCCAGACAAGCTGATAATACTATATATACTTTTACAACCAATTATTTAGATAAAATTCTTAAAAACAATAACATTCTAGTTAATACAATTTCAAACTTAGGCATTTCATATGTTGAAAAATCTAAATTAATAAAAAAATTATTGGTTCGTAGTGCTTCAGGGTAATATTAGTTAGTGCAATTCATTACTGCCACCAGTATTCTCAGGATGTTCATGTTCATAAGATTGGAACAAGGCCTCTAAGGCACGACACCTTCCAATTAAAGTGTTAGCTTCAAGCAGCAACTGTTTTTCTTCAGGAGTAAAAGGAACTAAAACACCACTATAATTAATTAGATGGTCAGTAGGGGTTTGCTCAATAATATCCCAATCTACTAACAAATTTCTTTGTTTTAAATATTTTTTAATTAGGCTCAATAAATGGCCTCGATCAATTTGATCAGCACTTTCTGGAAATAAATCATGTTGATATTCGTTGTAATTTGCAATTATTTGTCGATATGGTGTTGTGGTAGGAAGCTCTTCTGCTACTTGAAACCGCACCAATCCACTAAGAGTTACTAAGTATCTGCCATCACCAGTTTCACTAAATGATGAAATTCTGCCTGTACAACCAACTTTCTTTAAGGTCTTGATATCGGTACCTTTAGTTTGATGTGGCTGTATCATTCCAATAATTCGATTTGGAGTACTTAAGGCTTCATCTATCATTTGAACATATCTTGGTTCAAAAATATTTAATGGCAATTGTGTTTGTGGAAATAAAACCGCTCCTGTTAATGGAAATATGGGCAGTTTTTTTGGAAACTCTTCAATAGATTTATATGGTTTCATATTAGAATATTATATTAGTTATATCATTATGTTAAATATGAACTTCTTTTTATAAAGCAAGTGCTGCTTAAAAAATTATACTTATGACCCTACATTGAGACTTAAGCATAAATTACCTCTAGTTTTAATAACTTCTTTATAACCTTTTTCTAAAAGGTATTTAATAAATTTTTTATCTTCCCACTCACTTTGACTTGTATACTCAATAACAATATTTTGGGGAAATAATTCAGATGGAGCATTTTCAAAAAAAGGCTTTAAAGCTTTATCTTCATAACCTTCAACATCTATTTTTAAGCTAGTAATATATTCAATCTTATTTTTTTTAATTATTTCTAATAAGCTTAACATTTTAATTGGGATTGCTGTATTGCTCTTCCTACTCTTTACTCTGGCATTTCCATAACCTTCATTTAAATCCAAATAAATATCATCTTTAGAACTGCCAACCGCACAATTTTCTATAATCACTCTATTTTTAATATTTGGAATAGTTGTTTCTAATAACCCTATGTTGTCTTCAATCCTTCTTACTAAAACTGGATTGGGTTCTATAGCTATAATTTTTGAGAATTTTGTACTATTAAAAGTTGCAGCAATATTTTGACTATAAAAACCAATATTGGCACCTATATCTATGAATATAGAGTTTTTATTAGTATTATTTTTAATAAAATTAATTTCTTTTTTATTATATGAGCCAAGTATTTGTTTTGTTTCTGACATCCCATCAAAATAGAAAAAGAAGGGCACGCCATCAACTACAGTACCAACCCTTGATTCAGTTGGATCTTTAGAGGGATCAAAGCTTATAAGACGATGAATCGATGTGATTAGTAATTTTCTAAATATGCCTCTAACAAAGAAAAGCTTTTGTCCAAAAAATATCAATAAACCTATTAATTTGTAATTTTTAACCATATTAATTTTTGAAATATTTCATCATCATTAAACTTCTTTGGAAACTATAAAATACTCATAATAATTCAATAAGATAATATCTGGATAGATTATACAAAATATAAATTTGTCTTGCTTTTTGTTGCTAACCTCTTAATTTAGCACCTCACCTCCATTATTTGGCGGTTTTTAGATAATGCGAGTGTAGCTCAGGGGTAGAGCGAAACGTTGCCAACGTTTAGGTCGTGAGTTCGAATCTCATCACTCGCTCCATTTTTTTTGACATACATATCAATATCATTTGTATAGACTCTAGATACTTTATGAGTGGATTTAGAGCATCACGATTAGGACGTTTATCTTGGACCATGTTTGATTGGGCTAATCAACCTTTCTACACATTAATTATGACATTTGTATTTGCAGTTTATTTTACAGATGTATTCATTACAGGGGATGATGGTGCTCAAAAATTTACTTTAACCCAAACTATATCTGGAATAGCCATTGCTATTTTAAGTCCAATACTTGGATCTATTTCTGATTTACGTGGTAACCGAAAAAGATGGATGGCCTTATGGTCAGTCTTATTTGTAATAGGCATGGGATTGCTTTGGTATGCATATCCAGGTGCACCCAATGGAATTTGGCTGGTAATGTTTGGATTGATTTTAGCATCTACAGCTGTTGGCTTTGGAGAAGTGTTTAATAACTCAATGCTAACTAATTTAGAAACCAAAGAGAACATGGGTATTCTTAGTGGCTTAGGTTTTGGACTTGGATATATTGCTGGGTTAATAGGTTTAATTATATTCTTACTTTTTTTTGTATGGCCTGGTGGTGAAACTAATTCTCTTTATGGTTTAAATACGAGTGAGTATGAACATATAAGAATTATTGGGCCCTTATGTGCAGTGTGGTATGCATTCTTTATAATACCTTTATTTTTATTTACTCCTGATACTAAGAGTAACAAATTGCCAGTTTTATCTTCAATTAAACAAGGCACAACTAATTTAATTAAAACCTTTAAAGAGTTAAAAAATTTTAAAAATATATTCACTTTTTTAATTGCGCGCCTATTTTTCCAAGATGCATTAAATGCATTGTTTGTTATTGGGGGAATTTATGCTAGTCAAGTTATTGGCATGACATTAACCCAAGTTTTAATTCTTGGTATTATTCTAAATCTTTTTGCCGGACCAAGTTCAATTTTAGGTGGGTATTTTAATGATCGAATTGGCTCAAAAAATGTAATTAATATTTCATTATGGGGCTTATTGATCTCAGGACTTTTAGCACTCTCTATTGATCAAACCACAATTTTTTATTTTATAGAAGTTGCAAAATTTTCTCCTGAAGTTGAGAGACTCACTATGGGCATATTTAATTCTACTAGTCAGGTAGTTTACACTTTTGTAGTTATTGGAATTGCAACTTTTTTTGGCCCAACACAAACTGCTTCTAGGGCTCTTATGGTAAAAATTTCTCCTCCAGAAAAAGCTGCAGAATTTTTTGGACTTTATGCTTTTGCAGGTAAATCAACTTCATGGTTAGTGCCAGGCTTAATGTCTATTATATTAATATTTGATAATAACCTTCGAAATGCCATGTTGGTTATAATGCTCTTTAACATATTAGGTATCATTATGATGAGGTATGTAAAAGAAGATGGTTAAAAATTATTTAAATTTTGTTTCTAAAAAAAAATCACAGATAATTTTATTTGTTCTATTTAATTTCTGTGGACTTATATTTATCTTACTTCCATACGGCATAGTTTGGAACATGCTTGACTTACATTTTAGTTACACATCGGCAGATGTATTTAAAAGTTTTTATCAGATGGGAGAGAATGGACGATATATAAATCTATATTCAACCCTCATACTCGATACAATTTATCCAATACTGTATACATCTTTAATTTTAGGAGCTTACATAAAATTATTTAAAAACAAGAGATTAATTTTACTGATTCCAGTAACAGCATTCGTATTAGATATTTTAGAAAATATTAATATTGCTTATATGAACTTAAACTATCTAAGCTTGAGTGAGGCTCAGGTAACAATATCAAGCACAATTACTTCGCTTAAATGGATTGTTATTATTGGTATGATTTTACTGACAGTTTTTGGCTTAATAAAAAATAAAACCAGTACAGATTCGTAAATCTTATCAGTGCTTAAAGTGTCGCACTCCTGTAAAAGTCATTGTAATTCCAGCATTGTTAGCTGCATTAATTACATCTTGATCATTCATTGAGCCACCAGGCTGAATTACAGAAGTTGCTCCCGACTCAATTGCTACAAGGAGTCCATCAGGAAAAGGGAAAAAGGCATCTGATGCAACTGTACATCCTTGAAGTGAGTTTTCTTCCAATTTAGGGTTTTTCATTTCACTATTTTTTACCACAGCAACACTGGCACTATTCACCCGACTCATTTGCCCCGCACCAATACCAATAGTCTTTTGATTTTTTACATAGACAATTGCATTTGATTTTACATGCTTACAAACTTTAAAAGCAAATAACATATCTTCGATTTCTTTTTTATTTGGTTGAGCATTAGTTACTACATTTAATTCAGAGATACTTAACTGATGGCTGTCATAAGTTTGAAATAGAATTCCACCTTCTATACTTTTAAAACTGTGCGAAATGGTATTTGCAAACATATCTTTTAAGATAATGAGTCTTAAATTTTTCTTTGAGGCAATTATTTTTTTTGCAGCATCATTAACAGCAGGCGCAATAATTACTTCAGTAAAAATTTCAATTATTTTATTAGCTGTATCTGCATCTAATTCTTGATTCAACGCAATAATACCGCCAAATGCACTTGATGGGTCACATGCAAAAGCCTTACTGTAAGCTTCAAGCAAACTATCGCTACAAGCTACACCACATGGATTTGCGTGTTTAATGATAGCAACTGTTGGTCCATTTTTTGGATCAAATTCTTTTATTAATTGTAAGGCAGCATCTGCATCATTTAAATTATTATAACTCAATTCTTTTCCTTGAATTAATTCTGCGCTAGGAATGCCAGAATTTTCTGTGGCATTTTTATAAATACCTGCTTCTTGATGTGGGTTTTCTCCATATCGAAGATTTGAATCAAGTGTTGCAGGGGCAATAAATTTTTCACTTAAATCATTGTCATCTCTTTTAAACCAATTACTTATTATGCCATCATAATGTGCAGTTCGCTCAAACGTTTTAATTGCACATGCTCTTCTAAAATTTAAGGATGTTTTGCCATCATTATTATTTAACTCATTTATTAATTTGAGATAATCTGACGTATCACTGATGACACAGACATACTCATAATTTTTTGCCGCTGAGCGGAGCATTGCAGGTCCACCAATGTCAATATTTTCAACACAAATTTCTTCTGTAGCACCTGAATTAACAGTATCTTCAAATGGATACAGATTAACAATTAACAAGTCAATGTCAGCAATGCCATGTTCTTTCTGCGATGCGACATGCTCTTTATTGTTTCTAACTGATAACAAACCACCATGAATATTTGGATGTAATGTCTTTACGCGGCCATCCATCATTTCTGGGAAATTAGTTAGCTCACTAACATCTTGTACGGGTATATTCATATCCCTAATAAATTGAGCGGTACCTCCAGTTGAGATAATTGATATTTTTTTTTCGTGAAGATTTTTTATTATTAGGTCTAAGCCAGATTTATTAGATACGGATACTAATGCGGTCTTTATCTTTGCGTCCAAGACTATTGACCTCTTAATCGAGTAATATTATTAGCATATTCTGATTTTCCACCTGCAAAAGTCGTTGTGCCAGCAACAATAACATTTGCTCCAGCATCAATTACTGATTGAATATTTTCAAAATTAATACCACCATCAATCTCTAATTCAATATCTAAATTAGAATTATCAATTTCTGCACGAAGTTGTTTTAATTTTTCTAATGCCGAAGGAATAAATTTTTGACCCCCAAATCCTGGATGGACACTCATTACAATAATTAAATCTATTTTATTTAAATATGGTAAAACTACCTTCCAATCTGTATCCGGATTGATTGCTAGACCAGCTTTAACATTGTGTGACTTAATTCTATCAATACACTTATCAGTATTATCATTAGCTTCGGGATGTATGGAAATTATATCTGCTCCTGCTTTTGCAAATTCATCAATATAGGGTTCAATTGGATCTATCATAAGATGAACATCAAAAGGTATGTCAGTTTTATCACGAATAGATTTAACAATTCCTGGTCCAATTGTTAAGTTGGGAACAAAATGTCCATCCATTACATCCACATGAATATAATCCGCACCAGCCTCTGCAATAGCAATCACTTCGTTACCTAACTGAGAAAAATCAGATGCTAATATTGATGGTGAAATTTTAATTTTATTATTCATGGGGCTACAGTTGTTATATCAAGATCCCTAACGAGATTAAAACTTTTTATATATTTTTGAGATAAAAAAACCATCAATCCCTCCATCTATCTGAAGATGAGGTAGAGTTCTTATATACCCATTAGATGTCACAAATTTTCCATATTCTGGGTAGTCTTCTGCCTTAATAGCTACTTTTTCAATGGTTTCATTATTCTTTAGCAGAGTTTCGACCTGACCCTCACCTTCATCATATTCCAAGGAACACACACAATAAATCAAAATTCCATTTATATTTAAAAAATTTATGGCACGATCCAATAGTATTTTTTGTAAGGAAATATTTTTAGTAATATCCTGCTTTTCTTTTATATGAATAAGATCGGGATTTTTTCGAATTGTGCCAGTTGCAGAGCATGGCGCGTCCAAGAGAACAAAGTCATATTTTTCTTTTGGCTCCCAATTTAATATATCTGCACATATAATTTCAGGATTTAAATTGGTACGATTAAAATTTTCCTTCATCACGCTAATTCTTGCTTTAGATATTTCGATACAAGTTACGTTAGCACCCATAGCCATAAGCTGCATGGCTTTGCCACCTGGAGCCGAACATAAATCAAGCACGCTTTTATTTTTAATATCTCCAAAAATATTTGCTGGTATTGTTGCTCCTGCATCTTGAACCCACCAGTCACCTTCTTTGTAGCCAGCTATTTCATTTATTTTTCCAGACTTATGCATTCGGTAGCTGCTCGGTAAAATCTTTTTAAAATTAAGATTGAGACGTTCTTGATTTACGTAACTAATGTCTAAAGGGGGTTCAATTAATGATGCATTAATAATATTAATGGCCTCATCATTGCCGTAAGTCTTTAGCCATGAATCCCATAACCAACCAGGAACTTTTTGTGCATCAGTTAAATTTGATACTGTATTATTTTTTAAAAACTTTCTAAGTACAGCATTAATTAATTTTCCGAAATGCATTAGCCGTTTTTTATTTTTTGCAATTTCTACCCATGTATTAATTACAGCATATTCTGGTCGCTTTAAATCGATAAGTTCTACAAGCGCTATGCGAATACAGTTTCTAACCATAATATTTCTAGGAGAAATATTTCTATCCGTTAGCTGATTAATTATATTATCTAGCTCAAAAAGCCTCCTACAAAAAACAGATAAAATATATTTAGTTTCTGATCTTTTGTTCTTAATTTCATTGGCCACTTTACTATTATAAAAATGATCTATAATTTCATTAAGTGGTGATTTATTACCAACGAATTCATTGGCAATTTCTAACGATACAATTCTTTGATCCGTTAATAATGACATTACTTAAACTTGACGATTAATAATTTAGAATTATATAGACACTTATGAGAAAAATAACACATTACATTATAGCATTTACAATTTTCTTTATGTTTCCTGCTTTAGCCGAAACATTTGAGGTGCAAATGCTCAATAAATTTGAAAAAGAGCGAAACCTCTTTAATCCTAGCATTATTTATGTAAATTCTGGTGACACAGTCAAATGGATTGCTACCGATAAAGGGCATAACGTTGCTTTTACTAAAACAGGTGTGCCGGATGGGGTTGAATTATATAAATCAAAACTTAACACTGATGCTGAATATATCTTTAATACACCTGGTATTTATGCCTATAATTGCACACCACATTATGGTTTGGGAATGATTGCTTTTGTCGTAGTGGATAATGATTTGTCAAATTATGAGCAGGTTGCTAAAATTAAATATCCAGGCAAGTCAAAAAAATTAGCCAAGGTACTATTGGAGCAAATTAAAAATGACAACTAAAGATCTAAATAAAGATTCAAAGGATAATAAGGTTGAAAAAAAAATAGTTAAAAAAGATTCTTTAATAAAAGAAATTGGTGGTCAAGTTGGTCCAGAACCGACTCGATTTGGAGATTGGGAAAAAAAAGGAATTACTTCAGATTTTTAATAAATTATTTATTCATTCTGTTATCTATTAAATCATCAACAACTGCAGGTTCGGCTAGCGTAGATGTATCACCTAAATTACTATAATCGTTTTCGGCAATCTTTCTTAAAATTCTACGCATAATTTTACCTGACCTTGTTTTAGGCAGACCTGGTGCCCATTGGATTAAATCTGGTGAAGCAATTGGTCCAATTTCTTTTCTAACCCAAGCAATTAATTCTTTATAAAGTTCATCTGAACTAGGCTCATCTGCATTCAGAGTTACATAGGCATATATTCCTTGTCCTTTAATATCATGTGGGTAACCAACAACTGCAGCCTCACTAACTTTTGGATGTGCAACAAGCGCTGACTCAACCTCAGCTGTTCCCATGCGGTGGCCTGAGACGTTAATAACATCATCGACTCTACCTGTGATCCAGTAATAACCATCCTCATCCCGCCGACAGCCATCTCCAGTAAAATACTTACCTTCAAATTGTGAAAAATATGTTGCTACAAATCTTTCATGGTCTCCATAAAGAGTTCGCATTTGCCCAGGCCATGAATCAGCTAAACATAAAGAACCTTCACACGCCCCTTCTAAAACTTTACCATCAGCATCGACAATTTCAGGTTTAATTCCAAAAAAAGGCTTCGTTGCAGAGCCGGGTTTTTGATCGATAGCACCAGGGAGAGCTGAAATTAAAATACCCCCTGTTTCGGTTTGCCACCATGTATCTACAATTGGGCATTTTTTATTACCAATCACATTGTAATACCATAGCCAAGCTTCAGGATTAATGGGCTCACCTACAGATCCTAATAATTTTAAACTTGAACGGTCAGTTTTTTTAACTGGGCCATCACCCTCGCGCATAAGTGATCTCAAAGCCGTTGGTGCAGTATAGAAAATATTTACTTTGTGTTTATCAACCACTTGCCAAAATCTTGAAGAGTCTGGATAATTTGGAACACCTTCAAACATTAAGGTGGTAGCTCCATTGGCAAGTGGACCATAGACAATATAACTGTGACCAGTTACCCAGCCTACATCTGCTGTACACCAATAAATATCACCTGGTTTATAGTCAAAAACATATTGATGAGTCATCGATGCATAAACCATATATCCACCAGTGGTATGCAAAACACCCTTTGGTTTTCCTGTTGAGCCCGAGGTATAAAGAATAAACAGAGGGTCTTCAGCAGACATTACTTCTGGCTCGCAATTAGCCGAAGATTTATTAATTAAATCTTCATACCAAACATCCCTACCGTCTTTCCAATCTATTTTATTACCTGTTCGCTTAACAACTATGCAGTGTCTAACATTTCCAGCAATAGTCATTGCAGCATCCGTATTTGATTTAAGAGGAATGGCCTTATTTCCTCTTACCCCTTCATCTGCAGTAATTACAATATCAGACTCACAATCATTAATGCGACCAGCAAGGGCATCAGGTGAAAATCCACCAAACACAACAGAGTGAATTGCACCTATGCGTGCACAAGCCAACATAGCGTAAGTTGCCTCTGGTATCATGGGCATATAAATAGTTATGCGGTCACCTTTTTTAGCACCAAGAGATTTTAAACCATTGGCTAATTTACACACCTCTTCATGTAATTCTTTATAAGTAATATGTTTTGATTGAGATGGATCATCACCTTCCCAAATAATTGCTGTTTGGTCAGCTTTGCTTGCAAGATGTCGATCTATACAATTTACTGAAGCATTGAGTTCTCCATCATAATACCATTTTATTCTAAAATCTTTTTGGTGATATGAAACATCTTTGACTTTAGTATAAGGCGTAATCCAGTCAATTCGGTTACCCTGCTCTTTCCAAAATTCTTCATTATTATCAAAAGATTTCGAGTAATCAGATTCATATTGGCCTGCATTAATTAAAGCATTTTTTGACCATTCAGCACTGACTTTAAAAATTTTATTATCTGACATACTAAATATCTTATTTAACTCCACCCAAATTGCAAATAATCTTCCATGATTTAGCATCAATAGGCATAACAGAAAGCCTTGATTGTTTTACCAAAGCTAAATGACTAAGTCTTTTATCATTCTTTATTTGATCAAGATTTACTCTATTTTTTAGTGGTTTCACAGCTACTACAGTAACCATTCCGAAACGCTCACTTGTATCAGTAGGATCAGGATGGTACTCGTTTTTTACTTTAACAATACCGATAATGTCTCTTTCTTTTACAGAGTGATAAAAAAAACATAAGTCACCTTTTTTCATTTTCTTCATATTATTGGAAGCTTGATAATTTCTTACTCCATCCCAGCCCTCACCTTTAGCGCCTACTTTAATTTGATTTTCCCATGACCAGGTACTTGGTTCAGATTTCATTAGCCAGTATTCCATTTTAATGCTCCTTAATTATTGGACGGTTTAATAATTCTATTATTATTTTATTAATATCTTTATTCTTATATAAGATTTTATAAATAGCATCATTAAGTGGTAGAGATAACTTTAATTGCGTAGCAAGTTTCTTTATGGCTTTTACAGTGTAAGCGCCTTCAGCAATTGTAAGCTTGCTTTTCATAAGACTATCTAACTTTTTACCTTTTGCTAAATTAATACCAAGCGTGAAGTTTCTGGATTTTGCTGAAGAGCAGGTAAGAAATAAATCACCCAGTCCAGACAAGCCAGAGAGTGTATCTGATTTAGCCCCAAGCTTTATGCCTACAGATTTTATTTCTGCAAAGCTTCTAGAGATTACTGAAGCCACTGCATTTTCACCAAAATTTTTGCCAACTATAATTCCACAGCCAATGGCATAAACATTCTTCATCGCACCACAAATTTGTGCACCAATTATATCGTTAGATAAATAAGGTCGAAAATTTTTAGAACTTATTAAACTTGCAATCGTTTTAGCATCAGAAGTTTTTTTACTCGCAATCAGCGATGCGGTTGGTTTGCCAAGAGCTATATCATGAGCAAAGTTAGGTCCTGACATGATGGCAATCTTATTTTTGGGTAAACACTTTTTAATTATATCACTAATTAAAGCCGTTGATTTTATATCTATGCCTTTTGAACAATTTATCAAAATACAACTCTGTTTTATGACACCACTTAATTGCTTAAGGGTTTTTTCAATATATTGGGTAGGCACTACAATAAATAGAAAGTCTACCTCATTAAGAGCATTTAAATTGCTGGTTACCTTTAAAGTTTTTGATAATTTAATTTTATCTAAAAAGCCTTTATTAATACGAAATTTTTCTATATTTATTTTGACCAATGGTTCACGTGCCCATAACAGCACAGTAGGATTTTTATCACTTAATAATTTTGCAATAGTGGTACCCCAAGCGCCAGCACCGAGCACACCAATAGATTTTTTAGACATTAATTCTTTTACCTTTTAAAAAGACTGCATTTTTATCCAAAGGCCAGCGTGGTCTTGGTTTAAAATTAAGATTGTTTATTTTATTTTTTTTTAGCCTTTCAAGACCAGCATAAGCAATCATGGCAGCATTATCAGTACATAAATAATGGGAAGGAAAGAATATGTTACAATCAAATTCATTTCCAATATCAAAAAAAACTTTCTTTATTTTTTGATTAGCAGCTACACCACCAGCAACAACAATTGTTGTTTTTTTATTTGGATGCTGCTTTTGAAATTCTATAATTGCAAATTGAGTTTTTTTTAACAAAATGTCACACACAGTCTTTTGGAAAGACGCAGCAATATCATTTTTGAACTGACTATTTTTATTTTTAGATGCAGCCACGGTTTGGGCAACCGCTGTTTTTAATCCAGAAAATGAAAAGTGACAGTTTTTTTGATCTATAATAGGTCTTGGGAAAATAAATTTATTTTCATCCCCTGTTAAGGCATATTTTTCTATCTCAGGACCACCTGGATACTTCAGACCTAAAACTCTAGCAGTTTTATCAAAAGCCTCACCCAAAGCATCATCTAAAGTTGTGCCAATTCTATGGTAGTTATTAAATTTATTGATAATGGTAAATTCAGTATGTCCACCCGAGACAAGTAGGAGTAAATATGGATATGCAATTTGGTGTTCTAGTTTTGCGGAAAGTGCATGCCCCTCAAGATGATTTACGGCAATAAAAGGTTTGTTTAATACTGATGCAAGCGTTTTAGCGGCAACAACTCCTACAATTAAGCCACCTAATAATCCAGGACCAGCAGTCGCAGCAACAGCATCAACTTCATTTAATTTAATGTTTGCTGCTGATAATGCTTTTTTAATGAGTCCATCAATTACAGTGGAATGCGAGCGTGCAGCAATCTCAGGAATTACTCCACCAGTTTTTGCATGAATTTTAATTTGAGAATTAACTATATTAGAGAGTATTTCTTGTTCAAACTCTGATTTTTCTCTAACAAGTGAAACAGAAGTTTCGTCACAACTAGATTCTATGCCCAATACTATTCTTTTTTTGCTCATATTTTATTTTACTAAAAAACTCGAGATTTATATAAATTACCGTATAAAAGTATAGTGAAATATACACAG
>Ga0114997_10001482_pt1 | contig 19448 bp, 17 predicted proteins | sample ArcticOcean_MG_C_2_FD_87045 | JGI IMG/M metagenome (GOLD analysis project Ga0114997, IMG submission 87045) | Marine microbial communities from western Arctic Ocean - ArcticOcean_MG_CB4_136 | ecosystem: Environmental > Aquatic > Marine > Oceanic | place: Arctic Ocean: Canada Basin | collected...
TTATACTAGTGAAAGTCTTTATATAAAATTTACAAAAAAAGGATTAGCAACAAAGACTTTATTTAAAAAAAAAGTAATTATTAAAAAAAAAAAAACAGAAAAAGTAGGGGAAATACTGATAAAGGGTAAAAATATTTTCCAAAAATATTATAATGATAGAATTCAATCAAAAAAAAAATTAAAAAATAAATATCTATATACAGGAGATCTTGGTTATTTTGATAACGATGGTTTTCTATATATAATTGATCGAGTAGATAACATGATAAATGTATCAGGTGAAAACATTTACCCTTCAGAAATTGAGAAGCATACAAATAATTACAAGAATATAAGTTTATCTATTGCTATTCCTGTAGCAAATCCTATTACTCAAAATTCAATAGTTTTGATATATGAGGCAAAAAATAAAAAAAAAATTAATATAGATAATATTAAAAAATATTTATCAACTAAAATAAGTAAATTTAAGATTCCAAAACATTATTTTAATATCCATGAACTCAATTTGTTAGAAATTCCAAAAGCTGCAAACAAAAAAATTTTAAGAAAAAAAATTGAAATCTACTTTAAAGATTTGATAAATAAATCACAAATTTCTTTATAGCTATGTAATTTAATATAATTCTCACTTGAAACCTTAGTCTTAAGTTCTTTTTCAATAGCCGAGATTAATCTTGCATGGTTTAAAGAGTCCCAATTTATACAAGAAAACATATTTGCTTTTAATAAATTTTTTTTATTAATTTTTAAAATTTTTAAGAAAATATTATTAATTTGATCTAGAATTTTTTTTTTATTTTTTTTCATGAAATTTATATCATATTTACTTATTAGGGCGATCCTGATCTCCATCTCCCTTAAAAACTAAAGTTTGTTTATTATATTTATTTATAAAAATTCCATAATTTAATAATGATTTATTACTATTGTAAGGTTCAAAATGATTTGGGATGCGTATGTCTTTATTTTTTTTTTTAAAACCTAATTTTTTCATAATTTTACTCTCTGTTCCTGAAACCATAAAATCAATATATTCGATATTATTTTTTATTAGGTAATCAACAATATTTTGAGAAATATTAATATTTTTTGGAAAATTTCCATAAAAATCAATAACCCTAATTATTTTAACTTTAAAGGGTTTTATATAAATTTCCCTAAATATAAAAAAAAATTGAAGCTTATCTCTCTTATAAAAATTCATTACATTATATTTATAAAAGGGATTATTTAAGTATTTATTAATAAAATATTTTTTACTTTTTTTTGGTTCAAAAATGGTATCAGGTAATACATTTAAAACTCTATTTATATTCATTTTAATTTTATTATTTACTATTTCATTTTTACTATTGTTAACTAAGCCTTTTGAAACTTTTTTTTTAATTATTGGATTCGAAATATAATAATGATCTAGATTTTTAATTTTAGATATTTTATCAAGAACCATACCAGCAGTAGACATATTCGTCCCTACAGTTCCCAAAAAATTAGGTTTTAAATTATAAATATAGTTTAAAAATAAGATTAAACAGTTTTTTTTGTATGTTTTAGATTTTACTGTGAAGGCTAAATAAATGTGTTTTTTTAATTTTTGATCCCAATTATCCATTGTAATTAATCCTTGAGCAGCTACTAATTTTTGTGAATAGAACAAACCTAAAATTTTAGAATTTTTATTTTTAAAAAAATTATAATAAAAATTAATGATAGTTATCTTTTTTGTAAATATATGATTTTTTTTAGGAAAATGATTCTTTACTAATTTTTGAAAAATACCAAGTTCACTTTGTTTTAAAAACCTTACTTTCAAGGTCATATTAAAATATATTTATCATTTTTTATAATTTATTTGTTCTTAGATATAGTATTATTGATTAGCATAAACGTGGAAAAATCATATGTAAATTAGATGTTTAACAAGCTGACATCTAAAGGCATAATTAAGTAGGATTCTAAATGGATCTCAATTTTTACATACAAATCAGCTGCAATTAGACCTTTAAATAATCTATTGATTGTAATAAATATCTAATTATCTTTTATTTAAAAAAACACACAATTTTTAATAGTTGTCAATTGCAACTATTGTTAAATCATCTTTTTGAATTTTTCCAGAACCAATAATATCATCAATAATTAACTTTAATCTTTCATTGATAGGGTTTTCTTGATATTTTTTTATATAGCCTTCAAAACCTTCTGAGCCTAATATTTCTCCATTTGGATCCTTAATTTCAGTAATACCATCTGTAAAAATATACATAGAACTATCTGAAAACGGTATAATATTCTCAACGTATTTAGTTTTAGCCATTATTCCAAGTGGAGGACCAGCTTCTGTATAACTTGTAAAGTCACCCTTTTTATCTATAATTAAAGGAGGCTCATGGCCTGCACTTGATAAAGATAATTCATTCTTATTACTGTCATATACTCCAATTAACATTGTCACAAACATTCCTCTTGAGATTGTTTCACAAATTTCATTATTAAGTTGAATACAGAGTTCTGCAGGAGATAAAATTGTTTTACTCAAACATCGATATAAACTAGATGCTTTTGACATTAAAAGTGAGGATTTGATACCTTTGCCTGATACATCGGCAACTCCAAATCCGTATTTACCATCACCTAAGTCAGAAAAGTTATAAAAATCACCAGAAATTATTTTTGCTGGAATATTGATGCCGGCAATTGGAAAGGGATGTTCTTGGTTTTTAGATAAAAGAGATTTTTGGATTTCACCAACTATTTCAATTTCTTTTTGAGTTTTATTTTTTTCTATCATTTCTTTTGCCATTTTTGCATTTCTAATTGCAAATGCAGCAGGGGAAGCCAAAGTTTCTAATAAACTTCTGTCACTTTCTTCAAATAATTTATTATCAGATTTTTTATTTAAACAATGAATAACACCTATACATTCATTACCAGCTATTAGTGGAGCACATAAAACAGAATAAGTTGTAAAATTTGTTTTATTATCTAGATCAAAATAAAACTCAGCTATTTGTCTTACATCTTTTCTAACATCACCCACACGAATACATTTTTTTTGTTCAATCGCTTTACCCATTACACCATCATTTAAAGAAATTTCATATTCATCTAAATGATTTTGATGTAGAGAGGCTATGCATTGAAAAACTTTCTTTTTTTTGTCGATTAAAAACACGTTTGCTGCTTGTGCATTAAGTCTTTGAATTATAACTTGAAGTGCTGTTTGTATTGTTTCATTCAAATCAAGAGATGATGCAAATTCTTGATTTAGCTGCGAGATGATTTCAAAATCCTTATTAAATTTTGGTTCTTCACTGTTTTTAACAGATAGGTCAGGTTTTTTTGGTTTAAATAAGAACATATATTTTAACAGACATTTAATTTTTTTTTTGATAATGATAGCATATGGAACTAATAATTAACTCACCTAATTTTTACCTTCACCTTCAAGATTCTATAGTTTTAGTACAATTTGTTATTTCAAATATCATAGAAATTGCCTCTCAATTTAAGATATAAGCAAAAAATAAAAATAAAATACCCATAAAAAACTAGTTGCCATTGTTAAAAAAATTAATGTAAGTCCAACTAAAGTATCTTGTTTAACTTTTTTCTTCCATTTTATTGGAAAGAAATTTAGTGAATACGCATAAACAATTATAAAAACATTCAAGGCAGAAAAAATAATATTTATAAAAAGAAATTTTTCCATATTTTTAGATAATCTAAATTTTAAAAAGATTATAAACTAAATGTTAAAAAATAAAGATTTTAATAAATCTGAAAAATAGAAATAAACAGCTCCAGCAATTATCATATATGGTCCAAATGGTATTTCTGAATTAAGTTTTCTTTTTTTAGTTAATAAAGAAGGGGTTACATACAATAGTCCCAAAATAGAAGATAAGAAAATTATAAAGGGTATACTCAACCACCCAAACCAAAAACCAAAAACTGCTAATAGTTTAGCGTCCCCCAAACCCATTCCTTCTTTATTTCTAAATTGTTTATAAAGGAAAATTATAGACCAGATTAAAAGGTAACCAAACAATCCACCAATTAAGGAATTTAAAAAATTTGGAAAAATTATTGTATTTAAATTTGGATCAAATGATTTTAAAAATCCCAATACCATCATTGAATAGGTTAGTTCATTAGGAATAATGAAATGTTTTAGATCTATGAAATAAATTACTAATAAAAACATTGCAAAAATTACCAATAGAAAAAAATCTACTGATAAGCCAAAGTAATAAAAAAGAAATGTGAATATAAACGCACTGATAATTTCAACTAATAAATACTGAAGGCTTATAGGTTTTTTGCATTTTTTACATTTACCGTTTAGAAAAAGGTAGGATAATATGGGAATGTTATCCTGCCAAGTAATTTTTTTTTTACATTTTGGACAAAAAGAGCGTCCTTGTGAAATTTTTTTATTAATAGGTAATCGATGAATACATACGTTAGCAAAACTTCCAAATATGGCACCTAAAATAATTGCTAGCAAATATTCCATAAATCATTTTAGTAGTTTTGACGCCACGAACTTCTGTAAGTTATAACATTACCAGTTGCACCCTTTAAATTTACCAAGTCTTTTTTAGAACCTAAAGATTGACCAGCAATGTTTGCATATAATCTTCCAGCAAAAGTTACAATTCTTGATAAGACACCTTGACCAACGTATTTACATTTTTCACTAGTCCTTAATGTGCCAAGCTTTGATGAAACGTTAGTTCCACATTCATCATCAACAGCACAGATAAATGCGTCTCCTAAACTACATTTATTAACTGAAGAAGATGGTTTATAAATTGGAAAATAAACTAATCCACTCGTAACAGTAGGTTCTGATGTAACTTTTTGTGAATTATCTAATGTAATATACCATCCTCTATTGGCTGTTTGAGGGCACGACGCTCCTGTTGCATCAGTAGTTGTATTTTTACAGTCTGTTAAATCATCAGCTTTAGACGGTGTATTAACCTCTTTGTATAGTGGATAATGCGGATCTTTTATTCCTAGCAATAAGTTTTGTATTGAACTGTTGCTAGCTGCAATTCTTTCATAGTCACCCGTCCCAGAATAAAGCCATAGAGTGTCTGTTGTTTGTCCTATAGTTGCATCCATTGCATGATACATATATCTACCATTTGATTTTGTTGAGCCTGAATTAAATAGTGTAGTGCTATCATATAATTGAATAGCATTACCCTCTCCATCATCACTCATATTAGTTAAATTAAACTTAGTAATTTTTCCCTCAAAATCATTTACATAAACTAGTGCACCTCTATAATTTATTCCTCTAGCAGTATCAGCTGTAACAACTACAGGCGAACCCGGCACAGAGTTCACAATATCGCTTGAGACCATATCTTCAATATCAATTACTTTATGAATTTTTCCTGGAAAAGTTCCATCCTCAAGATTGATTATAAATAAAACGCTACCAACTCCTTCAAATTGAGTTCCATAACCTCCACCCATAGCAGCAACATAAATATCATCTTCTATATTTTTATCTCCAGCACCATCATTAGGTAGTCTAAATATTCTGGGTGATGACCAAGTTTCTCCGAGCTTACTATAATCATATTCAGGTTGAGTTAATACACCTGTAACAGCTGAGCCAGATTTTATAGTTACACCTAATGGTGTAGTTGATTTGCTAGCGTCTCCCGGGTCTGCACCGTAATAAGTTATATCATCTGCAAAAGTTAAAACAGTATCTCCATTACCATTTGTAGTGACTGTGAATGTTGTATAGTCAGATCCATCTTTTATTATTGATAGATCAGCTTTTGTTACACCTGTTACAGGGAAGGTCCAAGTCTTAGATTTATAGCATTGAGTATTACCAGAATCATCGCACGTCCAAGAAGTAATACTTGAATCTTCTGCATTATCGGTCGCTTTTATGGCTTCATCAAATGAAGCTACAGAATATGAGGTAGCAATATAATCATAACTATTAAAGGTTCCTTGATGATCTACAATATGAACTTTATGAAGAACAATATCATTTAATATAGAGTATAAATGACGTGGTTCACTAGGATCAGTAATGTCTAATACAGAAAAACCAGCTCCACCACGCCCGTAAGGAACCATCAATATGGTATGCCATGCTTTTGCAGTATCTAAAGGACTTTTAAAATACATGTCATGAACGACTGGCGATCCATCTACTCCAAATATTGCATTAGATCCTCCAGCTCCACCGCGGTTTAAATTTGCATTAACCATTAATGGCATTGATGGAATTAATAGAGGAGGGGCAAAAGCCCATTTTTCAACTCCGTCACTAGCTTTAAATGCGTGCAATAATCCATCATTAGCACCTACATAAATTATTTCTTCTCTTGTTGATTTAGAGGCTGCCCAAACATCATATCCTTTAATTGATCTCCAGTAAGCTTCTTGTTGAGTTCCAATAAAAGCTGTTTCAGCAGAGGGTGGACCAACAACAACAAGCTCAGAATGATAAATATCTCCCAATGGATTTGGTCTAGTTTCTGTTAAATTACAATCTGCATCATAATCAAAATAATCTTTACCTCTTATAAAATTAATTAAACCTTCAATGTCATCATCTGTACCATTTGCTACTCCTGAAGTGCTAGCACACCTTCTTGTGTTAGAAGGAGTATCAGTAACACTATGATAGTTTGCAACTTCATTATTGGTTAATTGAAACAAAGTATTTATATCAGTCGCGTTAGCAACATTAAAATTATTATTTTTATAAATACCAGGAGTTGTGTGATCAGTGTTTGGTATAGCACTCCATATATTTCTACTATCAGGTGTAGGCATTTTTTGTGCGGCACTCCAGTTACCGCTAGCAGTTGTATCTATAATACCGCTAGAATTAATTGCAGTTCTTGTTAAAGTTCCTTGCCATTCTTTATTTTGGACATAATCAAACTGCGCTTGATACAAAGATCCACCTTCTTCAATTGTTGCTGTAATTGCAGGAGCAGTAAAAGATAATTTAGATGCTATAACTTGTGAGATCGCGGCTTTTAATTGTGTTTTTAAAGATGCGGTTGTGTTAGCAATAATTACATCAGTGGTTCCACCAGCTTGTGCCATTTCTTTAAAGTTACGTAATCCACTTGAAGATAATCCTCCACCATAAGCCACAGTAAATGTTTTAATACCTTTTTGATTTTTTAGATTAGTTACAACATTTCTTGCACTTGAATGGTTGTACCAAGAACCATCTCCAATAACTAAGAGATAACTATTTTGACAAGAAAGGTTACTATCAATAGGGGATAGAGAGCTATGGTTATAATATTGTTGACCTATTCTTGCCCACGCCATAGCATCCGTTCCACCACCAGGGCTAACTGATGATATAATAGTATTTATTCTTGCTGCTCCAGCTTTGTGAACTCTAACTTTTAAACAGTTTTGGGAAGAGCAAGGCCTGGCACGACCCCTTGTAATATTTCCTGACCAAGAATTAAATCCTGAGCTACCTGAAGCCCAATAAGCAAAACCAAAATCAACACCTGAGGTTAAAGATGCATCAGTTACAATAGATCTAATGGCTTCGTGCGCTCCACTCATCCTTGTTCCACTAGCTCCACCTATTTCTTTAATAAAAGCAAGGTTTAAATCAAAAAATTGAACAGAATTTTTATAATAGTCAGCCACAGCAATTCTACTATTAGTTTCATCAATATCTAAACTTCTTGGATAATACATTCTAACATTTGAGCTGGTAGATGGATTTCTTCCATATCTTCCAACAGTAGCTATTGATGAAAAAGCACTTTTACTTGAGTTGAGAGTAAATTTATAAAGTTTGTGTTCGTAGTAACTTGTAGCGTATACAATATTATCATCCGAAGGATGCATTTTCATGCCATATGAATATTGCCAAGAAGATCTATAAATTCTACTAGCCATATTTACGTTAGGGCAGCCATTACTACCTATGGAAAATCTATATAAATTTTTATAATTATGAACATAAAGATTACTACCAGAACTATCTACCGCAATTGAATAGGCGTACCGACCATAAGAACGCAAAGTACCACTAAACGAACAATTTATGTCTCGATTTGTTGATAAATTTCTAACAATTAAATTACTTCTATTGATTGAGTATAAAATATTATTTTTAATATCTAAGTTATTAGAATAGTTAGAATACTTATTCCAATCACATACACCAGTTGTTAGGTTAATTCTAAAAACTCTTCGGCCGTAGTAAGAATTAACATATAGATATCCATTATGAACCTTCATTGCACGAGGATAGTAAGCTCTGCAAGAGCCCCTTCCCCTGTAGAGTCCTGAGTTTGCAAAACTTGTATCAACTGTAGAAGTTGCGTATGAAAATTTCTTAATACCGTATGTGTAGTATTGTCCTGCATATACATTTCCACTACTATCAATAGCAACTGACTCTGGATAATAAACCCCAGCACCACTTGTCATTCTAGCGCCCATACTTCCTGATTTATCCAAAAGAATTAGTACATTTGCTGGAACATCTCCAATACCAGATCCTGGAGGTAAGGCTTTTGCAAAAACATTGCCAGTTAATAAAAGAAGTGAGATTAGAGTATTGATAATTAGAATTTTTATTTTCATTTATTAATTTGTTATTTCTTCTTTTAATTCATCCATCTCAATTTTATTATAAAATGCTCCAAGTTTCTGGTCATATTCCTTAGTTGAAATGTAGATTTCTTCCTCAATCAAATCTTCTTCATTAAACATTCTTTTATAAATGATTATATTTTTATCTTTGTCCCATACTTTAAAATTATTGTATGCTTTCGGGTTTGAACCAGTATCAAAGTTTCCATAAACTTTTTTGGCATAATTCATTAATATTAGTTTGTCACTTAAGGTATTTTTACTATCATTTAAAACAACCATTCTAATTGCTGCTAATCTTTCATTTTCTGGCTCTCCTAAAAAAATATATTCAATCGCAATATCATCATCTAAATTATCATTAGGACATATTTCCATTGATGATACGGGCAGCATAGATTGACCTTCAAACATTGGCATAGGTTCTGCTATTTTTTCAACTATCTTGGATTTATTGTCACCAATTTTAATTATAAAATTACAAGCAGCCTCAGCTGTGGATATACATAAAGAGAGAGCAGTTAAGATGATTAAAAATTTTTTCATTAATTTTATATTAATTAACCTAGCACATTTCTAAACATTGAAATAGCAAGAAACCTTAAAAGTGTCTATTTTAGGTCTTTACTACTTTGGTAATATGACAGTACTTTCTAATGAAACTACGGTTCTTTTATTTGAAGTATTGTTATTATTATTTTTACCACTCCCATCAAAAATACCACATCCAAAAATTCTATAAGCCATTCCATCTACACCGGTATTATTTGCGCCTTTTTTAACAGAAGATCCAAAACCTCTAAAAGGTGCGGATCCAATTCTAACTACAAAAAACTCATAAAAATATTTTTGTAGATATTCAGCCTCATCTTTCTCTGACTGTGGTGCTGAGCTAAGAGATTGACGTATTAATTCACCATAATTGTTGCTTTCAGCATGAGCCACTTTAATTGGTTTTGGTAGATCGATGAAGGAATTATAACAAATACTGTATGTTTTATAAAAAAAAGTGTTGTTTAAATCATAATTATTTCTAAGTAGTGATGTACCCATTTTTCCATCCCAATTAGTGGCTTGATTAGCTGGTAAGCTTCTGGTTGTTGATCTTACGAGTGCTGAGCCGGAAAGGGTCCATGGTCCCAAATATTGATCAAGTAACCATTTTTCTCCTTCAATTAATGCAGTTTCAGCAACATAAAAAGTTTGTTGGTATTCATCGCTTTCATTATTATTTTCATGATCACCAGCTGAAATAATAATTAATGCACCACCCATTAAAGACATAACTAGAAGCAAAACTAGTGCCAGTATTAAAGCAAAACCCTTTTCATTTTTTCTCATTATTCTAAACCTAAATTTCTAGCGTGAGCACTTACAATCACTGAGTCTCTTAAATATCTATCTGATTTAGAAAAATTACGAGTACTGTCAGCCAATGAATAAATAGTTTGAGAGATATTAGATTTAAAAAATGGTTTTGTGGATCTTGTAGTTAAAATTATATCAACAGTTTTTATTTTATAGATTTTATCTTTATTACTATTGGTTGCTGTGGGAGGAGGCGAAATTTTTAAACCATTTTCATCGATTGGTACAAATTCCATATCAACAACATAATCTACAATTTTGATATCATTATAAAATTTATCGTTACCACTAGGTACTTCCCAAGATGATCCAGAAGCATTCCATATTTTTTTAGATTTATAAATTGTATAGGCATCAATAGCATTGCCCGTTATTTTATCAACAAGTGTGGAAGGTCTACCTGAGTAGGTTATTTTATATCTTAAATAACTTGGGACAGGTGGAGTTGCATTTGAATATTTCACATCTCCATAAACAATATCAAGTTGATCACAGCATTTACCTGTACGACTACTTTTAGTAATTAGAATTGGAATATGTTCGTTAGTTGTTTTTATATTATCGTTAAAATATTTAAAGCCCGCCATTCTTACGTCTCTTAAAACCATGTTAAGAACATTTCTTCCTGTTTGACTTATTTTAGCACGATCTGTTACTTGGCTATATGTTTTATTAACTACGCTGTATGTAGCATACATCGCACCCATCATTATTGATGAGACGGCAATTCCAATTAAGATTTCAATTAAAGTAATTCCTTTAATATTTTTAAATTTATTATTTTTCATTAATTAATTTGAAAATAAATATATTTTCTTTTTTTTCCATTATTTAAATTCACTTCCATTCGGCCAAAGTGACGTTTGTCATAATAAAGTTGTCTTTCATAATTACGCAAAGGCTGTGTAACTTGATAATTACAGGTTGGCCTTACTGCGCTATGACAAATATCAAAAATTTTAAGTGCCTTAAAGTCATTAGCACCTTTACATTTAATTCTTTTTTTTGAAAAACGATTATCCCACTTCTGAATTTTATTTTGTGGTGCATTGGTAAAACTAGTTGTAGTGCTTCCGCTACTTAAGCAGCTTCCCATTCGCCATCCTTGAGTAGTAGTGTTTAAAAGGCGTTCATAAAATTTTTTACCATTATTATCCTCTTTATTTTTATCAGCAATTAAATCCTCAGCTACCATCGCTACTAAATAATTAGATTTTGTTCTTTCTCCAGAAATATCAATTGATCGAACAGAGTAATTAACCATCTGAAATATTGAGATAAAGCCAATACTTACAATAACCACTGATACAAGGGCTTCAATTAAGCTTATACCCAATACGTTCTTTATTTTATTGTGTCGTCCAGGCATTACCATTCCATCTTTTCTTTATTATATTTGAAAATCTATTCCATTCAATCAAATATGCTTGCTGAGCAACCCCATTTATTGTTAGTCCATTAGCTTTTGTTGAGGGGCATTTACCATTTCTAGCAGCTACAGAGTTTGCACAAATAATTAAACTTGTCTCTCCATTTAGGTCACCCATAGTTTGATAATAAGAACCATCTTGAGAAAAACAAATTGCTGAATTTGAATTAAAGTTAATTTTCACTTGATCAGTTTGAATAATTTTTATTTCATGATTACTCCAATAGCCAGCATTAACCATAGAACAGTTTAATGCCGTACCCGCATTTAATAGAGATGACATACTATCACGTAACATTCCTTTGCCTAAAACTGAAAATTGCCCTTGATCAAACTTAAAATAAATTTGTACATAAGGATATGACCCTCTTTGAGAGAGAGTATTTAAAGAAGAAAGTAAATTGGCAACTTTTTCAGTCACTACTCTTACTTCCCTATCTTTTTTCCAACTAGAAAAATTAGGGTAGGCAACAGCTGAAATAATTCCAACTATAGCAATAACAACTAATAATTCTAATAAAGAAAAACCTTTAATGTTCTTTTCCGGCATTTGCATCTATCTTTCCTGATGCAACTAGTTCTTCTAGAGATTTGGTCATTGTAACCATTCCATCACGAACTGATGTTTGCATAATACTTGGAATCTGATGAATCTTTGCTTCTCTGATTAAGTTTTGGATTGGGGGTGTACATTTCATAACCTCAAATGCAGCTACACGACCTTGCCCATCTTTTGTTTTTAATAATCTTTGAGTCACAACCATTTTTAATGAAGATGAGATCTGAGCTCTTATTTGTGATTGTTGTTCAGGTGGAAACACGTCAATAATTCTATTAATAGTTTCTGGTGCACCACTTGTATGTAAGGTTCCAAAAACAAGGTGACCCGTTTCAGCAGCCGTTAATGCTAAACCTACTGTTTCAAGATCTCTTAACTCTCCAACTAAAATTACATCAGGGTCTTCTCTTAAAGCAGCCTTTAATGCTGATGAAAAACTTTCTGTTTGTTTTCCAATCTCACGATGAGATATAATACTTTGTTGATCTTTGTGAATAAATTCTACGGGATCTTCTACGGTAATAATGTTGTGGGTTTTTGTTTTGTTAATTTCATTTATTATTGCAGCTAACGTTGTTGATTTTCCAGATCCAGTTGGACCTGTTACTAAAACTAAACCTTTGTGCATATCTATAATATCATAAAGTACTTCTGGTAAAGCAAAATCAGACATCTCTGGAATTTTACTTTCTACTCTTCTTAAAACAGCAGCAGGGCCTTTAATCGTTTTATAAAAGTTAGCTCTAAATCTTAAGCCACTTAACATAACAGCAGTATCTAGCTCATGGGTTTTTTCAAATTTTGATAATTCCACTTCATTACAATTCATGCTTAAAAGATCCTGTAGATCTTGAGAGGTAACCATCGCTTCTGGAACTTTTATAATTTCACCTGTTTGTCGATACGCCATAGAAGAGCCTGCCCGCAAATGAAAGTCTGATATCTTTTTATTATTTTTTGCTAATTCTTCTAATTTTTCAAACATTAATTATTTGTATAGTAGATTTTAAAAAATATGTAATATCAAAATATTAAATTACGATAATACAACCCAATTTGGACGCAAAAAAAAATAATTCGTGTTCAGATTGCAATTTCTTATTATAGACTGTAGGTACAGCTGGAGATTAATTTATTATAGAAATATAAAAATGTTTAAAAATTTATTTAAAAAGAAAGATGCTTCAAAAACAGAAAAGAATCTGGTTTCCAAAACTGATGATAAACCAAAAAGTTTTTTTGAAAAAATAAAATCAAAACTAGCACCAGTTTTAAAAAATAAACTTGGTAAATCAGCCATTCAAGGAGAAGAAATTCTTGGTGTAGAGATCACGTCTAAAGAAATTAGGTTAGCTCAAGTTTCAACAAACAATTCAAATCAATGGATATTAGATAAGTTTTATATTCATCAAACTAATTTACCAGAAGATTCTTTAGTTCTAGAAAATCAGGATGCGCTTGGTTCAGAATTAGAATTAGCCATTCAAAGATCTAAGATAACTACAACTAATGCTGCAATAGCTATCCCGGTAACTAGTGCAATCATAAGAGTGGTTACCAGTCCGTTGATGAATGATGAAGAATTAAAAAAAGCTGTTGAAACAGATTCATTATGGGAAAATTTAGTACAGCTTACTGATAATTTAGCAGAGTATTCTATTTTTCATCAAGTTATTAACAGAAGCGAAAAAGATAATACGATGGATATTTTGTTTGTAGCTTCAAAACTTTCAGATATTAATAATTATACAAAAATAATAAAAAAAGGTGGATTAAATCCAGTTATAATAGATGTAAAATGTTTTGCTCTAAAGTCTGCAGTAGATCAAATTAATCAGCTTTCAGAATCAATTGAAGAAAGCAATTTGACAGCTTTATTAGAGTTTGGTTTAGATGAAAATTATGTAATGATCTTATATGAAAATAATCCAATTATTACAGATATTTTTATTAGAAGCCAAGATAGAAAAACAATTCAAGATACTAACAACCAAGAAGAGGTTGAGGCTTTTATCAGAAGATATATTACTCAAGTAAAACAAGCGATTAGTGATTTTGAAGTTAAGTATGAAAAAAGAATTAGAAACTTAAAAGTTGTTTCAAGTGAAAAAAATATTGAAACTTTTTTAGCTGGATTTAGAAAATCATTAACTAACACTGGATTTAATTTGTTAGATCCGCTAGATCAAATTAAAATACCAGCTCAATTACAAGAAAACACAAACCTTCCAAACAAATCTTATTTGTCAACTGTAATGGGTTTAGCTTTTAGGAAGTTAGATGTTTTTGGTTATTATAAATTTGTAACAGCTGTTAAGAATATTAATCTACTCCCCAATAGAGATGCCATGATTAAGCAAAAAAAAATGAAAGTATTTTCAAACTTTGCATTTAAAGGTGTTGTTGGAGTAGTAGCTGTCATTTATGTAATGCTTTTTGGTTTATCTTTTTGGAATATTCAACAATACAATAAAGCCTTAGTTGGATATGAAAATGTTAAAAGCACTCATGAGCAAAAAACAATTCAAAAGAATAACTTAATAAAAAAAGTAAGTTTAATGAGTAAGACTTTAAAATTAAGTAAATCAATAAAATCAAATAAAAAATTTAGCTATAGAGCTCTAGCACAAATTGCCTCTTCAGTGCCAAATAGAGTTAGATTTCAATCATTAGAATTTGATGGCTCTAATTTATTAATTATTGAGGGGGACGCATTTAGTGATCAAGATATCTTAAAATTGATTGCAAATTTAAATACAAAAAGTTTAGTTAATCAAGCTTCATTAGCATCGATGAATTTACCAAATTCAAGTAGTGGAAAAGCTCAAGCAATGAAAGGCTTTAAAATAGCTGTTGTATTGAAAGGTAATATTTAATGGATTTAAATAATATTAATGTTTCAGATTTAAGAGAAAAATTCTTACAAGTTGCGGATAAAAAGACCTTAATTAAGTTTGGAATTGGTTTTGGCTCTGTGATTTTATTCTTAATAATTTACTACGCAGTTTTAAATCCAATTGTAAAATCAAAAAAAAAAATGTTAGATGATATGCTCTTAAAACGCTCAGAAATTTCTACATTTAATGATGAAATAACTAATTTTAAAACAAGATTAAAAAAAATTGAACCAGAATATAAAAAAAACTCTACTTTATTTCACAGTAAAGAAGAGGTTGAAGGACTTTATTTAAGCTTAAGTAAATATGCAGGAATTAATGATTTGGTAATATCTAAAATTACCAAGCAAAAACCTAAACCAGTTTTAAAAGCAGGTGTAACTAAAGAAACACCTGATAAGCTTAATAAAAAAAATGTTTCTTATTACAAAATACCAGTTGATTATGAAATTAAAGGTAACTTTTTGGGTTATATCAAATTTAAAAGAGATCTAGCAAGATCAAACAAAATGTTAAACTTTGATAAAGAAACAATTAAAGTAGTACAAAATGATAAATCTGGTAATATACTCGCAACAGGTGTATTAACAATTGTGGGGCTTACTAATGAATTTTTTTAAAATTACAATTTTATTTGTATTATTTTTATCAATAATCCAAAATAGTTACTCAGATAACCATGATAAACAAAATATAGTTGATAAAGCTAAAGAAATAGCAAAAGCTGCAGCCGAAGCTCAAGCAAAAGCAGAACAAAATATAAAAGATGAAATTGGAGACGAAGAAGTTCCTTTAAATGATCCGTTTGCAGGTAATGCTGCAATATCATCAAGTGTAACAACTAATTTTATTAATAGTTCAGGAGAAGTGGAAAAATTAACTTTAAATAATTTTAAATTAGTTGGAATTATCTCTGGAAAGTTTGAAAGCTATGTTTCATTAGCTGACAGCTCAGGAAAAGTTATTACAATTCAGTTGTTTGAAGAATTAGAAAAAGGATTAAAATTTGTTGACCTTAGATTAACCGAAGCCATTTTTGAAAAAGAAGATGGAAAATACATGGTTATTGATTTTAAAAACAACGTAAAGGAAGTAGATGAATATTAAACAGATTAAATTAGCATCTTCATTCCTTGTTTTATTATTTGCATTAACTAACTGTACAAGCGATGGAAAATTTAAAAAATCTAAACCATTTAAACACAACACACCTTTAATTAAAGAAAATATTAAAAAATCAGGACAAACTGAAATTGCTAAGACTTTAGAAATGGGACCAAAACCTATTTTTGGAGACACCACTCAACTTAATAAAAGAAAAAAAATATCATCACAGTCTTCAAGAAATTATTTGATTGTTCCTGACGAATATACAAATTTAAAACAAAGAATTTCTCTTAAATTTCAAAATTTAGATTTTAAAGAAACTATGAAATTAATGGCAAAAATTGGTGAAATTAATGTTTTGGTTGGAGATGAAGTTGCTGGTGCAATTTCAGCTGAATTAGTTGATGTGCCATGGGATAAAGCTTTTCAAGCATTACTTGATATGAAAAATTATGCATCTGATATTGATGTTACTAGTAACTTGATTAGAGTGCATTCACCTGAAACTTTAACCTCTCAGGAAAATTATAAATCTGAAAGAGCTCAAGCGGTTAAAAAAAAGATAGAAGTAGAAGACTCTGTTGAGCCTATCTATTCAGAAATATTTAGACTTTATTATATTAGCCCTGCACAAGCAAAAATAACAATAAGTGAGTTGTTTGTTGCTGGGTCAGGAGATAACTCTTATATGCCAATCCAAATTACAGAAGAAAAAACTACAAGATCAATAATTGTTAGAGGTAAAGAAAAGGATTTAGATGTTGTAGATAAAGTGCTTAAAGAAATAGATATTCGAACAAAACAAGTTTTAATTGAAGCTTTTATAGTTGAAGCTAACTCAGACTTTGAAAGAGCTTTAGGAGTAAGACTCGGTGGATATTATAGCAATAAAGGAAGAGTTGCTGGAGGTGTTGCAGGAACTAGCTCGGGTAGTGGCGCCTTGGACACGCAAACAGCTGCTGCAATGGGTGCTGCAACCGATTCAATTACAAATTTTCCAGTTACAGGTGCAACAAGTGGCATTGGTTTACTTAGAAAAACAACAACAGGTGTATTAAAAGCAGAAATAACTGCATTAGAGAGCATAGGTTTAGGTAAAACTATTTCAAATCCTAAAATATTCACTTTAGATAATCAAACAGCAACAATTACACAAGGTGAAGAAATTCCTTATCAAACAACATCTGATGGAACCACTTCAACTTCATTCAAAGAAGCTGCTTTAAAACTGCAAGTAACACCAAGTATTATTGGTGATGGTAATGTTTTATTAGAAATTCAAGTAAACAATGACACACCAAACAGAACAACAGGATCTGATGAGCCACCAATTAATAAAATGGAAATTGTTACAAAATTATTAATTGCAGATGGAGATATAGTGGTTATCGGCGGAATTAAGAAAAATGTAATAGCAAATAGTAAACAACAAACACCAGGATTAGGTGATATGCCTGTAATAGGAAATCTATTTAAGGGAAAATCTAAGACAGATAATTTGGATGAATTGTTAATATTTATTGCCCCAAGGGTTCTTTAAATAATGCTTAAAATTAGTAGAGATAGTGAAGTTAATTTAATTAATATTTTAATTGATCAAGAAATTATTTCTGGGGCAGATCTTGGAAAAATAAAACAAGCTAGCAGCGAGGGTAATAAATCTCAGATTGAAGCAATTTTTGAATTAAAGTTAACTGATGAAACAAAAATTTTAGAACTATTAGTTAAAGAACAAAATTTAGAAGTTGCGGAACTTTCCAACTTCCCAATAACGGCAGAAGTGAGATCTATACTTCCATCAAATTATATAAATATTAATTTTATTGCTCCGTTCAAACTTGAAGGTGATGTCCTTCATATTGCTATTTCAGACAGTTCTAAACTTAGTTTAATGAGAAATTTAAAAACAATTACTAAAAAAAACATTGAATTGCATGCGGCAACCGTATTTCAAATTTCAGATTTTATTGAAAAAATATTAGCTGAGGGTGATGAAGTTACTTCACAAAGTATTTCTAAAGCAAATAAAGAAAAACAAAAAGAGTTTGATTCAGAATATGCAGAAGCAGGAGAGGTATTAGAAAATAATCCTGAAGAAGATATCGAAGCAATTGAAAACGAGTCTGAGGTAATAAAATTTAGTACGGCTGTTGTTGCAGAAGCTATCAAAAGTGGAGTTAGTGATATTCATATTGAGCCTTATAGATTTTCTTCTCGTGTAAGGTATAGGTTAGATGGAATTTTAACCTCACAAACTAAATTCAATAAATTTCTTCATGATAATTATGGAGCTGTTGTTACAAGATTTAAGATTATGGGAAAGCTTGATATTGCAGAAAGAAGAATACCTCAAGATGGTGCTATTCCTTTTAAGATAGATGGAAAAATTGTAGATTTACGTTTATCGATGCTTCCTACTGCAAATAATGAAAGAATTGTAATGCGGATTCTAAATAAGGATGCAGGTGATATTAGTTTAGAGCAATTAAATTTTGAAGAAAATGATTTAAAAAATTTAAGACATGCTATTCATGGTAGCCAAGGCTTGGTATTAGTTACTGGACCAACTGGTTCTGGTAAAACAACAACTCTTTATAGTATATTAAAAGAAATTAGTAAGCCAGATATAAATATTTTAACAGCTGAAGATCCTGTTGAATTTGAATTAGATGGTGTAGGTCAAGTTCAAGTTAAAGAAGATATAGGATTTACTTTTTCTGTTGCCTTAAGATCTTTCTTAAGACAAGATCCTGAAATAATTCTAATAGGAGAGATGAGAGATAAAGAAACAGTCGATATTGGTTTAAAAGCTGCATTAACTGGTCACTTAGTATTTAGTACACTTCACACTAATGATGCTCCAAGTACAATTACTCGTTTACAAAACATGGGAACACCTGATTATTTAATCAGTGCTGCTGTAACTTTAATATTAGCACAAAGACTTGCAAGAAAAAATTGCCCTGATTGTAGAGTGCCTGATGAAGATATTACACCTAAAGCTTTATCAGATTTAGGATTTACACCTGAGCAAGCTTCAAGAGCAAAACTTTCAATAGGTAAAGGTTGTTCAAGTTGTAAGAAATCAGGCTATAAGGGTAGAACAGGTGTTTATGAAATATTAAATGTCACTAAACCAATTAAAGAAGCAATTTTAAGAGCAGCGACAACTCCTGAATTGAAAGAAATTGCAATTAAAGAAGGTTTTAGAACAATGCAAGATATGGGAAGACAAATGTTGATTTCTGGAGATTTAAATTTTAGGGAATATGACAGAGTTCTTCAGTCAGAATCATAGATTATGGATTTTTATACTTATAAAGGAATTTCAGCCGGAAAGTATATAGAAGGAGAAATAGAGGCTCTTAATCAAGAAGAAGCTTCTCATAAGCTAAAAGCTGATAAAGTTATCATTACTAATCTTGTAAAATCAAAAAAAAAAAAAAAAGAAAAAAAA
>Ga0114997_10001483_pt1 | contig 19435 bp, 13 predicted proteins | sample ArcticOcean_MG_C_2_FD_87045 | JGI IMG/M metagenome (GOLD analysis project Ga0114997, IMG submission 87045) | Marine microbial communities from western Arctic Ocean - ArcticOcean_MG_CB4_136 | ecosystem: Environmental > Aquatic > Marine > Oceanic | place: Arctic Ocean: Canada Basin | collected...
AAATAATTATGGTAAAGATTATGTTCAACCTAGGGTTTTTAAATCTAAAAGTAAAGGAGCTCAAGAGGCTCATGAAGCTATAAGACCAACAGATTTTAGCAAGTTAACTTTAGAAGGCGATTATGATCAAAAACGTCTCTATGAATTAATTTGGAAAAGAGCAGTTGCTTCTCAAATGAGTGATGCAAAACTTGAAAGAACTCAATTAAAAATAAAATCAAATAATAATAAAGAGATTTATTCTGCTAAAGGTGAATTTTTAATATTTGATGGGTTTTTAAAAATATATTTAGAAGGAATTGATGATGATAATGAAGATTCTCAAGGAATTCTTCCAGAAGTAATTGTTGACGACCTTCTAGAGTTAAAAACCATTATTTCAACTCAAAAATTTTCAAGACCGCCATATAGATATACTGAATCATCTTTAGTTAAAAAATTAGAGGATTTAGGAATTGGAAGACCTTCAACATATGCTCCAACAATTTCTACAGTTCAAAATAGAGGATATGTAGAAAAAGGAAGCCTTGATGGTGTTGAAAGAAATTATAAACAGATAGCGTTAATTAAAGGTGAGATTGAAGAGAAAACACTTACAGAAATATCTGGCTCAGACAAAGGCAAATTGGTTCCCACAGATATAGGGATGATAGTCAATGATTTTTTAGTGACTAATTTTAAAGATATTTTAGATTATAATTTTACAGCTGAAGTAGAAAAGAATTTTGATAAGATTGCTGATGGAAAGGAAGATTGGATTCATATGATTAAACGATTTTATTCAGAATTTAACAAAAATGTAAATTTTGTTCAAGAAAATGCTGAAAGAGAATCTGGTGAAAGAAGTTTAGGAATTGATCCATTATCTGGAAGAGAGGTTAAAGTTCGTCTAGGGAAATTTGGACCATTAGCTCAGGTTGGAAATAATGAAGAAGCTGATAAGCCTATTTTTGCGAGTCTATCTAGTGATCAAAAATTAGAAACTATAACCTTTGATGAAGCAATGGAGCTTTTTAAGTTGCCTAAAGAAATTGGTCGGTATGATGGCGAAATTATCACTGTAAATAATGGAAGATTTGGACCTTATATTAAATATGGAGAAACTTTTATTTCATTACCTAAAGGATTAAACCCTTCAGAAGTAGAACTGGAATACTCAATTCAGTTAATTTTAGAAAAGAAAAAAACAGATGCCCCAGTATACATTTATAAAGATTTACCAGTAACAAAAGGAAAAGGAAGATTTGGTCCTTTTATAAAGTGGGATAGAATGTTTATTAATGTCAATAAAAAGTATGATTTTGACAACTTAACTGATGTTGAAATTGAAATTTTAATTGAAGAAAAAATTCAAAAAGAAAAAGATAAAGTTATTCACCATTGGAAAGATAAAGACATTAAGGTAGAAAAAGCTAGATGGGGACGTTCGGTAATTTTAAGCGGAAAATTAAAGATTGAATTATCAAAGGATATTGATGCAAATAAGTTGAAATTAGAGGATGTTCAAAAACTTATTGACACAAATAAGAAATCTAAAAATAAGATTAAGAAAAAATAAAGTAGTAATTCATGATCGAAGAGATACTTAAACCTATCGATGAGTCTATTTTCCAAACCACAATACTTTTACCGAAACAGGTAATAGGGAATAATATAGCTATTAATTCAATTTCAAGAGGATTTCCTGATCTTACTAAAATTCGAGTTGCAATAATAGGAGTTGAGGAATTAAGAAATTCGTTTTTCACTCATAATAAATTTCAAGTTTTAGAATTCAGAAAAGAGTTTTATAAACTATATCCAGGTAATTGGAATATTGGAATTGCAGACTTAGGAGATATACCAGATGGAGATAAGGTTGAAGACACATACTTTTTTTTAAGAGAAACTTGTTTGTATTTACGACAAATAAACATAATACCTATTATAATTGGCGGGAGTCAAGACCTAACAATCCCAATGTATAAATCTTTTGAAAAAAGTAATCAATGGGTGAATATTACTTCAATTGATAATAGATTTGATTTTTCTCAGGATGAAGAATTAATTTCAGGACGATCTTATATGAGTTCAATTATAATGGAAAAGCCAAATTATTTATACAACTTTACAAATTTAAGCTATCAAACTTATTTGATTTCTCAAGAAGAATTGGATTTGATGGATAAGCTTTTTTTTGAATCAATTCGATTAGGAGAAATTTTAGATGACAATAAGGTGACTGAGCCAATATTTAGGGAAACTGACATTGCCAGTTTTGATTTGAAATGTCTTTCTCAAAGCACAAGCGGTGAATCATTAAACTCAAGCCCTAATGGTCTTGATAGTAGAACTATTTGTTCATTGTCTCGTTATGCTGGAATAAGTGACAGAATCAGCATGATAGGTTTTTTTGAATTACCAAATACCACTATTTTTTATAAATTGTTTTCTCAGATAATATGGTATTTCATTGAAGGAGTAGAAAACAGGTTCGATGAGTATCCAATTCATATAAGTGATAACTTTAAAAAATATATAGTTCCATTGTCTGATCGTGAATTAATTTTTCATAAAAGTGAAAAAAGTGATCGTTGGTGGGTCGAAATAATAATTGAAAATTATTTAGATAATAAAACTAAAACTAATACGTTATTATCTTGCACGTACAAAGATTATATTGATGCATGTAATGACACAATACCTGATAGATGGTTAAATGCTACTAGAAAGTTATAGATTTTAAAGGAGTTTTTTAAATTTAAAATAGAAAAGTATATTTAAATTAGTAGTTTTACCCTATTAATGGGACTTTGTAGAATAGAAACCTTTTTATGAAAAAAATTTTTATTTTCATTTTCATATCACTCTTAATTTACAGCTGTGCTAATAAGCGAGGTGAGTTAATTGGTGTTAAGCAAAAGAAGTGGTTTCCTGAAAAACCATATGGCATGACTCTTATTGAGGGGGGTGCGTATATTATGGGTAAATCAGATGATGATGTTGCTCAAACTCAGGCTGCAGCTCCTAAGACGGTTACTGTTAGATCTTTTTATATGGATGAAACAGAAATAACAAATAGCGAATACAGGCAGTTTGTTAATTGGGTTAAAGATTCTACCGCTTCAGCTTTGTTAGCCAGAAAAAGTGTTGAAGCAAATTTAGGAGAAGAGTCTAATGAAGGGATTGCTGAGTATGCTTTTAAAGACGCTGATACTTCACAAACATCAGAGTTTACTAAATACATGCGTGAGAATTATTATGACCTTAACGAGGACCTATATTACAGAAGACCTTTGAATTGGGATCAAGACATTGAATGGTCTCCTGAAGATTACACTGGCTTGGAATATATTGAAGTAATGGACGAGCTTTATCTGCCTCCAGAAGTATGGTACAATGGTGAAATGAAAATTGATGTAAATAAGTTAATTTATAAATATTCTTGGTTTGATGCTGAAGCTGCTGCTTTGGATAGAAAAAGGAATCCCACCCATAGAGATAGACTACCATTTATTAAAAAGGAAGAAGTTGAAGTATACCCAGACACCACAGTTTGGATTAAGGATTTTAATTATTCTTATAATGAGCCAATGCATAATGATTATTTTTCACATCCTGCTTATCAGGATTATCCTGTAGTTGGTATAACTTGGAAACAAGCAGTAGCATTTTGTAATTGGAGAACTCAATATAAAAATATTTATCAAAGAGAAAAAAATAATCCTTTAGTTAATTCATTTCGTTTGCCAACAGAAGCTGAATGGGAATACGCGGCAAGAGGTGGAATACCATCTGGTATATATCCATGGGGTTCTCCTTATTTATTAAATGATAGAGGATGTTTTTTAGCTAACTTCAAACCTCTTAGAGGGGATTACTCTTCTGATCAAGCTATGTATACTGTGGAAGCAAAGTCGTATTTACCTAATGACTTTAATCTTTATAATATGGCCGGTAATGTTTCAGAATGGACAGGTTCATCATATGATGAAGGTGCATATGAATATGTTTCTACGCTTAATCCTAATATGTCAAAAAAAGACGAGACAAGAAAAGTAGTTAGAGGTGGCTCTTGGAAAGATGTAGCTTATTTTCTTAGAGTAAGTACAAGAGATTTTGAATACGCAGATACTTCCAGAAGTTTTATTGGTTTTAGAACTGTTCAAGATTATCTTGGTTCTGAAAAAGTAAAAATTAAATAAATATTTTATCTTTATAGGATAGATGTCATAAAATTATAAAAATGGATGCAAAACAATTAAAAGGTAGATTTATTAGAAAAACAATGATGCACATGCTTTTTCAAATTGGAGGTAGTGTAGTAATCGTAGGTGCATTATTTAAAATATTGCACCTTGAAATAGGCCCCATTACTGGTGGACTAGTTTTAGGTATTGGTCTGGGGACTGAAGCTATAATCTTTCTTATAGGAGGGTTGATGCTTGACGATGTTCGAGAAGAGCAAGCAGAATTTGAAACTCATAATAAAGGAGGAGGGGGTCATTCATCTGGTGGAAGTGAAGAAGGTTTGTCAAGTAAAATAGATTCTATTTTAAGAGAGGCAAAATTAGATGTCACTTTAGTTAATGGTTTGACTAAAAGTATTAAAAATCTTGAAGCATCTGCTCAAGCTTTATCACCTGCTGCAGAAGCAGTTGGACCATCTAACAACTATTCAGAACAACTTACAAATGCTTCTAAGCAATTAGAAGCACTAAATGCATTGTATAAAGCTCAAGCTAAAGATGCAAGTTCTCACAGCTCATACAACAAGCAAGTTTCTGAAAGGGCTGAGCAATTAAAATTACAAATGGAATCATTGTCCTCTAATTTAGCTTCTTTAAATGAAGTTTATAAGGGAATGCTTTCTGCAATGAATAAAAACTAAAAATTAAAATGGCAGGAGCTAAAGAAACACCTCGTAATAAACTTATTGCATTAATGTATCTGGTATTTATTACCATGTTAGCATTAAATGTAAGTAAGGAAGTTTTAGTTGGTTTTGGACAAATGTTTCATAAAATAGATGATGCAAAATCTAGAGTTAATGAAAGTAATAAGATTTATTACACTAAAATCGAAACCAATGCTAAAGACAAAGAAGGTAAATGGATTAATCATGATAGAACATCAAAGCAAATAAGATTAAAATCTAATGAACTCCATGATTATATTCAGGGTATTAAGGATCAAATAACTGAAAGACAAAGAATTGAAAACGACGATCCTGATCTTTTGAATTTTGAGATAATGGATAAGGGTGAAGAGCTAGATGTTCTCTGGTTTAAGGAGGGGAAAGATGATGAGGCGCAAGAATTTTTAAATAAAATAATTGAATATAAGTCTGTAGTAATTCAAGTTTTTGCTAGTCAATATCCTCAATATACTCAACAAGTTGAAAATAGATTTGACATTGGAGCTGCTCCAAATTGGACAGTAAAAAATAAAGAAGGTCAAGATGAAGCTTGGCTTAACTATAACTATGAAGGATTTCCGTTAATTTCTACATTAGCAAAATTCACAATGATGCAAAATGATATTCGATTAACAGAAAGCGATGTGTTAACAACTCTTTTGGGTAAAGAATTAGAGCTAGAGTCTGGTGTTACTGAATCTAATTACATTAGTTTACTTAAAACTGAAAAGGGAGCCTATTATCAAGGAGAGAAATTTGATGGTAGTGTTATTTTAGGAAGAAAAGGTGGTGCTCAAAACCCTAATAGTGTAGAGCTAAAACTTGATGGAAAAGAACTACAAAAATCTGAATATGAATTAATTGCTGGTGGAATAAAACTTAATATTTCTGCAGGTTCTCCTGGAGATCATACTATTGAAGGCTTTTTAGTTTTTAAAAATGATGGTATAGAATCTAGAATTCCAGTTAGTCAATCTTTTGCAGTAATTGCTAAGCCTAATTCAGCTGTGATTTCTGCAGATAAGATGAATGTTGTTTATCGTGGAGTAGCAAATCCTATGACAATTTCAATACCAGGAATTGCAGATAATAAAGTGAAAGCTTCTGCTCCAGGTTTAAAAAGACTTAGAGGATCTAATTACATGATGGATCCCGGAAATGGGAAAACAGTTAAAATAATTGCCACTGGAACTCTTCCTGATGGCAAAAAAATATCTACATCTACAGAATATAGGATTAAAAATCTACCTAATCCAGTTGGAACAGTGAGAGGTGAAGATGGAAATGTTAAAATCCCTAAAAGTAGTTTAGCTAAATCTTTAATAGGAGCCAAATTTGTTGATTTTGATTTTGATCTTAAAGTTGTCACAATAGCTTTTAAATTAAAAATACCTGGTCAACCTACTATTCAGGTTACAGGCGGTAGATTTGATAAAAAGGCTATTAGCGCTATAAATAGAGCTAAGGCGGGTATGGATGTTAAGATATTTGACATTCGTGTTAGAAATCCAAAGAACCCAAAATATAATTTCTCTAAAGTTGCCCCTATAATTGTTGAATTAACAAACTAATTAGTTATAAATCAATGAAAACCAATTCATCTTTTTTTCTGATTGTAATATTCTTTTTTACTTTTCAATTGACTTTTTCTCAGGCAAATCTATTAAACGCAAGAGTGCCTCAAGATGTAGGTCAGTTAAATGATAAACAAGTTGCTGCAAATGACGAAAAACCACTAGTTTATGGATATGTAGATGATAGAGATATTTTATGGTCTAAAACTGTTTGGGAAAGAATTGATCTAAATGAACGTGTAAATTTCCCCTATTATTATCCCACTGATACATTGAAATTAGGAGCTGAAAGAAGATCGCTTTTTGACGTGTTAGTAAGAAATTTAAAGAATAGAAGTATTAAAGAGGTGTATAGAGATGATTATTTTAAAGAAAAGTATACTTACCAGGATGTTTTATCTAGACTTAGGGGTATTGTGATTTCTTCAGGAGGCACTGACCAGTTAAATGAACAAGGTGTACAACTAACTATACCATATGACATTAAAGAGATTCAGAGTTTTATTGATGAAGGTATTTTAGATGAACAGTTTGTAGATTTTCCAAAAATAACCGCTGCAGAAATTGAAGAATATTGGATTAAAGGAACATGGTTTTTCGATAAAAGATTAGGTGAATTAAAATATAGATTATTGGCTATAACACCTGTAGCAAAAGAAGTTGGACAAGAAGATGGCGAACTAATTCCATTATGTTGGATTTGGTTTCCAGACGCAAGAAAAGTACTTAATGATGCTAAAGTTTTTAATTCAAGAAATTCATCTAAGCCAATTAGTTATGACGATATGTTAAATTCTAGACGATTTAGCGCCTTTATTTACAAGGAAGAAAATGTTTATGAAGATAGAGAAGTTAAAGGATACATTAAAGAAGATGCACTTAAGCAATTATTGGAATCCGAAAGAATTAAAAATGTAATTCTTGATTACGAATTGGATATGTGGAATAACTAATAACTTATTTTTTACTTATTTTTAACGCTGCTTTTGCAGCGTTTTTTGTTTATATTATTTAGATGATACACTCTTTAATTATTGGTTTTGGGATTTCTGGATTAACTTACGCAGAGCAACTTATAAAGAATAAAAAAAAATTTATAATTATAGATGAAAAAGAACCTGGAGCTTCATCTGTTGCCTCAGGAGTGTATAATCCCACTGTTTTAAAACGATATTCAATGACTTGGAATGGAGATCAATTTTTAAAATATGCAATACCTTTTTATGAAAAAATTAGTAAGCGTATAGATCAAAAAATCAATTACCCTAGTTCTATTAATAGAATTTTTTCAAAACCAGCAGAGTTTAACCAATGGTCTTCAGCGTCAGATAATCCAGTATTAAAAAAATATTTATTAAATCAATATTTCACTGAGGCCAATAAATATATTAATTCTCCAAATGGATATGGTAAAGTTGTAAATACAGGGAGAATAGATTTACAGCAATTAATTAAAACTTTTAAAGATCAATTAGAAAACTCGATATTTAATATAGATGAATTTGATTATGAACGTTTAAATATAGAAACAGGTAAAATTGAGTATAAAGGAATTATGGCTAAAAACATTGTCTTTTGTGAAGGCCATAAAATAAAATATAATCCATATTTTAATTTTTTACCCATAAGAGGTTCAAAAGGAGAGATGTTAATAATTAAAGCTCCCTTACTTCAAGAAAATGAAATTATTAAAGGACCAATTTTCATTGTTCCAATTAAGAATGATTTATATTGGGTAGGCGCTAATTTTGACAACACATATGTCACATTAAATCCTACTGAAAAATCAAAGAATTGGATTTTAGAAAAGTTAAATAAAATAATTATATGTTCATATAAAGTAATTGAACATAAGGCTCATATTAGGCCAACTGTAGCGGATAGAAAACCAATAATAGGGACACATAAAGAATTTAAAAATTTACATGTTTTAAATGGATTAGGGTCAAGGGGAATTCTTTCAGCACCTCTTTTATCAAATTGGCTTTATCAGTCAATTCAAAGCAATGAAAAAATTCCAATTGAGGTTAATATTTCTAGGTTTAATTAATGTAAATATCGTTCACTTATTAATTGTATAATTCATTTTATTTAAGAGCTTTGCAAGCTTATGATTAGCATACAAAATATAACCGTTTCATTTGGCTCAGAATATCTTTTTAAAGACATTTCCTTTAGAATGACTAGTGGAGATAGAATTGGATTAATTGGAAAAAATGGAGCTGGAAAATCAACATTATTAAAGTTGATTGCAAATGAATCTCAACCAACAAAGGGAGAAATTATAAAAGAAAAAAATATCCAAATTGGATTTTTAAAACAGGATATTGATTTTGAATTAGGAAGAACTATTATAGAGGAAGCGCATCAAGCATTTAAAGAAATTAAAAGAATAGAGCTTGAGATGGATCAAATTAATGATCAATTATCTAAAAGAAATGATTATGAGTCAAACGAGTATACTGATTTAATTAATTCTTTACATGAAATAACTGAACATTATCAAATTATTGGAGGTTATAATTATCAAGGTACAACTGAGAGGATTTTAATTGGATTAGGTTTTTCCAAAGAGGATTTCAATAAACTGACCGATACTTTTTCAGGTGGTTGGAGGATGAGAATTGAGCTAGCTAAATTATTACTTCAGGAAAATCAAATTTTACTTTTAGACGAACCAACTAATCACCTGGATATAGAATCAATAATATGGCTTGAAGGATTTTTAAAAAAATATAAAGGGGCCGTAGTTTTAGTCTCACATGATAAAATGTTTTTAGATCAGGTTTGCAATAGAACAATTGAAATTAATAGTGGTAGAATATATGACTATAATAAACCGTATTCAAAATTTTTAATATTAAGGGAAGAAATATTAATACAACAAAGAGCTGCTCAAAAAAATCAAGAAAAAGAAATTCAACAAACAGAAAAATTAATTGAAAAATTTAGAGCAAAAGCAACTAAAGCTTCAATGGCGCAATCTTTAATAAAAAAATTAGATAAAATTGAAAGAATAGAGGTAGACGCTCAAGATAATAAAGTAATGAAACTTAAATTTCCTATTTCTGTTAATCCAGGTAAAATAATAATTGAAGCTAATCTAATATCCAAGAATTATGGAGAGAAAAAGGTCCTCAATGAAATTAGTCTTGAAATTTCTAGAGGTAGTAAAACTGCTTTTGTTGGTCAAAATGGACAAGGAAAAACAACACTTGCTAAAATAATAGTTGGAGAAATTAAGTATACAGGCAATTGTATCCTAGGGCATAATGTAATGATTGGATACTTTGCTCAAAACCAAGCTGAATATTTAGATGGCAATTTAAATTTACTCCAGACAATGGAAAATGCAGCTACTGATTCTAATCGTTCAAGAATTCGTGATTTACTCGGATCTTTTTTATTTCAAGGAGATGATGTAGAAAAAAAAGTAAAAGTTCTCTCGGGAGGGGAAAGAAATAGACTTGCCCTATGTAAGTTATTACTTCAGCCAATCAATGTACTTATAATGGATGAGCCTACAAACCATCTTGATATTCAATCCAAAAATGTTCTTAAATATGCATTACAAAAATTCGAAGGAACTTTAATACTAATTTCACATGATCGTGATTTTCTTCAGGGATTAAGTGACCGAGTGCTAGAATTTAAAGATCATGCAATTAAAGAATATTTAGGAGATATAAAGTTTTACTTAGAACAAAAAAATATAGATTCATTAGTTGAGTTAGAAAAGAAAAATAAAATTGCAACTAAGAAAGATGCTGGTTACAAAAATCATTATAAAGATCAGAAAAAAAACAAGGCTAATTTAAATAAACAAAAGAAAGTTGAAAGTCAAATACAGAAATTGGAAAAGGAAATAGCCTCTATAGATTTTGAACTGGAAGTCAATTATGAGAAAACAATTTCAACCCCTAATTTTTTTGATAATTATAATTTAAAAAAAGAAAATCTTTCTGATTTAATGAAAAAATGGGAGAAAATATCAGCTGAATTATTATGACTGAACATTTTTTTCAATGTCCTTACTGTTGGGAAGAAATATCTGTGCTAATTGAAATAGTAGTTGAAGAGCAAGATTATATAGAAGATTGTGAAGTTTGTTGTAGGCCAATTAATTTAAAGACGAAATTTAAAGATGATGAATTAATTTCTTTTGAATCAAAATCTTTAGATGATTCTTATTGAGATTCAATAAATTTATTCAAGTAATTTTCTTCAATTATTGGATTAGCCCCACTTTCGCTAGCTACAAGCGCCCCAATAGCACATGCTTTTTTTAACACTAAATCAAAGGGTTGTTTATTTAAAACACCTGTAAGTAAGGCTGCTAAAAATGAATCTCCGGAACCAACAGTGTCAATTACTTTAACTTTAAATCCATCTTGAGAGTAATAAATGCCATTTATGTAAAGAACGGCTCCTTTTTCACCCTTACTGACACAAATCATCTTTGTATCGGTTTTAATTGATATAAATTTAATATTGTCATTAAGAGTTTTATTTTTTGAACCTAAATCTCTTGAAATAAGCTCTAATTCTTCTTCGTTAAGCTTTATAAAATCAGCTTTATGCATTAATTCTTTAATAATTGAAATTTCATAATGCGGAGGTCGTAAATTGACATCAAATGCATTGAATTTACTTATATTAATCAGACTCATTAATGTTTTTCTAGAAACTTCATCTCTGCTCGCTAAACTTCCATAAATAAATAAATCACTGTTAATAACAGCTTTTTCTATGGATGAATTGTTTTGAATTTTATCCCAAGCACAAGGATATTCTATCACGTACTCTGCTATCCCTTTTTTATTAAGTGAAACTTTAACTTCACTGGTCGGGTAATTTTGGGTTATCGATATCAGCTGAGTTGAAACATTTCTTTTTTCAATAAAATGCTTTAAAGCAATACCAAGTGAATCATTACCTAGTTGACTTACAATAGAAGTATTTATCCCAAAGGATTGCATTCTTAAAGCAAGATTTAATGGTGCTCCTCCAACTTTTTTATCATCAATAAAAACATCCCAAAGAATTTCTCCAAAACAAACTGCATTTTTTTTAGAAATCATTTTGTTAATCTTTCACTTAAATTTTCTAAAGAAATTCCTTTAGTTTCAGGCATTATAAAGATTACAAATATTAATTGAAATACCATCATCAATGCAAAAAATAGAAATACATAGCCTGGATTATCAAAAGAGGATAAAGCAGAAGGCATTACAAGCGTTATAATGGCAGCTAATATCCAGTGAACAGAACTGCCTAGTGATTGACCTTTAGCTCTTATTTTATTAGGAAATATTTCAGAAATAAACACCCATATTACAGCGCCTTGACCAATTGCGTGTGAAGCAATAAAAATAAATAAAAATAAAGGAACACTATAACCCTCCCATGAATTGATGAATGCAATAGAAATTAGAGATAATGAAATTATATAACCAATGGAACCTATGTACATAAGTGGTTTTCTTCCAGCTTTATCTATCAAATATAGTCCAAGAAGAGTAAAAATTAAATTTGCGACTCCAATTCCTATACTACCTAATAATGCAGAACTTTCTTCTAACCCTGCTGCCTCAAAAATTCTAGGAGCATAATATAAAAAAGCATTTATTCCTGAAAGTTGATTGAATAGAGCAAATAGAAATGCTAATAGAATTGGAAAAGAATATTTTTTTATAAATAAATTTTGATTTGATATATTTTTTTTTTCTTTAGATAATGCGTCTAACATTTCATTAGTCATGCTAGTTCCCCTTATCTCAAAATAAATTTCTTGAGCTTTTTTGATATTATTTTTTTTGAAAATTAACCATCTTGGACTTTGAGGAACACTCCATATGCCAATTAGGTATAGAATAGCAGGTAAGGCTTCGATTCCAACCATCCATCGCCAAGGCTGATTTCCAAAATTTCTAAAAAAGTAATTTGAAACAAAAGCCATTAAAATGCCAAAAACAATATTAAATTGATATAACGCAACCAGTGGACCTCTTTTTTCAGTCGGAGCAATTTCTGAAACATATGTAGGCGCTGCGATAGTAGAAGCTCCTACACCAACTCCACCAATAAATCTAAAAAATGAAAAAATATATGGATTTGAAGCTATTCCTGAGCCTAAAGCTGAAATTAAATATAAAAAACCAATTACTATAAGTGTATTTTTTCTACCCCATTGATCACATGGATAGCTTCCTATAATTGCGCCTAGGACAGTGCCCCATAAAGCCATTGACATAACAAATGTTCCATGAAATATATCTGAAGTATTCCATAGACTTTGTAGTTGCTGATCAGCTCCTGAAATCACAACAGTGTCAAAACCAAATAAAAATCCTGCTAATGCCGCTATGATAGAAATCTTAAATACTTTATTCATCTACAATATTTTTTTATTAATTTTATATTAAAAAGTGAATTCATGAAGTTATGAAGGAATATACGCCAGAACTACTTTTATTTCCATTAGCATCCTCAGCAACTATTTTCCAGTAATAGGTTGTTTTATCTTGAGCTTCTAATGTAGTCTCAGTTGTGGTTGACATATGGTCAATTTTTTTGATTGAAGTTGTAGCATCTACACTATCCATAAAAACTTCATAACTTAATAAATCATCATCAACATCAGTGCAATTCCATTTTACTGAAACAAATCCATCAATAGCCGTAATCGTAGCGTTAGAGCGAGGAGATAAGATTTCTGCAGGAAAAGGAGCGTAATTCACAAGTTGAGTTCCTGCTAAATAAAATTTCCAGGTTGCGCTATCAACTGGAGCAGCAGCACCTGCTAATGCTGAGACAAACCAAGAATATGGTTCAGAACTGTTAAGTGTTATATCTTTTGAAGTGGTACTTGAGGTGTATTCCTCTTTACTTTGAGTACTTAAGTTTTTAACGGTAAGCTTGTAGCTTGATGCATTTATCGAGGCTAACCAAGAAAACGATATAGTGCTTTGAGTATCGTTTACTACTAGTCCATCTAAACATGCTTCATTATTATTAGGAAAATATAATGTAGGAGCTGTTAAATTTAGGGCATCTAAACTTAAGGCTTCATCGCCTGCTCCAGAACTACAATTTAAAAAAAATGCAGAAATAAAAAGAATTAAAAATTTTAATTTAGAAGTATCCATTTAGATGTAAAAATTATTTAACAATCACTAATTCAAGCAATTAATAAGAGAACTATACAAGTAAAGATATTAATATTTTTCTCTGATATTAAGGATTAGCTATAGAATTTTTTTATTATTATACCTTTTTTAAAATTACAAGAGATTAAGCCTGCCATTTTGGAAGTCAAAAACTACTGGATGAATTAAAAAATTTATATTTTCTTTTTTTCCATTTTTAACTAAATCAAGATCTTTTAATTTTTTAACTTGATCTAAAATATTAATTTCTACAATTCTTTTTAATTTAGAATTTTGGTCTTTATAAGAATCAATTTCTTTTTTGTTTAAACCTATTAGTTTTTTTATGGGCTCTATCCATTTATCAATTTTCCCCAAAGAAGTATTTTCAAAAGCAGCTTGAATTCCTCCACAGCCATAATGACCACAAACAATAATATGTTTAATTTTTAAAACATTTATCGCGTATTCTAAAACACTAATTAAATTTAAATCATTCTCGTTAATTAGGTTTGCTATATTTCTATGGACAAAAATATTTCCAGGTTCCATTTGAGTAATAGTGTCTGGAGGCACTCTACTGTCTGAGCAACCAATCCAAAGGACTGAAGGGTTCTGACCATCAACTAATCTTTCAAAGAATTTAGAACTTTGATTTAAGGCCCATTTTTTATTATTAATAATTAATTGATCTAACGACATCATGAATTTAATTAAAAAACTAATTTATAAAAGAAAAATTAGTTCTAGTGATTTTTTACCCTAATCTAGGGTTAATTGATTTTAAAAATTAGTTATCTGAGCATCCATCCAGTCAATTCTTTTTGTGGTCCAGTTTTTTAGATAATTAATTTCTTCAGGATAACTAGAGCCTACAAAAGCGTTAGGCCAAATATACTTTCCAAGTATCTTCCATTGATTAAAATTATCATCGGCAGCGTTATTATCACTAAGTAGCTTGTGATATTTTGAGATTTTATTTAAAATATTTTCTTTAGAAAATTCTTTTACTCTTATTGAGTTCCAACGATTTTTTACCATTTTTCTCCAATTTGAATCTTCCATTAATCGACTCCACCAAAAATGAACTTGCCATAAGTCCCCTGGGCAGTGAAGATTAAATTGATAGGCCCATCCTTGAGAGCTTTCCCCTTTGCAATAGTTGGCATTGCCAAAACCTAAATTAAAATCCCAAATAGGACCCATTTTAAGTTTACCGCCTTTTTCTTTATTCATGAAGGTACTTAATCTATATCCATCAATATTTTTTGATACTTCATTCAATAAGAAAAAATCAATAAAACTATTTACATCTATCCATTTAATATAACCATCAATAGGATCTTTAAAATTTTCAGAATGTAAAACCTCTTCAAATTGAGATATATAATTTTTGATATAAATTTTCTGGTCTTCGGTTATTTCTTCTGCCTTAGGATACTCATATAAAAAATGTGTTTTAGCGCCTTTACTTAAATCCTTATTTCCTAGTGAATTATATTGTGAACTAAAAGAATTTTGAGAATTATAGCTAGATGAAGACACCCCGTTTCCTGTAGATTTATCAATTTTTAGAATGTAGCCACCACTTAAGTCATCACCTTTATTTTTGCTGATATTAATTCTGTTTTTATCACGTTTCATTTTTTCCATTAAAACGTATACCCCTTTATATTGATTGTTTATGTAGAGTTCTAGTAATTTAGTTCTGGAAGCATAAAGCTCTATTTCATTTGAAAGCTCACAGATGATGATGTTTCTAAGTAAAGATTTGTCACTATAGGGTCCATAAAAAATCCAATCTTCTTCTTTTGGAAAATTCGCTAATTGCACGTTAATATCTTTACCTTCTTGATCCCATGTTTCAAATCCATATGATTTTTTTTCAAACATTTGAGCTGAGGATCCTCTTATTTCTATTCCAATCGGCCCATCAAATAACGTAGAATCTTTTTCGATCATTAATAATGTTGCTGATATTTTAGGCTCATCAACAATAGTTGATTTTTTAGTATCTATAAAAGCTTTTACTAAGCTATTAGGGTCTTGAGTGACAATTTCAATTCCAGGACCTTCTTCAGGATTATCTTCATCTTTTTTACAGCTATAAGAGATGATTAGTAGTGTTATAAAAATTATTTTTTTAAAAGAAACAATTTTGTTCATTATGATGTTTTTTATGAACTGTAATTACTTAAATTTATATAAATATAGAAAAATTGATAATTTACTTTAAAGTTAGATGAGAAAGATTCTTTATCTAATATTTTTTTTAATAAGTATTTCAAATGCTTATTCACAATTGAGTAAGACGCACTATCTTCCTCCTGTTGCATACTCCAGTGCTTCTGGATCAAATGCAATACCTACTCAGGGACATTATTTTTATATTTCTACTCCTAGTGTTAACCCTGTAAACTTTAATATTTATCAAATTGGAGGAGCAACCATAAGTGGAGTAGTTTCAAATGCTGTACCATACACATACACAATTGATGCTCCAGGAGGATCTGATGAATCTTCTATGGCTGTTCCGGCAGGAGATGACGCAACACTTACAACAAGTATAATTTATTCTGATAAAGGTTATATAATTGAAGCTGAGCAAGAGATATATGTTGCTTTTAGAATAAAAGAAGCTTCTCAGGCTGGAGCACTTGTTAGTAAGGGTACCTCAGCTCTAGGAAGTACATTTAGGGCAGGAACATTTACCAGTTATAATCCTCAATCTAATTATTTAAATTTTATTTCAGTTATGGCATCTGAAGATAATACTCAGGTGACTATAAATGACTTAGATCAAAATATTGATATTTTAGATTTTGATGAATCAGCCCTAGGCAATAATGGTTTAGGAGACTTAAACGACATTGTATTTACTTTAAATAGAGGGCAAAGTTATATTATAGCTTTAAGAGCAGATCAAGGAGTAGATGTAGATGCATCCATTGAAGTTAATTCTAATCAAAGAGCAAATGGAGACGGATTAATTGGAGCTCTTATTTCATCAAATAAATCAATAGTTGTAAATAGTGGCTCTTTAAATGGCTCTTTTTATGAAGGGAATGGTAGAGATTATGGTTTTGATCAAATTGTAGATTTAAATAGAGTAGGAAGCGAATATATCTTTGTAAAAGGAGGAGGTTCTAATGATTGGGAGAATGTATTAATTGTAGCTCATACTGATAATACTAGCATTACCATTAATGGTAGTTTAATACCTGAAGTTAATTCTAAAACCGGAAATAGTTATTTAAATGCTGGTGAATATTTATTAATTGAAGGGGATAAATATTCTTCTAATAACAATATGTATGTACAAAGTTCTCAACTTGTATTTGCATATCAAGGAATAGCAAAAGGTTCAAGTGAAGCTAATCAAGGGTTTTTTTTTGTTCCTCCTTTGAAATGCTCTAGTAGAGGAAATGTAAATAACATTCCATTTATAAATAAGATAGGAACTGTCTCATTTACTGGAAGTTTAAACATAATCAGTAAAACTGGAGCAACAATAACAATTTCAGATGATAATAACGTTAATAATGTATTATCCGGTTTAAGTATTGCAAATTCCTCAGGGCCTTTTTCAGTTAATGGAAACATAAGTTATCAAACCTATACAGTTTCTAATTTATCTGGAAACGTCTCCATTAATAGTAATGATGAATTGTATGTATCATATTATAATCAAAATGGAGTTGCCACTTCTGGTGCATTCTATTCTGGATTTACCCCTGTTCCAGATCCCCCATCTGCTAGTTTAGCATTTACATCTTTAGGGGTTTGTATTCCTAATGTAACTCTTCAGTCTGGAGATATGACCTCTTATGATAGTTTCGAATGGATGTTTGATGGAGGATCAGGATATAGTATCATTTCAGGTCAAGCTAATTCAAGCGAATATACTCCTACAAATCCAGGATATTATAAAATCAGAGCATATGTTAATTGTTCTGGTGAGTCAACCGAGATTTTAGATTCTTCGGCATTAAACATTAGTGCTTGTCCATCTGATTTTGATTCAGATGGAATTCTAGATAATGTAGATTTAGACATTGATAATGATGGAATTTATAATACTGAAGAATCTAAAGGTTTGGCTACTTTAAATCTGGTAAATAGCAGTAATCCAGTAATTGTATTTTCTGATTTAACTTCGGACTCATCAGTTATTACCTCTACTGTTAATCAGATTTCTTCTGGACTTCCAAATACTTTCACTGGTCAATCAAATGGTTTATTTACTTCTAATGTAAAGTCTGGAACGGACCAAAGCCTAGTTTATGCTGCAGCCTCAAATAGCCCTATTAATCTATTTTTTTCTAATAACCCATCTGTTCCTCATTCGATTTTCGCTGCTGGGGAAACGTTTATTATTAAGGTAAATTCTCCAGATAAAACTGTAACATTAACTGATCCAAGTAGTATACTTTTAATTGATACTAATTATGACGGAAGTTATTCTTCGGGTATCACCTCAATTACTCTAAATGAAATAAAATTTAAATTCAATCCTACTCCAAGCGGAGTAACTCCTTTTACATTTAGAGCAAACAGTGTTAATGGATTTGTTTTTACGCATCAACTAAATAATAGTGTTAGTAATTCAACATTTAATGGATTTTTCACCTTGTCTAGTTATGATTTAGACACTGATTTGGACGGAACTTATGACGCCTATGATTTAGACAGTGATAATGATGGCTGTTCTGATACTTTAGAAGCAGGTTTTACTGATCCAGACGGGGACAGTATTTTAGGTAATAGTTCTGTTACTGTCAATTCTGAGGGAGTAGTCCTTTCTCAAGGGGGTTATACCACCCCCTTAGACTCAGACGTTTCGGGTATTAAAGATTTTCAGGAAGTTATAAGTCCTCCAGTGATAACTGGTCAATCACAATCATCAATAATTTGTGAAGGAAGTGATACGTTATTTGCAGTGACTACAAATTATTCTTCTAATGTAACTTATCAATGGCAATCTACACCTTCTGTTCCTGCAACGCTTTCACTAACTGCCAAGTTTGATAATCCATCGCAAATTGCAATTGATGCAAATAATAATTTATATGTAACAGATCAAGGCAATCATAAGATAAGAAAAATATCTCCAGATGGTGTGGTCACTACTCTTGCAGGAAGTACTGAAGGATTCACAGATGGTCTTGGAACAGTTTCTAAATTCAGTAATCCTATTGGAGTAGTTATAGATACAAATGGCAATATTTATGTAGCAGATTATGGAAATCATAAAATCAGAAAAATTTCCTCCTTAGGAGTGGTTTCTACTTTTGCTGGAAGTACTATAGGTTATCAAGACGGAACAGGAACAGCAGCTAAGTTTAATTTGCCTTATGGTATGGGGATAGACTCAAATAATAATTTATATGTTGCAGAACAAGACAATAATAAAATAAGAAAAATTACTCCAGCTGGAGTAGTTACAACTTTTGCTGGAAGTACTATAGGTTATCAAGACGGAACAGGAACAGCAGCTAAGTTTAATTTGCCACATGGTATAGGGATAGACTCAAATAATAATTTATATGTTGCAGATAGTAATAATGATAAAATAAGAAAAATTACTCCAGCAGGAGTTGTAACTGCTATTGCTGGTAGTACTCGAGGATATGCTGATGCAACTGGAACAGCTGCAAAATTTAATAACCCTTATGGGATAGGTGTTGATTCAAATGATAATGTATACGTAGCAGATACTTTTAATGATAAAATTAGAAAAATTACTCCAGCAGGAATTGTAACTACTATTGCTGGTAGTACTCCAGGATATTTAGATGCAACTGGAACAGCTGCAA
>Ga0114997_10001485_pt1 | contig 19416 bp, 17 predicted proteins | sample ArcticOcean_MG_C_2_FD_87045 | JGI IMG/M metagenome (GOLD analysis project Ga0114997, IMG submission 87045) | Marine microbial communities from western Arctic Ocean - ArcticOcean_MG_CB4_136 | ecosystem: Environmental > Aquatic > Marine > Oceanic | place: Arctic Ocean: Canada Basin | collected...
TACCATAAGCCCCCTTAAGCAACAATAGACCAATTAAGAAACACTAAAACTGGACTCCCGAATAGCCTAAAGCGTTAAAAAATTGACTTAATTACAGCCTAAAACCAAAAACTAGGTTTTTTAAATAAGAAAATAAAAACCATTAACACCTTTATTTGATAATAGTTACACCATTATCAAAAAATTCTCGACACTATTAAAAGTGCCTACACAAAAGTGGCATTAATCTTGCTATTTCTACTTAAATGCATTCAAGAAGAATACCCTTTTTTTATTAAACTCTAACAGGAGATTTATGTAATGGACACATTCGATGGATTTGAAGATAAAGAATTTGACCAACTTAATGAAGCAGTATTAAAGGCTATTCTTTCATCAAAAGATGTTGAAAAGGTTTTACGGGATTTTAAATCAAAAGACCTGATAAATGAAATGGCTGTAGTAAATCTAATATTAAGCTTGGAAGATTTGTCATCATTAATATTCTCAGAATCAGCAGAACAATCTAATCACGCTCTTGACACATTGAATCAGAAACAACCCCTAAAAAATGATAAAATAGAAAACAAAACTATTAATTCCAAAAAAAACCAAGTCTCTTGCAGTTTAAACAGCTATGACCTTGTAGATGGGAAAAATTTAAGCTGCAATGAAATTCTCTTCGAAAAATACTACCAAGAGAGATTTAATGAAAAGCAATGGCTACAACAATCAAAAATAAAACTATAAAAAAAAATCTTAAGATATGCCACTAAAAATTATAAATGATTTAGGGATTTCTACCCCCCTAATCAAACTATATTGTTTTGAAAAATTTTAGAGTCACAGGAAATATATTTTATTTGTTTAATTGGAACCACAAGAACTTCATCGCCGGCAGTCAACTCAAACAACTCAAGATCATCACTGAAACCATGCTTCTCCGTGTTTTTAAATTCAACTTCCTCATTATCAACAAACACTATTTTTAAACGATACAACATAACCTCTCCTTATCAGCTTACTTCACGTTATATTTTTTAGTTTAGATAGGCAGCGCTACAGCTTCAAACTTTTTATGCAGGGGATTCCCCAAGTAATCTTCCACATAATTCTTTAAATATCCTTTTTCATAAAGTTTCTTATTAGAAAGGTTAGAATTAACTTTATGCAAAACCTTAAAACTGCAGTGAGGAAACCGCGACTTAAATTCATCAAACTTTATTCCCGAAATATCTTTTTCTTCCCCAGAAGATCCCTCCAATATTACCTTTGGTAAATACACTCGCTTTTGGTTAGTCAACCTTCTCCCAACATCATCAAAAGTAAGTAAAGTGCTACAATTGGAATCGCCACCAAGTGTGTGGTTAGGTACGTATAGATACCGAGCACGATTTTTTCTCAACAAATTCATAATCTTGTATACATTACCAGCCATAACGACCGTATCTTTTTTTTCTAATTCACAAGAGTCAAATGTTTTGATGATTTTATTCCTATTTAAAAAAGTAGTGATGTCAGACTCAGTTTGAATCATTGTCGTATTTGGAAGGTTTGCTTCATATATTTTTCTTGCTTCCCTAGGAAGAAACTTTTTACCTTGCCGCATCAGTGAGGTAGTATCACCATCAATATACTTTAATGGAGTAAGGCACCCCATCCAAAGAAGACATTCATTATTTATTCGCGAAATTCGAAGCGCGTCATCGAACATAGTATCTGGTCCAAATGAATAAAAGTTAGCAGAAGTAACCGCAGGACCATCTAGAATTTTCAAGACCTGATCTTTTGTAGGCGCATGAGGCATTAAACGCTTTCTGTAAGAACCTAACGTTATTACCGAAAGTTCAAAATTAATCCTACCAGGGTATTTTTCGGCTAATTTGTTGATTTCTTTTGCAGGCGTGTATCCAACTGTAAACAAAGTTATATTTTTATCAGTAGTCTCAAGAAATTCATTCAACCAGTCCATTGCACGTGGGTGAAGAAATAAGTCGGTCCACTCCATATACTCATTACCTCCAACCACCCAGTGCTCTTTTCCCGTAGGACAAGACTGTATCTCTTTAAGTATGTACTCCCAATCTTCCTGACTAGTTAAAGGGGTATCGAATGTTGTCCTATAACCTGTATCTTTCTCATAACAGAATGTGCATTTCACGGGACAGGTTTTCCCCAAACTAAGAGGAATTTTTCTGTCATTCATTTCACGTCGAAAAACTTCATGCAACAATTCTTTATCCAAGAGAGTCCCCTAAAAAAACAATAAAAAAAATTTCACAAATAAGACCTGTTAATTATCCCAGTCATTAAAAACTTTTATTAAGTTTTCATCAACGGGAACTTCATCCCTTTGTTCAACGGTCAATTCCTTAAGTAATTGACTGACGTGAACAGCGGCACAACCCATATAAGCAATACTTTCCTGCTGTAATTTATACGCACCTTCTTTTAACTTTTTCTGAAGTTCCTCTAAGTGGGCGCTATTAAAAGGGCTTATCATTGCAGCTTTCTTAAAGGATTCAATCGCACTATAAAAATCTTTTTTCTCATGCAAATCCATAGCCTCTTTCAGTATATCCTGAGCTTTTCTAAACTCCTCAACTGTCACTGGTTGTCTAACCATAATTACTTTAATCCCAAGAAAAATTAAATGATGTTAAATTTATTTTTCAAACTACTTAATATCATAACTAATTAAAAAAAAATCGAGCCTCAATCTAAGTACAAAATTAAATGTTCTACCAATATTGTTTGAAACATATTTATCGCCCCTTTATAGTAAATTGTCAAGATCCCTAAATATATTTAAAAAAAATTTAACAGGTATGTGTTTTTCGTTGAGTAAGGGGAGTACAAGCTTAAAAAAAGCGATAGTTTTAAGAGCGGAGAAGAGGGGGTCGAGTTAAGAAATGTAAAGCAGGAAGGTTGTGACAAACTTCTAGAGGGAACGGCAATGAAATTTTACCGCCCCTCCAGAGAACCATTAAATAGCGTTACAAGCTAAAACTACACTGTGGTAATTGAGTGCCTAAATATCTCCCCTTAGCGGAGAAAAATTTATGTGTACTTTTATAAATTTACTTTTCAGGTGGTGTAGGACTGTTTGCTTCGTTGCAATGGCCCTCTGGACATGCACCAGTGCCATAGCACCCTGCGGTCACAGTAACCAATAGCATCAACAAAAATATGCCTGCGAATCTTTTCATTCTAAATCTCCCCTAATAAAAAAAATGGCCTACCTAATAACTATGAGCATGCATCTTTGTTAAAAACATTGCTTTATTAGCAGTATTTTTAACAAAATTCAATCATTTTTTAAATTCGAATAAACAAAGAGCTTTATTTTGACACTATATGCCTAATTAGGCATTCTAAATAGAAATTTATAACATTTTCTTTAAAGCTTAATCTTTAACAATACTTGACCATATTTAAAACAATATGACTTACGAATACGAATCTGATTCTATTAATCTTAAAAAACATCTTCGCTGTGAACGCATTGGCTCTAGTATTATATTTCTACCTGAGATCGATTCAACCAACGACCTAATAAAAAAATATCTAATGAATAATGTTAGTGAAGGATTAGTGGTAGTAGCTGAAACTCAGACTGCAGGGAGAGGACGACGAGGAAGGTCCTGGCATTCTCCTCCAGAAACAGGAATCTATTTATCAACCTTGCTGAAGCCCAACCTTGAACTATCCCAACTCGCCATTATCACGCTTTTAGTAGGAGTTGCCGCGGTCTTAACTATAAATAAATTCAGCAACCAAAATGCTTACTTGAAATGGCCAAACGACATATTAATAGACAGTAAAAAAGTATGTGGATTATTATGTGAAATGGTGAAAAAACAAGACGCGCCTGATGGTGTAATCATCGGTATTGGCATAAACGTCAACCAAATGCCCGAGCAATTCCCCGATCATTTAAAAAGTATCGCAACCTCAATAAGAATAGTAAATGGTTTTCCGATTGACCGGATTGCTGTCATCCAATCATTTTTAGAAAACCTTGACCATGAGTATCAAACTTACCTCAATGAAGGCGAGAGCTCAGTTATTAAGAAATGGAGTCTCAATACAAAGTTATTTGGCAAAAATGTATCTATAAAGCATGGTTCTAATGTAACAACCGGCTCAGCTATGCGTCTTGATGAATTAGGCCGACTCGTGTTGCTTCTGGACAACGGATATGAAGAGGCCTTCGATTCAGGTGAAGTCTCTATCAGAGAGGATTAAATGACCTTGAAGTAATACCACGGTTGATTTCAAAGGTATCACTTAAGCATTTTTATTTTTTATTAAAATCTTGCTACTCCCTCACACTAAACCCTTATAAACTATCTGAAAAGTTGAACTTACACAAAATTCTCTATAAAATAATTCAGTACTATAAAGTCATATAATAGCTTTAAAAATCTTTTAATAAGACTGCCGTGTCTAACAGAGACTACTATAAAATTCTTGGTGTTAAAAAGGACGCTAAGCCCAGTGAGATAAAAAAAAACTACCGAGAAAGAGCTAAAGTATTTCATCCAGATGCTAATAAAGGGAGCAAAAAATCAGAGAACCAATTTAAAGTCCTATCTGAAGCTTATACGATTTTAAGTGACGTTAGTAAACGTAAGGAATATGACCGAAATCGATCTCACAAGAGATCTTCAAGAAGTGGTGCATCAAAAGATTGGGGCTCACCTTCAGGTGCTAAACAATGGGGGTATGGATTCGGCGACCAAGAGTCACAAGGCCGAAGCAATCAAGAAAGCTCATTTCGTCAGACAGCGGCAGAAGATTCTCAGCCACATGATCCTAATGCCCCTACGCGAGGATTTGATCTACAGTTCATGGTAAACGTAGATTTTGTGACCGTTGCCCTGGGTGGGACCATCCCCTACAGTTACGAAAAGTATGTTCGCTGTGAGAACTGTGACAGCACAGGAGAGTCTGAAGAAAAAACTTGTACGGATTGCGAAGGAAAAAGGCAGGTTGTAAGAGAAGTCAATTTAAAAGTCAAAATACCCCCTGGAGTAGCAGACCAATACGTCATTCGTTTGCAGCATGAAGGCGGGGAAGGAATCAATAATGGTCCCCCTGGTGATTTATTCTTGAAGGTTTGCACTAAACCGCACCCTATTTTTAAACGAAAAAAAAGTGATGTCTATGTAGAAATTCCTATATCGTCAGAGTTAGCAGAAAAGGGAGGACCTCTTAATGTTGGAACTCTAGATTCCGTTAAGACAATAGAAGTAGAGGAATGTACTCTTACTGGCGAAGAACTCCGCATACCTGGGCAAGGAGCTGCTATCTTGTGGGGTAAAAAACGCGGCGATCTAATTATTAAATTTGCGATACTAGACTCTCAAAACTCATGAAATCCATTTTTATACCACTTATAATGACGATTAGCTTTGTTGTTCTAATAGCCTTTATTTTCAAGAGTAAACGCTATGGTAAAGATGCTCTTTATTTAGGAAAAAAACAAAAGCCTGTCAAAAAGAAGAAAAAAATCAGTAGACCTATATCAAAAGCAAAAATAATGGGTCCTGAAAATCCACTATGGGTTAAAATGTACGCGGAGGAAATGGCTAAACACAACACCGCCCAAACCACAGCAGTAGTGAAAAAATGGATAAAAGAGGGTTAAGTTAGAGGCTTACTTTTTCTTTTTCTCTATCGCCCAAGCCTTAGCTCGAGCTTTAAAAACAGCCTTTTCTTCTTCTGTAACATCTCTTTTTGCTGGTCGAGGTACAGAACCTGCTGGTTTTGATGCAACCGTAGACGCTGTAGCAGGTTTCACAGAAGTATCTCCCGTAAGTTCCTCTACTGACGCAACTTGTTTAGGTGCATGTTGCTCTCCAACAACCTTAACAGAAGCTTCACCAGGTTTGCTTAAAAGGCGCAGAGAACCCCATACATCCTTACCTGGATAAGCAGTATCTATCCCTATTTTTAAATCATAACGGATAATCTTTTCATCGGAACATTCAAGAATCCAAGTATTAGAAACACATCCCGCTTCAAAAATCGGGTCGATAGGAAACATTGTTCCATTTTTATCTTCGCATAGCTTTCCTCCAGTTTTATCAACTAGAGTAGACGCTTCATTTTTACTTGGGATTCTCCAATTATCATACCCAGCAAACTTTTCTTTATTAATTTTATCGACGTAGTCGCGGTGCGCCTGCCAGGTATAAAATTTATGTGTATCCAACCACGCATCAGTTTTTTTCCAAATTAATTCTGAGTTAGGGTCAGTAATCGTTCCATCCCCATTATCAACAAGAGGCTTGAGTTCTGGAACTGGTTTTTTAGCAGGAGCAGGTTTTTTTTCAGTGACTACGGCAGGCTTGCTTTCCGTAATTGGGTTTTCCGATGTAGGTTCTATTTGGGCCATTCTTAAATTCCTTAAAACTATCTTAAATTCTGGCAGCTGGGATACATACTAAAATTAATACTTAGGATTATTTTTTAAGATCTCACTCAAGTCTTTTTCTGACTGAGATAAAACATTCAAGATATTTCCCAGTTCAGATGCTGAATAAGAATCTAGACACTCCTTAAAGCTTTCACGATAACTAGCAGCATTCATCTGAATCCAATCCATTACAGCATCATCCCCCGAACCTTCAACACATTGTGCTTTTTTTTTGCTCAGCAGATTGGTCTGCGATACGCGTATGACCTCACAAACTAAGTCGTCTTTTACTCTGCTCATTGCCTAATTTAGTAATGGTAATCACGAAAGATCTTAAAATTTGGTCAATCTATAACGATTTACAACCCTTGTCAATTCGATAATTTTCTTTAATTTTAAGCTTTAAAAAACAATAACATTATAAATCATTACAAATGTATCTTAATTTTACAAGCCTTCTAAAAAAAATACTTCACTCTATTTATTAAATCGACTAAAAATAAATGCATTTAAAACAAGATTTTTTATAATTAAAACACTAATATTACCTACTCAAATTAAACTTTTTTTTCGCGGGTCCAAGTAATTTCTATACCAATCACCTAGAAAATTAAAACTTAAAATTGTTAGAAATATAGCAAGCGATGGAAAGAGAATAAGGTGAGGATAAAACTTTATGGCCTTCCACCCTTCATTAGCTAAAGTGCCCCAACTACTAAATGGAGGAGCAATCCCCAGACCAATAAAACTTAAGGTAGATTCTGCTAGAATCGCCACAGGAATTCTAAAAGTAAGAGTCACGACCATAAGATCTAAGATATTAGGTAGTATTTCTCGCACAACTATTCTTAGACTATTTGCACCTAGTGCACGAGCTGCCTCAACATAGGCTTGTTCTCTTAGACGCAATACTTCTCCTCTTACCAAGCGAGCAATAGTAACCCAACTCACAAGAGTAAGAGCTACAAATATTCCTATAACTCCTTGACCCATCATAACCGTGATAAGTATAATCATTAACATATCTGGAAGCGCAAATACAATGTCAACAATACGCATCATCAAATTGTCCGTTCGCCCACCCACATAACCAGAAATAGAACCATATATTGTACCTATTAGAAGTGCTAACAATGTAGTCAACACACCAATAAATAAAGAAACACGTGCTCCGTATATTATGCGCGAAAATAAGTCACGCCCTAATCGGTCGGTTCCCATTAAATGACTAAAACTTGGTATTGCAAGGGTATTTAATGTGTCTTGAGTTTCATAAGAATAAGGTGCAACCAAAGGTGCAAATACTGCTGAAAAAAAAACAACCCCAAGAAACCCAAAACTTAGTTTTGTTAAAATATTCATAATCTTACCCTTGGATCAAGCCACATATAAATCATGTCAACAAAAATATTTGCAACAACAATCAACACAGCATAAACCAAAGTGACACCCATAATTAGTGGATAGTCGCGATTGGTCACCGCGGTAATAAAAAAACTCCCCATGCCCGGAATAGAAAATATAAACTCAATTACAAACGAACCTGTTACCAGTCCAGCGGTCAAAGGACCTAACACCGAAATAACAGGAAAAATTGAATTTTTTAAAGTATGTTTTAAAAGAATAGTAGTCTCGGTGAGACCTTTAGCTCGAGCTGTTCGGATATAATCGGATGCCAATACCTCTAATACTGTGGAACGAATCAAGCGAGCAACATATCCAGTAAAAGGTGCACCTAAAGCTATTGCTGGCAGAATCATATAGCGTGGTCCTTCCCATAATGCTGGTGGCAACCATTGCAGTTTATTAGACATCACCCACACTAGTATCGTCCCTAAAACAAAGCTAGGAATAGAAATTCCCAACGTAGCAAAAAACATAAATATTTGGTCCACAATTGAATTTTGACGGTATGCTGACCACACACCGACTGGTACGCCAATCCCTATAACAATAAGCATAGCTAATAGACCTAATGTTATTGATACAGGGAAAGTATCCAATATAATATCCGTAACATCTCGACCTATATATTTATAGGAAGGGCCCATATCTCCATGAACCAGTTGTTTTAAGTAAAATAAATATTGAACTCCTACCGACTGGTCCAAATGATACTTAGCCTCAATATTCGCAAGGATCTCTGGAGGAAGTTTTTTTTCTTGATCAAATGGGCCGCCTGGGACCAGACGCATAATAATGAAAGTGAGTGTAGCCACTACAAATAAAACTGGAATGCCGTGCAACAATCTTTTGAGAAAATATTTCAGCATATATTAAAAAAACATGTGATTGAAAAATTCTAAAGACCCAAAAAGGCTATAACAATAAAAAAAACTCAAACCACTTAAGGGGTGGGGTCACTTCATAAGCTTAATAATATTACCTGCAGCATATGTGCGGACCACCTCCTGAGAATCTTTAAGCTTTTCTAGTAGTAATGGAAATGCCTTTGATCCACCCATCATACCTAAAGCTCTTGTAGCAGATGTCCGTACTCGAATATTTTTATCAACAATTGCAACTGCAAGCAATTTTTCCCTACCTGGAAAATCTAGCCCCCCTAATACCCTCGCTGTCATGCTACGGATTCCATAATCTTGATCTTTGATAGCTAATAAAAGTACTTCATCGCAGGCATTGCTTCCTTTTCGAGCAAGAGCAATCGCGGCAGACAAACGAACCATCGAGTCTTTATCAGAACAAAGAGAATACAGTGTTTCATCCCCAGAATTTCCACTTAATTCTCCTAAAATTAAGGCTGACTGGTATCTTAATGATGGATTATGATGCTCTGCTAAGTCCAATAATTGCGGAAGAATATTTTTATCAGCTTTTTTACCAATTGCCTTTAAACTATAAAATATAATTTCATCCTCACTGGCGCTTAACAATTTTTTCAGATAAGGAACTACTCGTTCATCATCCATCTTACCAAGGTACCCTATGGCTTGGTAACGATCGATAGAATTACCACCCTTAAGTCCATCCAAGAGAACATCTAGCTCACTTTCATCGCCTAGCCTAAATAATGCCCCTGCAGCTGCGTATCTTACTGCTCGGTCTGGTGATTTAAGGTGAGGTCGAATAAAATTTCCCGAGGCTCCATCACCCAAGTCTCCCAGCATTTCAATAGCTGCGCCACGAACCCATACATTTAGGTCCTTAGACAAGCTTAGAGCCATCGCACGAGCTTCTTTTATTGAAATTTTTTTTATCCCTTGGAGAGCAAATAACCTTGTTGTGTGATATGGGTCACCAGCTGCTTTTTTAAGTAAAGGAATGAGTCCTGAATATTCTGATTCGCCAGCCGCACGTGCAGCGGCACTTCGAATAAATGCATTATCACTTTGAAAAGATTCTTCTAAAATTTGCATAGAGAACGATCGAATACGATTCATCGTTTCTAGAGGTTTTTCCTTTGCTTCCAATAAAGGAACTAAGCAAAATAAAATTGTTACTACATTGAAAAGCATGAAATTAAGGTGCTTTAACATAATTAACCTTATAATTTGCTAACTGTATTTCTCAATAATTGCTCGGTAATGGAGTTCTTCTTCTTTTTTTCCGCGTTTCAGAAAACCCTTGATCAAAACAGAGCATTTTTTCACTAACTCAGAACGAGTCATCCTTAATCGTTCCCCTTCCAACGAACTAGAATCTAATAGTTTTTTTAAAGCAACAACGCGAAACCGATCCATCCCCCAATATTGCTTAGATAGTTGGTCTGCGTGCCCACCTTTTTTAATAATAAGAGGTTCATTAATTAATTTAAACTCATATTTCATTGAAATTCTAAGCCATAAATCATAATCTTCGCAAGCAGGAAGCGATTCATCAAAATTGCCAACTTCATCAAACAGTCCTATACGTAGCATTGCTGAAGAAGGACTCACTATGCAAAGAGGCAAACAGTGAAGATATATGTCTCCAGAATACTTGCGATGTATATTCATTTGGTTAACTCTAACTCCATTGCGAATCCATATCTCATCGGTATAGCATACCTGGCAGTCAGTGTTACCTTCCATCCAATAAAATTGGATCTGCAATTTATTTTCATTCCATAAATCATCAGAATCAAGAAAACAAATATATTTTCCTTTTGCGTAAGCGATACCTATATTGCGAGCAATTGAAACACCATAATTTTCCTTCAAAGTTAAGTATTTAATACTTGGAAACGTTTGCATCATTTTCGAAGTATCATCGATGGAGCCATCATCAACAACTATTAACTCAAAGTCCTGATAGGTCTGCGTTAAAACTGAGCACAAAGTTTCTTTCAATCGATAGGCTCGGTTATAGGTTGGCACTATGACTGAAATTTTAGGCGAATCAGTTGCTCTGTCAGAGGAAGTAGATTTTTTTATTCTATTTTTGAGGTCTTTAATCATTATCAATATACACCAATGATTTTAAAGTATATCTATGAAGGCAGGATGCAGGGAAGAGCAGATACATCAATAATATAGCTTTAACAAGTTTTTATTGCTATAGAATATCAACAAATATTGCCTTGACAAAACTATAAACTTGCCATAACAATGGGGTTTACCTATATCGAAAAAGGCCAATAAAACAGGCTAGTATGGGGAATCTAGCAAGTATTCCCCCTAAATTTAACAGTCACTTTGGGTATACATTTTCTTATGGACTTTAACGACGTTACAAGGATTTTCAAAGATGATCTTTTACGATTGGAACGCTCTATCCAGAAAAACTATCAATCGGATGTTCCATTAATACCAGGAATTGGAGACTATTTACTGAAAAATGGTGGCAAGCGTATACGACCTCTTCTACTAATGATTGGAGTGAAGCTATTTGGCAGAGAAATAGACGAAAGAACTATTCGACATGGTTGCGTTGTTGAGTACATTCACTCCGCCACACTACTCCATGATGATGTGGTTGATGCAACTACAGTCAGACGAGGGCGCCAAACGGTAAATGCCAAATGGGGAAGTGACGCTAGTATACTTGTGGGCGATTTTTTGATATCTCGGTCGATTCTGATGTTAGCTGCAGATTGTGACTCGCGGATCATTAATTCAGTATCAGAAGCAACGAAGTTTTTAGTTGAAGGTGGAATCATGGAATATAGTCAGGCGCGTAAGTTAGATGTTACCGAGTCACATTGTTTAGATGTTATTCGACGTAAAACAGCATCAATGATGTCTCTAAGTTGCGAGTTGGCTGCACTGCTTTCCGAAGCAAACCTAGAGCAGGAAAAAGCATTAATTGAATTTGGTTCACACTTTGGGATGGCATTCCAGCTTATGGATGATGCTATGGACTATAACAGTGAGGAAGATAGTCTAGGAAAACCACCAGGAAATGATTTTCAAGAAGGACATGTTACCTTACCTCTACTTCATTTATATCAAAACTCCGAACGATCTCTAAAGAAAAAAATTGAAGGCTTTGTTGAGAATGAGAAACTTACACAAGAGGATTTTTGCTGCGTTCTAGAACATATTCGAGAAGCTAAGTCTATAGAATATACACTTGATCTTGCGCGTAATTACCTTGAAAAAGCAAAATCATCCATTAGAACTACTTCCTTCGCTCAACCTGAATTCATCAAATCTTTTGATGCTATTGCAGATTACCTTTATGAAAGACACACAGTATTACGCTAATCCGATTTAAAACACTCGCCTTCACTTAATAACAAAGTTTACTTTTATTCATGATTACTAGTGTCCTCAATTTAGAACCTACCTTTACAATTAATACAATAAAAAAAAATCCCCTCTCAAAAAAAACCGAAAGGGGACCCACGTTAACTTTAAGTTAAAATTAACCAACAAAAGAACATTTACTTGCTGCGGTGCGTGTATCCATATTCTTTCCACGGAAAGTATGATCATCAATCTCAGCAGCACATCCAATCATTCGACCAAACAAAAATGTCGCAAAACTTGATGTTTCAATATCTCTCTCAGCCATTTTACCAGCTTTGTAATCACCCCAGACCATTTTGAGTAGAATAACCGCAATAACCGCATCAATATTCACACAATAAACGTTTTTGCTTACTTTGGCTTTAAACATTGAATTAACGATTGAGTGGTAATAATCTAGAAAAATATTGTTTATACCTTTTTCGGCAAACAGTTTGCGTACAAACTCTTCTCTTGGGTCAAAGTTGATATCTTTTCCCTTGAATATAGGGTGATTGATACATGGCACCTTTGCGTACTCTAAGTTACCCATTGCTTTTTGTTCAGATTTATAGTCTTTGTATTTCTTAGAGTAATCGAGCGCCATCGCATCAAGATCAAGCCCATGGTTTTTATCATCTGCGGCTTTAAGACTTGTATCTTTAAATTGCTCGATAAGGAATGCAGCCGCTTCATAACCATTCCCACCATGAGCAAACCCAGTATGTGTAAGAAATCCAATAAATGCTTTATTCACCTGCACGCGGTCAGGCATTTCTGGTCCATCCGCACTTACAGCTCCCTTCGATCCCTGCGCAGAAATAGTACCGGGTCCATTAGTTATGATCAACCCCAGAAGAACTTGGAACTCGAATAATTCATCGTCCGTCGGCTCTCGCCCCATAAGCGATAAAAATGCTGTCCGAGTAAAAGAAAAACCAGAAATAAGCTCCCCTAACTCGATTCCGCAGAAACTACCCTCCCCGTGTTTATCAGCAGAGGCAGCAACTCCTACTATGGTGCTATATATACGAGAATACCAGGGTAGCCTACCTATAGTGCCTTTTGTGATTTTCTTGGATTTCATTCCACTCCAACCAAGCGTTGTCCAAATAGCGGCTATCATTGCATCGGTTGAGGGTTTACCTCCTTCTTGCTTGGAAAAATCGAGTAAAAATTTGATGAATACCGATTGAGTATCTTTGCTAAGGCAAGCGGCTACGCTATCGCTTAACTTATCATCTGGACCAGCTAGAAAAGTGTCCTTGTTTGCTTTTGCAGTTTTTAACTGTTCATCATAATTAAAGCTATCCATAGCATTGTTAAGTTTTGAAAACTGAAACAGGTCCACCAAAATATTGGAAGCATCCATCGCGGACTCAACCATTTTTTTACCAACAATAGCAACTGCACCAGAGACTACTGTATTAGGTGAATTACCATTCTCACGAGAGGCTTCTGCTGCAGCTAGAGTAGCCTGACCGCATTGGTTCACATGAGTGTTGAGGGCAATATTTGCAATCTTTTCACCGTACTCATTAGGATATTCACGGCAAAGAGCAAATACTAAATTGGCCTCAAATGTCTTCTTAGAAGCATCAAGAATAGAGGTTTGATGAATTTTCGAAACTCCCGTTTTTGGATCCATCATTGAAGCCCCACTCGTGTCCTTAAGAGTTTCTCTCCGATATTGGGCACCTACTTGTTTATCAAGAGCAGCAATCTGTTCATTATAAGGAGAAATGGCCTCAACAACCGGAACGTCTAATTCTTTTGGAAGGTTTAACCCCTGATTGTTACCAAACCAGCTTTTGAGAGAAAGACTGCCCTTTGGTGCAAAATCAGGATTTTTGCCATTTAACTTCATAACAGCCGTTAATGCTTCTGGAATATAAGCTATGTTAGTTACCAGCGCACCTTTTTTGGAGGCGACTGGATTCTCTGGTGTATAAATACTGTCCACACCAAAGTACTCCATAAACCACTTTTCCTTAGCAAGAGCATCATCACCCGAGCCTGCCAGTGATCCCGCATGACCGCACGCTTTACTCAGTTTTGCCTTCCACCTGCCAACTACACAAGCAACTATCGGCTTGTCCGTTTTAATATCTTTCTCATAATATCCCCCTGGCTCACTATACATAACAGCAGCCTCTGAGCGATCATCTCGATCTAAAGCATAAAGAAACTCCTTAGCCCCATATTGAATATAAACATCCTTGCCACTAGATACTGAAGTCGTCGTCCCCCAACCTGCTGTTGAAAGATAAACTGCAATCGTTGTTGTGAAATTTCCCGAATTAGAGAAAAGTGCAATTGAACCTTTGATTAGAGACTCTTCAGGAGCATTGCCACCCAATGCGCCACCAAGGCGAACATGGTTCCATGAATCAGCAAGCCCTAAACAGTTACCGCCAAAAAGGTCAACTCCATTAGTTTGACAAATAGCTCGCATGATACGCGAGTCTTTAACAGAAACTTTTTCTGTAAGAATGATAGCTTTTTTAAGCTCTGGATTTTCTCTTACCGCTTCAGCAATACCATCTTTTACGCCAGCAGGAGGTAAGTAAATAACTACCGTATTAAACTTATGTCCAGCAGCCATCCCTTCCCTAATGGAGTTATAAACCGGGATTTTACCATTCTTGGTTGTAAGAGATTTTCCTGATTTACCAGGGCCTGTTCCAAAAACAATATTTCCACCTGAATAATCATTGCTGACCGGGGTAACTCCAGAACTTTCCTTACCCAAAATATTAAGAACCACCACTCTGTCGTCCTTAGTAGCTAGTTCACTTAGCGAATTAACGCCAACGTAGTAAGGGAATTCCCCCACACCTTGCTTATCCATTTTTTATATCCTCCGATTCTGCTTTTAATAGATTTTAATTAAATTATTTGACATTCATTTTGGCTGCAATTTCTTTCTTGCCGCCACCCATCATCCATTTATTAATTGCCATGGCATAGTTGATCACCTCAGACATTGCGCTATCGTGTCCAAAAAACCGATAAGGAACTCCCAACGATTCTAAAACATCACGTAAATAAGCCATCCCGCGTATCACGTTAGGGCCTCCTCTTCCGACCACAACAAATAAAGGCTTGGGTCCATTTTTTTGAAAATAAGTTCTAAGTCCATCACCTATCGCTCTAAGAGTTTCAAAAATATCTGTATTATTAGCTTTACCTCCAATTATGAACAAAACATTTGATTGCTCTAACCAATGCTTGAAAGTGATGTTTGAAATTTCGTTCATCTTTTCGTAAGGAGGATTACCACCAAAGTCAGAGGAAATAGTCGCCGTTTCACCAAGTAATTCAGTAACCATGGCATTTGCTCCACCCCCAAAGGTAGGTGCCGTGATACTTCCCTTATCATTGATAACATATACATCACTCTGGCCTTGATAAGTCCGTAGCTGATTTATCTCTTGCTCAAACTCCGAGTTATCTTCTGCAAAAACATGGGAAGGAAGCTCCAGTCGTTTCCAAGCTGGATCATCTTGGTCAAAAGCACATTTAAAATCACAAGCGACCGGAGCGTAACGGCCACCTTTACCAGGCATCATTCGTATGGGATTCAGCTCCAACATAATCATTCCATAGTTATTATAAAGGTCCCACAGTTTTGGAAGGTTCTGTACTAAAGAACTTATAATCTCAGACGGAGCACCTAGCTCAACTAAAGCATTTGAAACGTGGAAAGCTTTGAGTCCAGTTAAAGCATCAAATGGCACAACAGCAATTTTATCCTCAGGAAGCTCTTCAATGTCAACTCCACCATGATGGGTCAGCGTCATTATTGGAGATCTATAAACGGTGCTGTCAGAAATTGAAAAATAAACTTCGTGATCTGCGGGAACCGCTGCTTCGTAAGTAACACCCTCCGACTTAGCAGAAATATTTCCTATTTTATGCTCAGCAAAATAGAGCCGTTCTTTTTCTTTGAGGGCGTCAGTAAAATTTTTTGCCCGTCCAATAAGCCCCGATTTACCCTTTTTACCAACTCCACCTTTAAACACTGGCTTAATAAAAATTTCGCCGTGTCTTTTAACCATATCTTTTATTTCATCGACACTCAGTTCTGGACCTCGAACCTCAGAATGAGGATATTCAACTAGGTCCAACAACTTCCTGCCCCAAAGCATGCCGGTGATTTGCATTTTTATCTCCCGCTTATCAATTGCTATTAAATATTAATAAAAAAACGACCCAAATAAAGTTCAAAAATCAAACCAATATATTTTAAATAATATTGAAATAAACCAGAAATGCCGATTTTAAATCAAAACTAGACACTGATTTATAAAATAAGAGGCTGTATTCTAGACAAATTGAGGTTTTTGTCAATATCTATAAGGGATGAAATTAAACCAATGTAAAAGGTATAAAATCTGCTTAACTTCAAGGTCTAGATGTATAAGTATCAATATTAATGATAGTCAACTAGGGAGATACTAATGCAGTTGCCCTTTGGAATTACGAACTATAACAGAAGGATCTATGTATTTAATACTAGGGCACCCGGTAAGAATCATGGCCTTCTTTAGTTCGCTTCTTTTTTGATCAAGATAAAACTCTACGCCTTCCTGATTACCTCCAAATGCAGCTATACAAATAGGCCTTCCAATCATTACAGCATCAGCACCAAGTGCTAGCATTTTTAGAATATCTATTCCTTCCCTAACACCACCATCTACAAGAATTTTCACGCGCCCTGCTACTGCATTAACTACCTCAGGTAACACCTCTGCAGTTCCCGGCATTGTGTCCATAACTCGGCCACCATGATTGGAAACAACAATTGCGTCAGCTCCGGCTTCAATTGCAGCGAGAGCGGACTTCGCATTCATAATTCCTTTGAGAATAAAGGGAACAGAAAGGTGTGATTTTAATTCCCTTAGTTCTTCAATTGACTTGGGACCGACTGCCTGGCTTTTAAGCGCCATGGTCTTAAATGATATAGCATCTATATCAATCCCTACAGCAATGGCCCCGGCATCTTCGGCAGCTTTAAATCTTTTTATAATATCTAGATTAAAAGCACGAGGTTTAAAAATAGGGATACCAAAACCGCCTAGTTTCTTAATAACTTCAAGACCAATTAAATATTTATTTGGACTAGCACCATCACCAACCATTCCAATAGTTCCCATACCAATACATCCATTAAGTACCGCTAAAGCATATTCTTTTTCATCCATTCCACCACCAAGATTAGTTTCCATTCCCGTGATGGGAGCAGCAAGTATAGGAATCGAAAGTTTTTGACCAAATAAGTTTATCGACAAATCAGGGTCTTTAATATTGTGGATTGTGCGAAGGTTAATCTTATATCTTCCAAGAGCGTGAAGGTTTTCGGTGAAAGATGAGCCAGATCCAATTCCGCCAATACCAGGAACCTTACCGGCACACTCAACCCCATCACATACTATGCAAGCTTTGCAAGCGATATAAAATTTCTTTCGTGCATTGTTACGTAAAACGTCCCAAGTCAATTCACTCGGCTCTCCAATTTTTATTTGGATAGTCTGTCGTGCTAGTTCATTAATTCGAATAGCTTCTTCACGTGTTTTGGCTACAGTGATAACATATCCTGTTTTACCCACATTACTTCGAAGTTCCTCAACAGAGTCACCGGCTTCTTTAAGAAAAATTATTTCTTTAACTCCTTTTATTTTTCGAGCATCATCGACGCCCTTAATCGATAAAATTTTTCCTGGGGTCGAAATAATTGCACGTTCAGCTGATACAAAGTCATGCTTTTGTTTAAGGTCAGCAGGTGTTTCCCCAAGCGCAATCTCAATAGCAGCCTTCATTAAATTTATTCCTGTTGCCAAGGGGTAGGTGTAAGTCGACATCCAACCACCACTCAACCTAGCGGCAATCTCGATGACTTTAGGTCCATCTTTCGTAAGCTTGATATCTCCTTTAGCCGCTCCAATATCAATTCCAAGGGCCTTTATAGCAGAACAAAATAATTCGGTAGCTAGACCTAGCTTTTCCTGCGGTTGGTTTGAAGGAAGTGTATGCCCTACTTCCACAAAATATGGTGCACGTTGAATTATTCGATCTCCAATACCGGTCACTTGGATATGACCATTAAATATCAAAGCATCTAAACTGAGCTCAGGGCCATCCATATATTCTTCAACAACTAACTTCCCACTTATTGAAGCTTCTTTAGCTTCTCTAAAAGCTAAAGAAGCCTCATGACGTTCATTAATCAATTTAACTCCGCGTGCCCCCATATTGTCACAAGGTTTAATGACGAGAGGAAGCGGCATCTCCTTGAACGCATTCTCAAGGTCGTCCATAGTCCAAACAGGACAAAAGCGAGGGACAGCAACACCCATTTTATGCAACCTTCGTCGCATCTTGATTTTATCTGTTGAACGCTCTGCTACCTCGAAAGGAATGCCTGGTAAGTTTAATGCATTTGCGACTGCCGCTACCGTTTGAGAGGCATCTGTACCAACTGTCATAACTCCATCAAGTGGGCAGGACTCGTGAAATTGTTTAGCAGCGTTAACAGTTAAATTAATATTGCGAGTACTAACTTCAATAGGATAGTCAGCCATCAGCATCCCTTCCGCCTCACGGTTATAATCCGTAACAACCACTTTAAGCCCCATGGACTTGGCTACCTTAATAGCAGGAACTTGAAATATTCCACCTCCAATGATCAATAAGTATTTAGGTTGCTTATTAGTCATAGTATTATTTTGTCAAATAACCTTATAAATAGCTTATTATTCATAGACATTCTTGAGCCGGACTCAGAAATAAATTTTAGTACTCTACTTTATCGACAGATCACAAGCTCCGCATAAATAGCCATTCACGCTAGCATTTCATATTGCTATAAAAAATCAGCTATTTAGGTATTTTTTGAGGAACTAACTTTATTTAATTTTACAATATTCTGGTTCAATAATAAGCCTTTGCAATACCTTTAAAAAACCTTATATAGTGCATTTAATGGCAGAGATAACCGAAAAGAACAACCCCGTTTCACGCGAAGGCTTAACCCTAACCAAAGTTCTATACTTTATATTAATGCCCTTTCGCCCCAATCTTTTAAAGCCATACATGGCATTTGATCATTTCACAGAAGTTCCAATTGAACAATTAAAATTAAGTGGTATCCAAGGCGTATTAATTGATGCCGATGGAACACTGGGTCCGCATCACTCTCGTATTTTTTCTCGTGAAGTTGTTGAACATGTTAACAAAATGGTCACCAGCGGACTCAAGGTCGCCATCTATACCAACGCTTTTGAAAATAGGTTTCAACAATTCACAGATATTAATGTAGTAAATGGCGTCCCACCAAAACCA
>Ga0114997_10001486_pt1 | contig 19414 bp, 19 predicted proteins | sample ArcticOcean_MG_C_2_FD_87045 | JGI IMG/M metagenome (GOLD analysis project Ga0114997, IMG submission 87045) | Marine microbial communities from western Arctic Ocean - ArcticOcean_MG_CB4_136 | ecosystem: Environmental > Aquatic > Marine > Oceanic | place: Arctic Ocean: Canada Basin | collected...
ATACCAGTCAGTTATTATCATGCCACCAGAGTAATCAACATTTGATAAAGGTAAAAAATCTAAAGTTTCTAAAGTTGCTCTCCACATAGGATTTGATGTACTAAACTCATAATTTGTCCCCCTCCTGTTTTTTGTAAGACCTTTTAAACTTACCCCACGACCCTCAGCTACATTTTTTTTTGCTCTTTCTATTGCATTAATAGGTGTTTTCTGTGCATCAACTTTTTTGAATAATTTTTTAGCACCACAAGAATTAAGCGAAAAAACGAGAGATGATACTAGTAAAAGCTTTATGATATGAGAGGATTTATTCATTTATTACAATTATTATCATGAAGATTAAAAAAACCAATAAAATAAGGTAAATATGAGCTTTTTAATGTGTTGCATAAATAGCACATGTATAAGAAATCTAGGCTGTAATAAATAAAATAAGTAAAAACATCATGAAATTAATGTAGGTTTGCAATGTTAATTAAATATTTAAATAACAATAAACAAAGGAAAACAATGCAAAAACTAACAAAAATAACGTTAGCCATTCTTACATCTTTTGCCATGATTTCAACTGTTGTTTCAGCAGGTGAATTCACTGTAACTGGTGGAGTTAAAGGTACATATAGTATTATGTCCGGAGATTCCTCAACAGCTGCAATCGAAACTGGTAAAGGATTAGGTCTTACTAATGAATTCAGCTTAGGTGCAAGTGGAGAGTTAGAAAATGGAATGACGTGGAATTACGCGCAAGACATTGATAACGCTACAGTACAAGATGATGCTAAATTAACTATGACTACTACTTATGGTACAATTGGTTTATTTATATCTGAAGGTAGCTTGTCACAAAAGTATAAATTCGATGCAAGTGCTTACGGAGTAGGTTCTGATAACGGTTACGGTGGTGGTACTACTGATAACACAATGCAGTACGGAACAAACTTAATGTCTTACAACAACATACAATATCACTTGCCAGCTGGATTACTTCCATCAGGTGGTACGTTTAAAGTAGGTTATTCACCAAACGGTAACTCAGTAGCTAACGCTTCTGGAAACCATGGTGGTGCACCAACAACAATAAAAAGTGTAATGGAAACAGCAATATCATTTGCTCCGACTGATGCATTATATGTAGGTGCTTCTTACTTCGAAAGAGATGAGACAACTAATATTGGTCAAAAGCAAGAATCTGGTTCAATAGTAGGTAAATTTACTCAAGGACCTATTTCATTTGGTTTAGGACACACAAGAGTGGCTCAAGCTAATCTGGATACTAAAAGTGGAGATTACACGAATGGTTATAACAACGCAGCCGCTTCAATTGGTTATGTTGTAAATGACGATTTGTCAATATCTTACACAAGAGAAGATTCAATCAGACAAGTGAGAAATAAGTTAACAACTCAAAAAACTGGTTCGGATGTATCAATGGAAATGGATACTATTCAAGCTGCTTACACAATGGGTGGAATGACTATTTCATTGTCTAACAAGAGCGTTGATAATGACTCGTACACAGAAGGAAAGAAATCTAAAGAAACAATCTTTGCTTTCGCAATGGCGTTTTAGTTAATTTTCTAATCTAATTAAAAAAGCCGGCTAATAATAGCCGGCTTTTTTTTTATCTCACTCAAAATTGCTAGCGCTCTAGAATTAACTATTTTTAAATAATTTAAATTACTTATTCTAATTCCGCCTAGTGGTATAAGTTCTATTGAAGAAAGTTTTTTAGTAATATTAAATTTTATTATACCCATAAAATCTCTCTTTTTCTTATAGTCAGTTTTAAATAAGCGTGAAAGGACAATTTTGCTACAACCTTGTTTTTTTTTATATTGTATCTCTTTATAATTATGGGCAGATCCAATTAAATCTAGGTTACCAAAATTCCTATATCTCCCTATAAAAGATTTATTAAAAGCAGACAGATAAAGACCGTCAGCTTTAATTTTCATTGTAAGTTTAATATCATTAGCTACAAAAAATTTAATGCCTTTTTGCCTACACTTTAATCTAAATTTTATTAGTTTTTCTAACTTTTCTGCTTTGGCTGTATTACGGTAAATTACTGTAAATTTGTTTCTTATTTTTATTATATTGAGATTTAAAATTTGTGTATTTTCAATATATAGGTAATAAGTATTTTTATAAGCAAACATATGAATATAATAATAGAAAGATTAAATAAAATAAAATCTAATATTCAAAATAAAAAAACGCAGGTAATTGCTGTTAGTAAAACCTTTCCTATTGAAAATATCAAACCGTTAATAGAAATAGGCCATATACATTTTGGCGAAAACAAAGTGCAGGAAGCAGATAGCAAATGGTCCAATATCAAAAAAATTAACCCTAATATTCAACTTCATATGATTGGGAGACTTCAAAGTAACAAAGCTAAAAGGGCTGTTGAACTTTTTGATTATATTCATTCTTTAGATAGTAAAAAATTAGCAGAAAATCTCAGTAAGTTTGAAAATAACATTAACAAAAAACTTAAATATTTTATACAAGTAAATGTTGGTAGTGAAAAACAAAAAGCAGGAATTACTCCAAATGAATTAGATGAATTTTACACATATTGTAAAAAAAAGTTAAATTTAAATATTATAGGTCTAATGGTAATCCCCCCTAATGATGGAAATGAAGAAAAATACTTCAAATATTTATATGAAACTAATTCATCGCTTGGTTTAGAACATCTGAGTATGGGTATGTCTGCAGATTATTTAATAGCTGACAAATATAACGCCACTTTTTTAAGAATTGGTAGTTCTATCTTTGGGAAAAGAGATTAAGCAATAATAATCTTAGTATTTTTTTTTATGTATGTAAGCAAATATTTCAAATCTTTTTTAGAAACGGCAATACAGCCCTCTGTTGAATCGTATTTTCTTGATGCAATATGAAGAAAAATAGCGCTACCTTTATTCTTTTTCGTACTTTTTAAATTATAATTTATTACAAGGAAAATATCGTAGTTATTTTTTTTCCTATAAAGTTTTTCTGCACTTTTTAAAAATGGAAATCGTATGAGTTTATTGTAATTTTTAGATTCCGGATCGTCGCACCATCCCATATTTTTTGTAATAATAACCTTTTTTAGATTTGTTTTTATTTTTTTAATACGATCTTTTCTATAGAATAGGTTTTTGAAGGTAAATATGCCACTAGGAGTACACCCATCACCCTCCTTTTTATTCATAGCAATACCTTTTTTACCAATAGCACACTTTACTTTATGCTTATTAAATATTAGTTTTTTATTTATTAACTTTATATGCATTATAATAATTCTAAACCTATCGTCCTTTGTGTAATTAGCAATGACTTTAGTAATTCTTTAAGTGAACTTAAGCCATATTTGAATTTTTCCTTACTTTTTTCCAACGATTTATCCAATGATATTTCACAACTGAAATATGATGCAATATTAATAGAAGCTGAAAATCTTAGTTATGAGTTTACGCAAATTATTAACTTAACTCGCAACAAAGCCAAGTTGCTAATATGTAAATCAAATGAGGATAAAATTATTCATTTTGACCAAATAATGCATTTTCCATTAAATTTTGATGAATTGAATAATAAAATTTTGCAACTAATTAGTAGCAAAGAATTTTTTGATAATTCATCTTTAAATATAAAGAATTATTTATTAGACAAAAATGAAAAAAAAATCAAAAAAAAAAGTTTATTTATAGCTCTCACAGAAAAAGAAATTCAACTAATAGAACTATTGTTTAATAGTAAAAAACCTATCAAAAAAAATAAAATTTTGGAATTTATTTGGAAATACTCCACCGACGCTGACACCCATACTGTTGAAACGCATATTTATAGATTAAGAAAAAAAATAGATGATAAATTTGGTGATAGTGACTTTATTGTTAATACAAAAGATGGCTACTTAATTTGAAGAAAAGAAACAAAATAGCTATAGATTTGTTTACAAAAAAATATCGAAAACGAGTTATTAAAGCTAAAAAAGGTAAGGGTAGCTTTAAAAGAAACAAAAAATAATTTTTATTGTTAGTCTAATCTTGCTCCAATTTTTTGAATTATTTTAGATGCCATTTCAGTGCCTTTTTGCAAACTATCTTTAATAGACATTTTATTAATATATCCATGTAGAAAACCAGCAGCAAATAGATCACCTGCTCCTGTAAGATCAACTATTTTTAAATTTTTATGACTTAGACACTCTATGATCTCAGTACCCATGATTGCTACACTTCCTTTATCTGACCTTGTTACTACCAACACCTTATTTAAATGTTTTCCAAATTCAATTACATCATTAAATGTTTTTGCGTCAATTAGCTCCATCATTTCCTGCTCGTTGGCAAATGTAATATCTAATTTATTTTTTACCAAATCATAAAAACTTTTTTTGTGTCTATCTACACAAAATTTATCAGAAAGTGACATGGCTGTTTTTTTTGCAAACATTAGAGCTTTATCAAAAGCCGCTTTTGGATCTCCCTCATCCCACAAATATCCCTCTAAAAAAACTAATTCACTTTGTTTAATAAAACTCTCATTAATATCGTTGGGGGCGATCTTCCCAGCTATGCCAAGAAATGTACACATTGTTCTTTCAGAGTCAGGAGTAATTAAAATTAAGCAAGTACCTGTCGGTGTTTTTTCTAATTTTTTATCGTAACAATATTCAACTCTTTCAGTAACTAAGCTTTTTTCGTACTCATTACCTAATTTATCATCGCTAACTTTTCCTATAAAAGAAACTTTATTTTTAAGTCTTGATAGTCCAACAATAGAATTGGCAACTGACCCCCCAGCTATAGTTTTTTCAATATTTAAACTAGACAGCAATTGCTTAAACTCTCTTTCTTCAACTAATTTCATTGTACTTTTTGTTAAATTGTTTTCGTCCAGAAATCTTTCGTCAACTTTACAAATGACATCTACAATTGCGTTTCCTATCCCTAAAATTTTCATAATTTATACTAAGCTTTCTTTGTTATTATTAATTTTTTTCTATTTGGATAACAAGCAGTGCAAATTCTGCAACTTAAGCCATAACAGCTTCTCGCCTTACAGAACTCTCTTCCATAGTATATTATTTGAAGATGCAATTTATTCCAAGTATTTTTAGGAAATATTTTTTTTAAATCCTTCTCAGTTTGGACTACATTCTTGCCTCTAGTTAAGCCCCATCTTTGAGCTAAACGATGTATGTGAGTATCTACAGCAAATGCAGAGAGACCGAAACCTTGGGACATTACAACACTAGCAGTCTTGTGGCCTACGCCGGGTAAATCTTCAAGTTCTGAGAAGCTTCTTGGAACTTTGCCATGATGATTATCAATTAGTTGCTTTGACATTAAATATATGCTTTTTGCTTTAATTCTAAAAATACCTATACTTTTAATAAGTGTTTCAATTTTTTTTCGGCCCAATTTAACAAAATGTTCAGGTTTATTGTACTTTGGGTATATTTTTTTGGTTACATTATTCACATTAACGTCAGTACATTGAGCTGACAGAAGAACAGAAACTAGTAATGTGAATTTATTGGTATGTTTAAGAGGAATGGGTGTCTTTGGATAAATTTTATTTAATGTTCTTAATATCAATTTAGCTTTTTTCTTTACATTCATTGTTTGAGGTTATCTAAAGTTCAAAACGTCTCTCATTGAATATAGACCTGCCTTTTTCCTCATTAACCACTTTGCAGCTGTTAATGCTCCTTCGGAGTATAGTGTTCTATCAAATGATTCATGATTTAAGCTAATTATTTCTTTTCCATTCGAAAATCTGACTTCGTGTTCACCAACTACTTCACCTTTTCTTAAAGAGTTAAAATTTATTTTATTCCCGTAAGGAAAAGATTTTTTATTATAGTATTTTTTTCCTATTAATTTATGAAAATCTTTACCTTTCCCTGTTGCTATTCCTTTTCCTAGCATCATAGCTGTACCAGATGGATAATCTTTCTTGTGTTTATGATGAACTTCATAAACTTTGCTCAAAAAATTAGCACCTAATGATTTTGAAGTGATTTCAGTCAAGTACATAAGTAAATTAACCCCCAAACTCATATTGCCAGCTTTTAGTATTGGAATTGTCTTTGAATATTTTTCAATTAAATTTTCTTCTTTTTTAGAAAATCCTGTAGTTCCTATAACAACTCTTTTCTTAAGTTTCGATGCTATTTCGAGTATTTGTAGAGTACATTCAGGAATAGTAAAATCTATTATTATATCTGATTTTTCAAATGTTTTTTTTATATTTAATGTGGGTTTTATTCCACTTATTTTTCTATTAATATTTTTATTTTCTGTGAGAGCCACTAGTTTGAATGCATTGTTTCTTAGTGTAGACTCAATGAGATGGTTTCCCATTCTTCCTAAACAACCAGTTATAGCTAAATTTATTTTTTTCATTATTTTGATCCCCAAAATTTCTTAGCTTTATCAAAGAATTTTTTAATTACAGGATTGGGCTTAATTTCCTCTATTTTTTTAAATTCTTCTAAAATTTCTTTTTGTCTTTTAGATAATGATATAGGAACCTCAGTTATAATTCTAATATATAAATCACCGAAAGCTGTTCTTCTTAATATTGGCATACCCTTGCCTTTGAGTCTGAATTGTTTTCCGTGTTGAGTTCCAGGAGGTATTTTAATTTTTGATCGTCCTCCATCAATTGATGGCACCTCAACAGTAGATCCAAGTGCAGCATCTGAAAACATTACCGGTAATTCATAATATAAATTTTCTTCTGATCTTTTGAATATGTTATGATTTTCTATAGAAATAAAAAGGTATAAATCACCGTTACCAGCACCTTTCGTTCCCGCTTCACCTTTTTCAGAAAGACGAATTCTTGTACCGTCATCAACTCCCCTTGGTATTTTAACAGTAACATTTTCATGGCTCTGCACTTTTCCACCACCCCTACATTCATTACAAGGTTTACTAATAGTTTCCCCATAGCCACTACATTGAGGGCAAGTTTGTTGAATCGTAAAAAATCCCTGACTAGATCTTATTTTGCCTTTACCTTTACAGTAATCGCAGCTTACTGGTTTCGATTCTTTTGCCGCTCCGCTACCATGGCAGTCTGAGCATTTTTTAAAAGTTGTGTATTTAATATTTTTTTCTAAGCCTTCATATGCTTCTTCCAAATTAATTGATAAGTCATATCTTAAATCATTGCCTCTATTGTTTGATCTTCTTGAAGATCCACTATCACCGAAATCACCAAAAAAATCTTCAAAAATATCTGAAAAAGATGAAGTGTCAAAACCGGCAGAACTTTGTCCAGCTCCACCTTCAAATGCAGCATGTCCAAATTGGTCGTAGTTAGTTTTCCTTTTTTCATCGGAAAGAATATGATAAGCTTTACTTGCTTCTTTAAATTTTTCTTCTGAAGCTTTATCGCCTTTATTTTTGTCTGGGTGATGTTTAAGCGCTAGTTTCCTATAGGCCTTTTTTATTTCATCTTTTGAAGATGACTTAGTAATACCTAAGACATCATAACAATCTCTATTAGCCAAGGGACGTCTCCTATTTTAATTATATCTTAGGCGCTTTTCTCTTTATCTTCTTTTTCGTTTTTTTCTTCTTTTACATCTTCAAAATCAGCGTCAACGATGTTCTCTTTATCTTTATCATCTGGCTTATCTTCTTTAGAGGCGTCAGTTTTAGATGGGTCTTTTTGTTGGCTCTTATACACGGCTTCACCTAGTTTCATTGAAACTTGAATTAAAGTTTGTGTTTTCTTTTTAATATCTTCAGAATCTTTTTCTTCAAGAGATTTTTTTAAATCAGCTAATCCGTCTTCTATAGATTTTTTTTCCTCAGTGGTAACTTTATCTCCATGTTCTTTCAAACTTTTTTCAGTTGAAAATATTAAGCTATCAGCTTGATTTCTAGAATCTACCGTCTCTCTCTTTTTCTTATCGGCTTCTTTATTTGCTTCAGCTTCTTTTACCATTTTTTGTATTTCATCTTCAGATAGACCGCCAGAGGCTTGAATTTGAATTTTCTGCTCTTTACCAGTCCCTTTGTCTTTAGCAGACACGCTAACAATTCCGTTCGCATCTATATCAAAAGTAACTTCTATTTGTGGAGTGCCCCTTGCAGCTGGAGGAATACCTACTAATTCAAAAGTTCCTAAAACTTTGTTGTCAGCTGCCATCTCTCTCTCACCTTGAAGAACTCTTATAGATACAGCCGGCTGATTGTCTTCAGCAGTTGAAAATACTTGGCTTTTTTTCGTGGGAATAGTAGTGTTTTTCTCAATCAGTTTTGTTGATACGCCGCCCAATGTTTCAATTCCAAGTGATAGAGGTGTAACATCTAATAAAAGAACATCTTTTACATCTCCCTGCAAAACACCACCTTGTATAGCGGCACCCATCGCAACGACTTCATCAGGATTTACACTTTTATTAGGTTCTTTTCCGAAAAAATTTTTTACTGTTTCAATTATTTTTGGCATTCTTGTCATGCCTCCAACTAGAACAACTTCGTTAATTTCAGCAGCTGAAAAACCAGAGTCTTTCAAGGCAACTTTGCAGGGCTCTAAAGTTCTCTCAACTAAATTCGATACTAAAGCTTCAAGTTTGGCTCTAGTAAATTTTAGATTGACATGTTTGGGTCCAGTTTTGTCTGCTGTAATAAATGGAAGATTAATTTCAGTTTGTGTTGCAGAAGAAAGCTCTATTTTAGCTTTTTCAGCAGCTTCTTTTAATCTTTGTAGTGCTAGTTTGTCATTTCTTAAGTCTATACCATTATCTTTTTTAAATTCTTCTATCAGATAATTTACTATTTCATCATCAAAATCTTCACCACCGAGAAAAGTATCACCATTTGTAGATTTAACTTCAAAGACTCCATCTCCAATTTCTAAAATTGATACATCGAATGTACCACCACCCAAATCATAAACTGCAATTTTTTGACCATTTTTTTTATCTAAACCGTAAGCTAGAGCCGCAGCTGTCGGTTCGTTGATTATTCTTAAAACTTCTAAGCCTGCTATTTTCCCAGCATCTTTTGTAGCCTGTCTTTGTGCATCGTTAAAATAAGCGGGCACAGTTATTACCGCTTTAGTTACTGCTTGTCCTAAATATTTTTCAGCAGTCTCCTTCATTTTTTGTAAAATAAAAGCTGATATCTGAGAGGGAGAATATTTTTTTCCTTTACCTTCTACCCAAGCCTCACCATTTTCGGATTTAACAATTTTAAAAGGAACTTTTCCAATGTCTTTCTTTACTGTTTTGTCTTCAAAAGATCTTCCAATTAATCTTTTTGAGGCAAAAATTGTGTCTACCGCATTAGTCACAGCCTGCCTTTTAGCTGGTTGGCCTACTAATTTCTCACCATTATCTAAAAAAGCAACAACTGAAGGAGTAGTTCTTGCACCTTCAGCATTCTCTAAAACTTTTGCTTGAGACCCGTCCATGATAGATACACATGAATTTGTTGTACCAAGATCTATTCCAATTACTCTGCTCATATTTTTTATATCCTTTTTTTTGTATTATTTTTTATATGGGTGTTTTTTTAATTTCTACAAGCCTATCAAGTGACTTTTTTTTCCTCTTTTTCCTCTTCATTTTGGCTTTTTTTCTTTGTAATACCTACATATGAAGGCCTCAGAAGCCTTTCGTTAAACATGTAGCCCGCCTGAATCTCTTGAACTATTATTCCTGGTTCTTTTGTATCATCTTCAATCTCTAGCATAGCCTGATGTAAATTTGGATCAAATTTTTTATTCTTAGAATCCAGTTTTTTAATGTTATTCTTATTGAAAATTGAGATTAGATCTTTTTCTAAAATTTCTAAATTTTCTAAGAATTTATTTAAATCTTTATTATTCTTTAATAATTCATCATTTTTAATTGAAATTTTTGCACGCTGTAAATTGTCAAGAATAGAAATACTTTCTTTTGCAAAGTTAAATCCCCCATATTCAAAAGCTTCTTTTATTTCTTTTTGAAATCTTCTCCTTTGATTCTCAATCTCTGCTAAGGATCTTAACAGCTTATCCTCTGTTTCTTTTAATTTTTCTTCTAACGATAGTTCAACTTTTTTTAAAGATTCACTGTCTTCATGCTTATTTTTTTCTACTGTATTTTTTTTAATATTATCTTCCATAATAATTGCTATATAATGTTGAAAAAATAAATTACTAGAGGTAAATGAAAAAAAAAATTAATATTTTAGTAGGCACACACAACGCAGGTAAATTTAAGGAATTAAGCAATTTGCTGCCCAAGAAATTTAAAAAGATATCACCAAACGAGTTAAGAATTAAAAGCCCTAAGGAGACTGGAAAAACATTTTTAGCAAACTCTAAATTAAAAGCTAAATATTTTTATCAAAAATCAAAAATAATGTCATTATCTGATGATTCAGGTTTATCGGTTAAATGCTTAAATGGTAAACCTGGTATTCACTCCGCAAGATTTGCCAAAAAATATGGTGGTTTTAAAAAAGCTATGAAGAAGATAATTAAGGATATTGAAATAAAAAAAAAGAAAAAAAAAAATTTTTCTTATGAAGCGGAATTTGTTTGTAGTCTATCTGTATATGATAAAAGTGGTAAATTTAAGAATTCTGTAGGAAAAGTAAAAGGTGTTATTTCAAAAAAAATAGCTGGAAAAAATGGTTTTGGTTACGACTCAATTTTTATACCAAACAATCATAAAATTACTTTTGGGCAAATGAGCAAAAGAAAAAAAATGATGATAGACCATAGATTTCAAGCATACGAAAAATTAAAAAAAAATTTTAATCTTTTTTAAATTTTCCTTGAGCAGTTTTATATATTTTTAATTCCTGAAACACCTTTTTATCTTTAAAAGTAAACGTTCCAATTTTTCCTGCAAATTTTTCTTTTATTAAAAAATCGTTAATTGATGTAATACCATTATTTTTTGACCATATATAATAAACTAGGCCCAACGCATCATAGGCTAATATTGTAACATCATTTGGTTGGGTGTTAAAAGTATCAGTAAATTTTTTATTGTAATTAGAAAAATTTTTTAAATCTACGGAAGGGTAGTATAAGTTTTTTACAGAATTTTCATAAAAAATACTTTTATCAAACCATTGATTCACTGTAGTAAAAATAACCTTCTCATCGCTTACATCTGAAAAAATTAATGAGTTAAGAGCACTCTTAAGACTGCTTCCAAAATCTATTATAATTATTGAGTCAAAATCTACTTCCCCTAAAGTATACATTTGTTCTAATTTTTTTAACTCTTCTTTAGATGCATAATCATCTTTGTCTTCTAATATTTTTTTTCTAGATTCTAAATTATTCTTCCTTTGAGAATAATTAGTTAGTTTTTGAATTTCACCTGTCAGTACTTTTGGATCTGAGCTATATCTAAAAATTTTATAATTTTTTAGTTTAATATTTTTAATTTTTTTTTCTATAAAGTTTGTGTATTGATTTTTTGGAAAAATTATGATTGTTTTTTTTTTATTTTTTTTTATTATAAATTTTTCAATTGCATTTATTTGAGACTCTAAACTTATACCAATACTTATTATATTCTCTCTTATTTCTGGATTTTTATTAGATAAGGAAATAAAAATTAAACCTTTATATTTTTCAATTACATCAAAATTTTCAGAATCGACTGGCCCTATTATAACTCGTGCACCAGAATCTTTAATTTCCTGAATTGAATTATTAAGTTTTTCTATATTTCCGCTACCAGAGTCACGAGGTATTATCTTAATATTTGAGTCGTTTATTTCGTCAAGAGCAAGTTGTATTGAAAACATTAAAGATTGACCTAAATCTTTGTATTCCCCAGAAAAGGGGGCTAATAAACCAATTTTAAGTTCTTTATTGTTTTCATTGGATAATAAATTTGAGTTAAAAAATAACAATATATAAGTTAAGAATATAATAATTTTTTTTATCATTTTAAATGAATTCTTTTAAACCAGGCTTATATATCGTTTCAACTCCCATAGGTAACCTTGATGATATAACATTAAGAGCTCTAAATGTATTAAAAAAATCTGATATCATTTTATGCGAAGATACTAGAAGGTCACTGAAATTACTAAATCATTTTAATATTAAAAAAAAATTGATTTCATACCATAAATTTAACGAAAAAAAAGAGCTCCATAAAATTGTGGGATATTTAAATGAAGGTAAAATTTTATCTTTAATATCAGATGCTGGCACACCAACACTATCTGACCCAGGATCTTTACTCGTAAAAAAATGCGTAGAAAAAGAGATAAGTATTTACCCTATTCCAGGTCCATCTTCCATCACAGCATCAGCAAGCATATCCGGTTTTGAAGATCAATTTTTATTTTATGGTTTCTTGCCAAAAAAAGAAAAAGAGTTAGAAAAAAGCCTTTCATATTTGAAAAATCTCAAATTTTCAATTATTTTTTTTATACCCGGCCTCAAAGTAAATTTTTATTTAAAAAAATTTAAAGAATTTTTTATTGAAAGAGATATTCTTATAGCTAGAGAAATAACAAAAATACATGAAACATTTTATAGAAGTTCAATAAAGGAAATTTCATTGTTTAAAGATACTTTAAAAGGTGAGCTAACTATTGTAATATCTTCAAAAAAAAAAGAGGAAGAAATTTTTAATATTATTGATATTAATAACCAAGCACTAAAATATTTAAAAAAATATAGTTTAAAAGATGTGGTTGATTTAATATCAAAAAAAGAAAAAGTATCAAAAAAAACAGTTTATGAATTATGTTTAAAGATTAAAAATAATGAAAAAATTAATTAGCTTATTAGCGATATTGTGTTTTCTATCTTCTTGTGCGGCTAAAAATTTTGGTCCATTTGGAAGGGGTGTTAGCATCACATTTGATCCAAGAACCGTAGGAATGCAAATTGATGATACAATTATGCAAAAAAGTCTTATAGCTAGACTTTCGCTTTTTGAAAAAAAATATTTTTTATCTATTCAGGTTGAAGTACTGGATGGAAGAATATTTATAACTGGCAAAGTAGACGAACCGGAAGAAAAAATTAAAATCACGAAATTAGCTTGGGAAACGAGAGGTATCAGGTCGGTCAAAAATGCCATAGAGATTAGGGGAAAAAGTAATTTCAAAAGTACTGCTAAAGATATCTTAATTACATCTCAATTACGAACTGCGATGATCTTAAGCAAGATAATTAAATCTTCTAACTACACTTTAGAAACAATAAACAAAAAAATATATATTTTTGGTATATCAATGGATTCTAATGAAAGAAATGAAGTTATTAAAGAGGCAAATAAAATTTATGATGTTGAAAAAATAATACCTACAATCTATTTAGTTTCAGAATTAAGTAGAAATAAGAGCTAGTTTTTTTTGTAATCAATTATATCTGAAGAAAAAGCAGCTATTGAAGCTAGATTTAATATGTCAGATGTCGATGATCGTAACGGTGCTACTTCAATCGGTAGACCTAGGCCAATTAATAAGGGGCCAATTAGTTTTGCGCCACCAAAGGACTTCATCAGTTTTGTAGAAATAGCAGCGCTGTGAAGAGCGGGCATAATTAAAATGTTTGCTTTACCAACTATTTTTGAAAATGGATATATTTCTTGGTAAATTGGGTTTAAAGCGACATCTGGCTGCATTTCTCCATCAAAATCAAAATCAACTTTTTTTGTTTTTAATAATTCAATAGCATCTCTAACATGTTTAGTATTTTTGGATATAGGTTTGCCAAAAGTAGAATGTGATAAAAACGCTACTTTAGGATCAAATCCAAATAGTCTAGCCACTCTCACGCAAGATATAGATACATTTACCAACCTTTCAGCAGTTGGAAAATCCCTGACATTTGTATCCGCAACCAAGATTGTTTTTCCTTTTGAAACCATCATAGTCATTCCAAATATTTCTTCTCCTTTCCTTGAGTCTACAACTTTTTTTAATTTTTCTATAGAAGCAGCATAGTGACGGATATTACCCGTGACCATGGCATCAGCATCATTACAAGCTATCATTGAAGAGCCCCAAGCAATTCTATCGTTTCTTACTAATCGGTCAACATCTCTTTCTAGCTGCCCATCTCTTTGTAATCTTTTGTATAAATACTTAACATATTTCTCTCTTTTTTGTTTGTCCGTTGAATTAACAATTTCTATATTAAAATTTTCATCAAGACCTATAATTTTTAATTGTTCTTTGATTCTTTTTTCAGCACCAATTAAAATAGGTATACCTAATTTATTTTTTGAAAACTCTATAGCAGCTTTTAACATATTTTTATCTTCACCTTCGGCGAAAATAACTCTCTTAGGCTTTTTTCTTATTTTTGCGTTGATACCTTGCATTAAGGACATAGAAGGATCTAATCGATTTATTAATTCATCTCTATAAACATCTAAATCATTTATTTTTTTTCTTGCTACGCCACTTTCCATGGCAGCCTTTGCAACGGCACAAGGTATTACACTAATTAGTCTAGGATCAAAAGTTGAAGGTATTATATATTCTTTCCCATATTTTGGCCTATCACCGCCATAAGCAGACACCACTTCATCTGGCACGTCTTCTCTTGCCAGTAATGCAATTGCCTTTGCAGCAGCAACTTTCATTTCTTCATTTATTTCTTTAGCCCTAACATCTAACGCACCTCTAAATATATAAGGGAATCCAATTAAATTATTTACTTGATTTGGATAATCAGATCTGCCTGTTGCAATAATTGCATCCTGCCTTACTTCTAGAATATGCTCTGGTTTGATTTCGGGATCTGGATTTGCGCAAGCAAATATTATTGGATCTTTTGCCATAGATTTTATCATATCCTTTGAGACAGCATCTTTTGCTGAAAGACCTAAAAATACATCCGCACCCTTAATTGCTTCTTCTAAAGTTCTATATTCAGTTTCTGATGCATGGGCAGATTTAAATTGGTCGACGTTAGGTCTTCCTTTATAAATTACACCTTTTCGATCGCACATTATGACATTTTCATTTTTTACCCCAGAACTTTTAAAAAGATTTGTACATGCTATTGCGGAAGCACCAGCACCATTAACAACAATTTTTACTTCATTAATATTTTTGCCAGAAATATCCAGAGCATTGATTAAAGCCGCTGTAGTTATAATTGCAGTACCGTGTTGGTCGTCATGAAAAATTGGTATATCCAAAAGTTCTTTTAGTTTTTGCTCAATAATAAAGCAATCTGGAGCAGCAATATCTTCTAAATTTATTCCGCCAAAAGTATTTGCAATATTTTTAATTGTATTAATAATTTCTTCTGTATTCGAACTATCGACTTCGATATCTATAGAATCTATATCTGCAAACCTTTTAAATAAAACAGCCTTACCTTCCATTACAGGTTTAGATGCTAAAGCGCCCAGATTTCCCAAGCCTAAAATTGCTGATCCATTACTTATTACTGCAACTAAATTTCCCTTACTAGTATAGTCATATGCTGCCTCTGGATTCTTAGCTATTTCCCTAACAGGAGCTGCTACCCCAGGTGAATAAGCTAATGATAAGTCTCTTTTTGTGGTTAAAGGTTTTGATGAGATCACCTCAATTTTGCCAGACTTTCCTTTAATATGAAAGGCTAAGGCTTCTTTGTCTGAATAGTGATCTATTTTAGATTTTTTTGTCATTTAGATTTAAGTATGTAATATAATTAACATTATATCACTATTAATTTGTGGCTTAATTTAGAAATTTTATGAACTTATTATCATCTGCATCTGTATTTAGTTTTTTTACCCTAATTAGCAGGGTACTGGGGTACGTAAGAGATATTTTGATTGCTATTTTTCTTGGCGCAACAGTGTATGCAGATGCTTTTTTTGTCGCGTTTCGTCTACCTAATACTTTTAGAAGACTATTTGCAGAAGGAACTTTTAACGCAGCATTTATACCTAGTTATACAGGAGAGAGAATAAGAAATAAAAAAAATAGTAAAAAATTTGCCGATGAAATAATTAGTCTTTTATCATTAATGCTTTTTTTCATTGTTATTTTTGTAGAAATTTTTACTCCTTATTTTGTTTATTTGATAGCACCAGGTTTTTATGATGATTTAACAAAATTTAATCTTGCAGTTGAACTTACAAGAATTACATTCCCATTTCTTTTTTTTGTTAGTCTATCATCTTTTTTTTCAGGAATTTTAAATTCTAATAATAAATTTGCGGTAGCTGCAGCAGCACCCATTATATTAAATGTTGTTTTGATAATTATTTTAATTACTTCTTTTTTTTTAGATTTAAACTTTGCTAAAAATTTATCCTACGGAGTAACATTAGCAGGAATAATTCAATTAATATTTTTAATTTTTTTTACAAAAAATTATTATCAACCATCATTTAAGATTAAAACTAAAATTAATTCCAAGGTAAAATTTTTTTTTAAAAAACTCTTACCAAGTATTTTTTCTTCTGGTGTAACACAGATAAATATTTTAATTGGAACTATTATCGCATCTTTTGAGGTAAGCGCTGTTTCATATTTATATTATGCGGATAGAATTTATCAAATAAATCTAGCCATAGCTGGAATAGCAGTTGGAACAGTTTCTTTACCCATTCTTACTGAGGCAATAAAAAAAAAAAAATTAATTAATGTTTTTAAAATTCAAAATAAATCAATTGAGCTGTCATTATTGTTATCAATACCAGCAAGTTTGGGTTTAATTATAGCTTCACATGAAATAGTAAATGCTTTATTTGGCTATGGTTCTTTTAGTGCTGATGATGTTTATCATACGAGCAGGGCATTAAATTTCTTCGGTTATGGAATACCCGCATTTGCGTTAATAAAAGTACTTTCGAATTTTTTCTTTGCTAGAGATAATACTAAGACACCATTTTATTTGTCACTTTTTATAGTATTTCTAAATGTAACAATCAGTATAAATTTTTTTAAAGAGATTGGCTTTATAATCATTCCAATTTCTACCTCAATTTCAACATGGTTTGGGGTAATAATATATTTTATTTTATTAAATAGAAAAAAATATTTTACAATTGAGAAAACTCTTTTGAAAAATATTGTCAAAATTATTTTGTCTACTTTAATGATGTCATTGATTTTAATATATAGCTTAAGTTTTTTTGCAGAAAACCTTGAATATATCAGTAAATTTAAGTCTATATTTCTTTTGTTTATTGTTGGATTTGTAGCGACAATTTATTTGATAGCATGCTATTTATTAGGAGTATTAAATATTAAAAATTATAAAACAAATTAATATGAGCATTAAAAAATTAGTTTTTTCTGGCGTACAACCTACCGGCAATTTACACCTGGGTAATTATTTAGGAGCTTTAAAAAATTTTGTTTCACTTCAAAGTGAAACTGAATGTATTTATTGTGTAGTTGATTTGCATGCAATAACCGTTTTTCAAAATCCTAAAAATCTAAAGGAAAATATTTTAGAGACAACTGCAAGTTTTCTAGCAGCGGGACTAGATTCAAAAAAAAGTATAATCTTTAATCAATCCTCCGTTTCAGGACATGCTGAATTAGCGTGGATTCTAAATTGCGTATCAAGACTCGGCTGGCTAAATAGAATGACTCAGTTTAAAGATAAGGCGGGGTCTGACAAAGAAAAGGCTAGTGTTGGTCTTTATATTTACCCAAATTTAATGGCAGCAGATATTTTGCTTTACAAAGCTACTCATGTTCCAGTTGGTGCAGATCAAAAACAACATTTAGAGCTATCAAGAGATATTGCACAAAAATTTAATAAAGATTTTGATTGTGAAAATTTTTTCCCTCTCCCAGAACCATTGATTGAAAAAAATATCTCTAGGATTATGAGTTTAAGAGATGGAAATAAAAAAATGAGTAAGTCAGAAGAATCAGATTACTCTAGAATTAATTTAAAAGATTCTTCAGATGAAATTATAAAAAAAATTAAAAAAGCAAAAACTGACTCTACCCCAATACCAGATAACGAAAATGATTTAAAAATGAGGCCTGAGGCCTTAAATCTATTAAATATATATGGAGACATTACGAATAAATCTTTAACTAACGTTTTAAATGAAATGAGTGGTAAAGACTTTTCTTATGTAAAATTGAAATTATCTGAAGCTTTAGTTGAAATAATTTGCCCTATGGGCAAACAAATAAGGCAATATATGAATGAGAAAGGTTTTTTACAAGAGGTTTTAAAAAAAGGTAAGGAAAAAGCGGAAATTAAATCTGAGGAGAACCTTAAGAAGATACGTGATATAATAGGATTTATATAATATAAATCGTAATAATGATACAAACAGAACAGACACCAAACCCAGATTCATTAAAGTTTCTCTCTGATAAAACTGTATCTAGTATTGGAACAGAAGAATTTCAAAAAAAAAACATTAAAGATATAAAAAATACATTCATAAAAAACTTACTAAACTTCAAAGGCGTAGAATTAGTTTTATTATCTGAAAGCTTCATTACAGTGAAAAAGACACAGGAAACATCTTGGAGCGAACTTAAACCAACAGTTATTTCTCATATTAACGATTATTTCCAAAAAAATAATAAGCCCATTTTAAGCGTGGAAGTAGATACCAAAAATGCCATTGAAAGTAGTGATGAGATTGTCATTAAAATTAAAGAAGTTTTAGATACCAAGATAAGACCGGCTGTAGCGAGAGATGGAGGCGACATCAAATTTAAATCTTTTACTGAAGGCGTAGTAAGAGTAGAGTTACAAGGCAGTTGTTCAGGATGTCCAAGTTCGTTAATGACACTTAAGCAAGGAGTACAAAATCTTCTCTGCCATTATATTCCTGAAGTAAAATCTGTAGAGGCCATTTAGATGAAAAAAAATATTAGCTATAGAGATAAATTACTAGAGTTAGCATCTATCTATAGAATTAATGATATTCGAAACTATACTAGAAACAAAAAATATTTAACGACTGCACAAATCGAGCATATCTTAAAAAAAAATAACGTACCGATTCCAAATGAAATAAATAAAAGTATATACGAAATTCACTCTAAAAAAATAATAAAACCAGTTAACACAGCAGGAAATGCTATTGGAAATTTTGTTAATTCTTTCGTAAACAAAGCTATAGAAGTTTTCACATTTGCTTATAAAGGTATTGAATTTTCTTGTCGTCTGGTAATTCGCAGTGCTTTAAGGTTTTTTTCTTTCATAAGCGTAACAACTATCAATACACTCAATAAAGCCTACAACTTTAAAGTAGAAGAAAGAAAAGCAAATAAAGTTGTTTCTGGAGTTGTGGCCTTTACGTTTTTAACTTTTCTTCTTGTGGGTGGAACTCAAATTAAAAATATCTTAAGCGAAAAAAATGAAAAAAAAATAGAAATTGTAAAAAAGCTTGAAATTAAAAATAAAACTGTAAAAAAACCTGAAATTAAAAATAAAACCCTTAAAGCAATCAAGAAAAATAAACCTAAAAAAAAAATTGATG
>Ga0114997_10001490_pt1 | contig 19398 bp, 19 predicted proteins | sample ArcticOcean_MG_C_2_FD_87045 | JGI IMG/M metagenome (GOLD analysis project Ga0114997, IMG submission 87045) | Marine microbial communities from western Arctic Ocean - ArcticOcean_MG_CB4_136 | ecosystem: Environmental > Aquatic > Marine > Oceanic | place: Arctic Ocean: Canada Basin | collected...
ATATATAAATAAAAACGCGCACTTTTTTCTTCGTTAAACTATTGTCTTTCTATTTTCTTTACTATCGTTGTTTCCTATTAATGGTTGAGTTTTGCTCAACGCGTGGTGATCTAAGATTGGATCGAGCTCGTCGTAATTAGGCACAGTAGTTGCAATCCATTTTCCGTTTCGCACGACGAGTCTATCGTGTTGAGATCTCGAAAATAACTCAGAGTATTGTCGACCGCGAAAGATCACAAAGTTTGCCGGACCGCCTTCTTTTAGCAATCCGTGAGTTTCACCTATTCCCATCGCCTGTGCAGGCGTTGTCGTGACAGCTTTAGGCCAGTCACCAAGAGAAGGACGGTCTAAATGGGCAATGAAGACGCTGAGACGAAAAACTTCGAGCATATCCAAGTCCCCGTACCCATAAAATTGATCTCTGATGTTATCGCTCGCTAAACATACTGGAATATTTCTTGTGGTAATCTCCTTCAAAAGAGGAATTCCACGACGTCTCGGCGTTTTTTCTCCTAGTTCACACCTATTTTGAAGCCATTGATTTACCATAGGCAGACTAACGATGGTAATATTGGCTCTCTTTGCGGCTTGTAACATGATTACCAAATTCTCAGCGGTTTGCGCCGCCAAAGAACAACAATGCCCGCAAACGATCTGTCCTTTGTAATTGTTTCTAATCGCTGCGTCAGATATGTGCAACAAACCTTTCGACTCTTCGTTACCGTTTTCATCGACGTGAAAATCTAAGTCAAGTTCAAATTCTATGGCGAGTTGGAACACTTTATCGAGTAAAGCGTGTATCTCGTCCCCGCACGTCGTGTGGGGATCCAAATCTGTCCCTCCGTAGTCAGAACACGACACAGCGGCACCTAAAATCCCTTTGTGCGCTTTAACCGTCCGAGCTAGATTTCTGCTAGAGTGTTCATCTTTGAAAAAGCTCAAAATTGATAACGAGACCCCTTGTAGTTCTATTCGTCCTTTCCATTTTTCTCGAAGTTTCATAAACGCCGGCCAAGTCAGCGCGCCTTGAGTCGGACCAGACATCAAATGAGTTCGAATAGCGGACGTGCCGTGCGCGTACGCTGTCTTTAGAGAAAATTCCATTCTCGCCATGAGTTCTTCTTCCATCCAGTGTATTTCATCGATTTGACAGGACTTGTCCGCACCGGCTAAAGATCCCGATTCGTTTCGACTTCGTTCGCACGTGTGCGATTTATCCACGTGAGTGTGGATATCGCAAAAGGTGGGCATGCACACCCCTTTCTTCGCGTCGAGGACGTTTCCTTCTTCTTCTTCTTCTTCTCCTTCTGAAGAAAATGACGGCTTAATTCGTGCGATTATCCCGTCTTTGACAGTTATGTCTACCAAAACCAATCCATCTCTATCTCCGGAGTAATCAGACGATGGGTTCGTTGTTCGGAAAGCGACTTCTGGAGTGCCTTTCGAGGACGAAACTGAATTCAGAACATCATCGGTTTTTGTCCCATTATCCTCGGCGAAAGATAATAAAACCACAGGCACTCTCGTGTTTTTAACAGTATAGGACGAAGCAGTGCTCTCTGGTGGTTTTATCCACGCCGCCGCACTCATGATTATGCGCGCGTGTTTATGTTTATGTGTGCGGTCTCTCTCTTTCTCTCACGCGCACAAAACTTCTAAAGTCTTCCAATTTTATGCTGACTTGCCACTTTTTTTTTTCCAAAGGACGCGAAAAAAATGACTTCGACGCGAAAAAAACAGGCCGGAGCTTTTTATTCCTTTTTTTTGGTTTGAAAACGACGACGATTCGTCACACAGAAGACCAACGCCGCCCTGTGGACGACAACCGTTAAAAACGTCGAAGAGTGAAGAAGAAGAAAAAAGAAAGAATCTTATTTGAACGCACACCGTGGCGTTCAAGAACCTTTTGAGGGAAGAGAGGTTGAATAATAATCAATACTCGAGAGAGAAAGAAGATGAAGAAGACGAAGAAGAACCACAAATGTTGAACCCGAACGCGAAGACGTTTACGTTCAACCCAACTGCAACTTCTTCCCATTTCAATGCCGCTTCGACGAATGAGAGCGAGGGAGGAGTTCAGGACTTGACATCAAGTTTAGGAGTCTTTGGATTCGTAAACGAGGATGATGCGGACGATCTTTCCGCGTTCGTAAAGGGTGGAGAAGGATTAGATGGTGGTGCTGTTAGTGAAGTAGGAGTACACTACACAGAAAGAGACTATTATTACGACAACAACAACAACAACAACGTTCACGCCAGTAGTAGTCAGCAGGAGCAACAGTTTGATGATATACCCGACGAGGAGAAAATGAGATGGCTCGTGCAAGAATTCCCGAATATAGACGAAGCTATACTCGAAGATATCTTGTTCAACGCCGCTCATCATGATATAAACTGCGCGTTAGATTTATTAGAGGAGTTGGAAGGTGACTACGAAGCGCCGGTCCCAGAAGCGCCGGCGATTAACGAAGAAAATTTTCCTTCTCTAGGTGGCGGTGGTGCTGGATATAGCAACAAAAACAACAACAACAACAACATAGCAGCAAAGAAGGAAGAACTACCTCAAAAGATTTATCTCTCTGGAGGAAGATCGAACTACGTTGACAGGCAAGCTCCAGCGACGTCGTCCTGGGCCACCTCCTCGCATCCGCCCTCTTCGATGACCACACGGTCGACGTACTTTGATTCACAGAATGAAATATCGACAAAAACTACCGAATGGGTGGAAACCGGTGATCTGGTGTCCAATCTGTACAAAGAAAATCGAGCAGATGCGCGTGATTTAGCGCGCGTGAGAAACGTCTGCTACGAACAAGCGACGACTGCTTTTCTTTCAGGTAATAAAGCTCTGGCGAAAGAACTATCGGCAAAAGGAAAAGAAGCCGCGAATGCAATGCAACGAGCTCATGAGCAAGCTTCGAATCAGATATACTCCGAAAGAAACAGGAATAATAGCAGCACGATAGATTTACACGGGCTTCACGTAGCCGAGGCGCTTCAAATTCTAAAGCGAGAGTTAGGCGCCGGCGGTGGAAAGTCTAGCGGAGAGTTGATTAGCATCCTCGTCGGGACAGGACATCACACCAAAGGGTCTCGAACGCCCAGTCGATTACCATCGAGCGTCGAACAATGGTTGATTTCGGAAAAGATTCATTTTACCGAGCCAGTCTCGGGAGAGTTTTTAGTACGAGTTTTGTAATAAATTAATAGTGCTTCGTGCGAGTAACCACCACCCCCCTCTGCTCTTTCAAGAATTCAGGTTTTAGCGAGAACGTTGCACAAAACAAAAGTGGTGGATGTTGTGATAATAATATAGGTAGAGAAAGAGACGTCGTGATCATCGCAACACATCATCAGATATCATCATGTACTTTCTCGTCTCAGACGAGGAATCTGCACAAACGCCCTCTCGGAAGGATGAGATCGACGAGACGCAAGAGTTTAACGCGCGCTTGTTCGGGTGTGAATTCGTTCGAAGATGCGGTCGCATGTTGAAACTCAATCAATCTTGCATCGCGACTGGTCAAGTGTTGTTGCACAGATTTTACTTCAAGAAGTCTCTGAAGAAATTTAACGTCAAGCGCATGGCAGCAACGTCCATATGGTTAGCCTCGAAGCTCGAGGAGTCTCCTAGAAAACTCAGGGACGTTGTAAATGTGCTCGTTCGAGTGGAAGAACGAATGGAAGGGAAGAAGAGTTCAGAAACCGTCGTATTGGACGTGTATTCAGATCGATTCGAGGATATTAAAGAAGATTTGGTACGAAAAGAAAGGCACATGCTCAAAGAGTTTGGGTTTGTGATCAAAATTGAACATCCGCATAAGTTTGTGTTGAACTATTTGCAAATATTATCCTTGGCCGAGAATAAACAGTTGACGCAGAAAGCGCTGAATCATACGAACGACGCGTTGCACACGACCATATGCGTTCGGTTCAACTCAGAAACGATTGCGTGCGCTAGCATATATTTAGCAGCTAGAGAACTGGACGTCGCGTTACCGGAGAATCCTCATCAGTGGTGGTTATTATTCGATGTTGTTCTAGAGGACATCGAGTGCGTGTGCGACTCGTTGGAAATTTTATATAAATACATATACATAGAATATCCACCAAAGTACGAGCTGTTAGGGGAGCTTCCTCCGGGCGACTTCGAGCAACCAGAAGGCGACGGAGGAAAAAGGAAAAGGTAGATGAACATAATAGAATAAAGAGTAGGAAATTAACATGATGTACGAGATAGATAGAATGTAGAATAAGCTTGGGGGGCATTGTCGAAAAAAATCGTGACACATAGAAAATAGTGGAAATCATAATACACATTTTTCTTACTTCGCTTCCAATAAATCGCTCAACTGATTGGTGTAAAAGTCCGGTACAATGTCGTTCTTCGGGCTCAACAAGCGATCCTCCGTCGTCACGCCAGATAACACCAACAAAGTGGACAAGCCGCCGTCTTTACCGAACAAAATGTCGGTATCGAGACGATCGCCAACCATGCAAATTTCATCCTTCGGAATGGAGTACTTCTCGGCGATGTAGTCCAACATGAAAGAGGATGGTTTCCCGACAACAATCGGCTCTTGTTGCGTGGAACCTTTAATGCATCCAACCATAGAACCGTTCCCGGCCCACTCTTGGGCAGAAGTTAAGTGCGTCACCGCATCCGTGTTGGTTGCGATGAACAAACATCCCGGGTTCTCGCGAATGCAAAGCGTCGCTTGCTGAATTTTGTGATAGTTGAAATGTCTGTCAAAGCCAACGATAACTGCGCTGACATCTTTGTCGTGATCCATGTACAAACCTTCGCTCAAAGTGACTTCTTTACCCTTATCGGCTTCGCAACCGGACCACTTGATGCCGAGCAAGTCGAGTTCTTCCCCGATACCGGTTTCCCCAACAACGTAGACTTTACCGTCGAACTTGATGGATTCGAGGTACGCGGCAGCCGCAAAAGAGGAGGAAAAGATATTTTCCGCGGTGATGTTCAACCCCAAACTGGTAAACTTCTTCAAATATCCCGCTCGGGACTTGGTGGAGTTGTTGGTGATGAAAAACAATTGCTTGCCCATACTCTTGAGCATGTCAATAGTCTCCGGAACGCCATCAATCAACGAGTCTCCCTTCCAAATGACACCATCGCAATCGAAAATAAACGTTTTGGTCTTATCGAGCAACTTTTTCGCTTCCGCGACGTCCATCTTACGCTGCTTGTGCGCCATAGAAGCAGAGATTTGTGTCGTGGCAGATACTCTCTTCGATTGATTTCTTTTCGCAGAGGAAGCGACTTTGTTTTGAACGAGAACGGAACGCGCTGCGACTGACGAACTGGCAAAGGATGACATATGTGGGTTGTATATGTGTGTGAGTCCGTGTGTGTGAATATATATATATAAAATGTATATGTATATGTATACTATTACGCGAGAGAAAGTAACGACGATGACGATGTGTTTTTTTTTCTTCGTTTGTTCTGATTATCCATCGCGTGTGTGTTCGACGTGGTCCACGTGTTCCTCCTGGGAAATATTCCTCCTCTGCCCACTAATATTCGTCAAGAAGGCTCATCAAAATTTTATCTCTCTTTTTCTCGATCGTTTTCCTCCCGAAAAATAAAAAACGAGGCACAAGAAAAAAGTGTCACTCGTACAAAGTTGCCCTGTAGAGTATAAAACTACCTGTAAGTAAGTACGCACGACGACGACGAGAGCATGGGAATGCAAGCTTTACCTTTAATTCGAACCACGACATTCTTTTGCGGATCGTTAAAAAACAGCGGTAAATCTTTAGTAAGAAGAGCTATTAAATCGAGCACTCGAAGAAACACGACGACGACGACGACGACTGCGACGATGGAAAAACACGATTTTGATTACGATATTTTCGTCATCGGAGGCGGCTCTGGCGGCGTCCGCGCCTCAAGAATGTCATCCACCGCGGGTGCCAAAGTAGGTTTAGTCGAATTACCGTTTAATCCGGTATCTTCGGACACGCAAGGTGGGTTAGGAGGCACGTGCGTCATTCGTGGGTGCGTTCCGAAAAAGCTCTTCGTGTTCGGCTCTGGGTTCAAAGCCGAGTTCGAAGACGCCGCAGGTTTCGGGTGGGACGTAGACCCGAACCCGAAATTGAACTGGTCGAAACTCTTAGAGGCGAAAACAAAAGAAATCACGAGATTGAACGGAATTTACGGTCGATTATTAGACGGTTCTGGCGTGACTGCGTACGAAGGCGGCGGCAAACTTTTGGATAAACACACGGTAGAAATCACGAAAGCGGACAACACTAAAGAGAAAGTTACCGCGCAAAATATCTTAATCGCGACTGGTGGACGCGCAGTGAGACCAGATATACCGGGTAAAGAACTTGGCATTGACTCTGACGACGCGCTATCCTTAGAAAAGTTGCCGAAAAAAGTAGCGATTGTTGGTTCTGGATACATCGCCGTAGAGTTTGCGGGCATTTATCAAGGATTAGGTTGCGAAGTTGATTTGATTTTCCGTCAACCGTTACCGTTGAAAGGTTTCGATACAGAAATCCGCGAAAACGTGATGAACACCTTAAAGTCGCGCGGCATTAATGTGCACGAATCGACGACGCCGGAGTCCTTAAAAGAAGATGGCAAAGGCGGCATCGACTTTGCGCTCTCCGGCGGGAAGACCATCAACACGGAGGTCGTCATGTTTGCCACCGGTCGCGCGCCGAACACGACGAGGCCAGACATAGGATTAAAAAACGCTGGCGTCGAACTCGATTCTGCCGACGCCATCAAGGTAGACAAGTACTCGAGAACTAACATTCCAAACATTTATGCCGTCGGGGACGTGACCAACCGCATCAACTTGACGCCGGTAGCTTTAATGGAAGGCATGGCATTCGTTGAAACGGTTGTGAGAGGAAACGACAAAGAACCAGATTACGAAAATGTTCCGTGCGCGGTATTCTCCCAACCACCCGTAGCATGCGTTGGTTTGACTGAAGAACAAGCCATCGCGGAAGGGCGCACTTGCGACATCTACACGTCTTCGTTCACCCCGATGAAGTTGACTTTAGCTGGAAGAACGGAGAAAGCGTTCATGAAACTCGTCGTCGATACCAAGGATGATAAAGTTATTGGTTGTCACATGGTTGGTCCGGATTCGGCTGAAATCATGCAAGGTATGGGCGTTGCTTTGAAGTGTGGAGCGACCAAGGCGCAGTTTGATTCGTGCGTCGGTATTCACCCGTCCAGCGCGGAGGAGTTCGTAACGATGCGGACGAAAACTCGAACTGTCGGTCCGAACGCTGGCGCCGCTTAATAAAAAATAGGGGGATCGAGAAAGAGAGAGAGAGAGAGAAGTTGTTGTGTGTGTTTTAATTTTTGAGTACAAAATCGTCATCATCATCAATCATTATTTATTTTCATTTCCGAGTATATTCGTCTGCGTTCCTCCCTTTTTTGCAGAGAACTTCTTTTGCAGTCTCTGAAGAATGAGTTTAATTGTGTCACTTTTGCTGACGCACTCGAAAAGATATTTTTGCCAAGATCACTCCAGAAATTATTGAAGAAAGAAGTGCGCGCGTATACGTGTACAGATCACAGATCTCAGAAAGACAGATTGGTCGACGACGGTTACCGAACGCATTGAAACAGATCGCACTTGATGACTGGGACTAAGCGCAAAAGCGAGGACATTCACGCCTCGTTTGCGAAGAATGATTTACCACAGATTCCGAAACGCGGCGGAGAAGCACTTGCTGCAGTTGACGTTGACGTTGAAGGAGGCAAAATAATAATGCCTTTTATCACCGCAGAAAAGAAGACGACCGAGGAAGAGAACACGACTCCGACGAAACGAAGAAAGAGCAAACAATCGACGGACTTCTTCAACGAGTTACCGTCGTTGATGGGTTTGGAAACGCTCCCAACGATTTCCAGACAGAACTCCTTCAGCATTTATAACAACGGTGGAGACATCACTCGAGTTTTATCGAGTAACAATTTATTCGCCGCGGAGGAAGTCGTCCCGCCTGCATCCTTAGGCGCGGTCCCTCCTCTACGATCTGTGTTGAAAGAGGAAGAAGAAGAAGAGGGAAACGCCATATACAACGCCGATAACATCGTTAATACCACGCATGCAAACAACAAGGCAGCGAATACTTCCAACGCCGCGAACGCCAACAATACTTTATGGGAGTCACTAGACTTGCCGATGCCGCCGATGCACCCGACGCCAATGACGAACAACAACTACAGCGCGCACGAACAAGAGATTGTTCTCGGCTCCAAATCATTCACGTTAGGAACACCATATGCGACACAGAACGAATTAATCCGAATGAATGTAAATAAGACCGACAAGAACAATACCAAGAATACCAGCAACAAAAAGGCGAAGGTGACTGCCGGCAAAAATGCTGCAGGCGGTAAGCAAGCACCGTCGAAAGCTCAACAACAAAAGAATCGTCGACAAACCGTCAAGGCGAAGAAGGATGCGATATTGGCGGTTGATAAAATCATGGCGGATAACGCTAAAAACCTCAGCCCACCGCGGAACTTGCTCAACAACGATGCCAGATTGCGAACGACTGAAGTTCAGGAAGCAAATGGGCAGTACCAATACTTCCACGCGCAACAAGAACAAACCATGCAGAAAAGAAACGAGAGAATGACGACTATGGCGACACTCACGACGCCATCAGATGAAGAAAATGCGAATCCGCCCTCTAACGGCTCGCGCGAAGACGAAAATAATAAGAAAAGCGACAACAACAATCGAAGCAGCGATAACAACAGCAACGAGACGAGTTTGGTAAAAGAAGTAGGAAACAGCGCTGATGGCGCGGCGAATAACGACGACAAGAACAACAAAAAGAACAAAAGTATTCAACAACAACAACAACAAAGAAATTCTCAAGCAGAATTAATGCTCTTGGAAGAGTTTCAAACCGTCATTCGCAATTTATATTCCGTCACTCGCGAGAATATAAAAAACTCGCTGTATCGATTGGCGGAAGAGGCGAAGAATAGAGCAGCCGGGGCGACCATCCTTAAACAGAAAGACCACGTCATGGTTGATCAGTCCGTGGTCAATCTTCTCTATCAACGATATTAGAGCGAGAGAGATCTCATACAATTTAATAGTCCTTTGCATTTCATGCGCATATTGTATTATATTTTCACTTTGTACTTTAAAATCGTTCACATTCGAATCCAAAATTTTCATCTTTCCTTCTCCTTCTTCACTTTCTGTCTCCCTTTCTTCGGCACACGCGCACATTATCACATTACACGTAGAAAGAAATGGATCGAGTACTCTTCTCTTTCGCTTCTACTTCGTCCTCCTTCTCCTCCTCCTCCTCCTCCTCTTCTTCTTCTTCTATTAGAAACAGCCTTCAACATCACCATAATCAGTTTCAACGATTTAGTTTTTACAACGAACAACATCTACGACAACAACAACAACAGCGAATAAGAAGAAGAAGAAGAAGACTCGAGGCATACACTAACGCTTCTAGGTACAATAATAATAATAATATTAATGACGACGACGTTTTGATCGAGCTTAAAGACGTTCGAAAACAGTTTGGGAGCAAAAAAGTATTAGACGGGGTGTCGTTGAAAATCAGACGAGGTGAAGCGGTTGGTATTATTGGACCTTCGGGGACGGGCAAATCGACAGTGCTCCGCGTCATGGCTGGGTTACTCTTACCAGATTCTGGAGACGTCATCATCAGAGGTAAAAAACGGGAAGGTTTAGCGTCCGATGAGAAGAACCCGAGCTTGAAAGTTGGGATGGTTTTCCAAAGCGCGGCGTTGTTTGACTCGTTAACGGTTGGCGAAAACGTTGGTTTTCGTTTGTACGAACACTCTTCTTTACCGGAATCAGAAATTAGGAAAATCGTTGGCGAGTCTTTAACTGCAGTAGGATTAGCAGGTTCGGAGGATAAATACCCCGCACAACTTTCCGGAGGTATGAAAAAACGAGCGGCGTTAGCGAGAGCGATTATCAAAGACGATATCGTCAACAAAGAGAACATGGGATCCACCACAGCCGCCACGGGAAGAATAGAGGAAGTTGTCATGTACGATGAACCTACTGCTGGCTTAGATCCTATTGCTTCTACAACGATTGAGAACTTAATGAGAGATTTGCAGGATACGCCGAACCATCCGTCGTCGAGTGGGGTGTCCTCGTACATTGTAGTTACGCACCAACATTCCACGATTCGAAGAGCCGTCGATAGGTTGGTCTTTCTGCACCAAGGTAAAGTTGTCTGGGAAGGATCGGCTACGGATTTTGACCGAACAAACGAACCAATTGTTCGGCAATTCGCAACCGGGGCTCTAAATGGACCTATTAGCTATACATAGAGGTGCTATTATTTGTCATTTATTATTCACATCAACGACAACATCCACGACATCTTCATCGTTTGATACTTCTATTCCTCCCTCGCTACTATTACCACTATCACTGCTTTTTACTTCATCTTCTATTGTGCTTAGTTGTTCTACTTGTGTTGAAGGCGCTGCACTACTGCTGTTATTTTTTACTATAGCTGGAAACTCCGGGAGAGTTTCGCCAGGTAATGGCAAGGTTGGCAACGTCCTGCACCGACCACCGAACTCGTAATCTCGGGGATCACAAGGGTTCGGTAGAATCTCCTTCCCGGTGATTTCATTGATGAGAAACTTCTTGTTGTAATAATTATCTAATCTTTTCTGGTCCAGCATGGATTTATCCTCTTTCGTTTTCGCTAATAAGTTTTGGATGAGCTCACTCTTCTCCGGGTCGACGCCACTGAAGGAAGGACCAGCTTCCACTTTTTGGACGTTCCCGAACGATGCGATGGTAAGCGCCGCGCTCGCGACTATAAACTGACGGAGTATAATAGGATGTTTTTGATGATCGTATGCACGAGAGGAGAAGAAGAAGAAGAAGGCGTTGGAGGAACGCACGAAGAGAAAGAAGGTGCCACGCAACGAAACATTTTGTTTCTGTGTTTTGTTTTTATGCAGGCAGAGTGCTTTGAAAATGCTGACATGACAATTCTTACTTCTTGAGATTTGAGCGTTCTAAAATTTGTATATTTACTTCTTTGATTTGGAAAACCCTCCGACACCTTTCGATTTCTTGAATCCACCGACGACACCTTTACTTCCTTTCTTCTTTTCCAGTTCCTTTCTCTTTCCAATCGTGCTACTCTTGACCGTGGCCGCGCCGAAGAACGATTCCAAACGATTTTGAGAAGCGACGCCGGCTTTCGCTTTTTTGATTCTCGCCAAGGCGTTGCGAACGCGCTCTTCGTTGAACGATTTCTCTTTGACCAAGAACTCAATAACGCCTTCTTCGTTCGGTTTGGACCATTTCAATTCCAAGTTGTTCGTATCGATGACTTCGGGTTCTTTGAATAATTGTCTGGCTTCTTTGTACATGAAGTTTTCTGGGACGACGTATTTTTTATCCTTGATGTTCTCGAGGATAGTTTCGATATTTTTATATTCGCGAATCAACTGTAACGCCGTCACTGGACCAACACCACGGATTGAGTCCGTGTAATCGCATCCACATAGGATGCACAAGTCGATAAATTGGTCGTAATCCAAATCTAAACCTTTGAGAACCTTATCGAAATCGTACTCCGCGATGTCCTTCTTTTGCGACGCCGGCGCCATCAAGTTACGAATCAAACGCGGGCACGCAAACGTTAACGTATCCATATCTTCCGTAGCCGCTCCGTGCACTAAACCAGCTTTGCACATAGCCGCACACGTCGCCTCTGCTTCGCACGGCGCTTCAAACACAGGCACTCCGAGTAATTTTACCAATCGCATGACTTCTTGGTTTTGTTCCTTGGACACTCTTACGGTTCGTTTTGCCGCCTTCTCAATCGCATCTTTATCGCCCGTTTCTCTCGCCACTTCTAAATCCTTCTCCGCTTGGTCTCTCTTATCTTTTCTTTTCGCCAATTCTCCGCCTTTCAAAGTCGGTGGTTTTCCGTCAAACACGTACACCGGTTTAATCCCGGCTTCAAGCATCCGACATGTACGAGACAAGACACCGATGAGATGTGCGGTGACTTGTCCGTTCTCGTCCGTTAACTGACTCTCCCCAGAGCGACCGACAACCATCTGTGAAGAAAACGAGAGAACAATAAATAACGCGTCAGATGTGTGCGCAATGATGAGGCTGGATGAAAAAGGGATGCTTTGCCGATGAGAGTGATGAAAGCGTGAGACTGATGATGGAAGAAACTTTTTGAATTTCGAACGACGAACGATGTTTTTCTCACCAGATACTGATAGATGTGCATGGACGCGTCGATGGCTATTTTCCGGTCCAGGTACGATTGGAACTTTCTCTCCATGGAGCACCCCGGGGAGTGCTCGGCCAATAGTTTTGACAAACCTTTGATGCCCATTTTTATTCCTTACGATATATTTGTATCTGAGGATGTGAATACATTTTATGGGGAGTCTTCTTGTGAATTTTTTGCTCTTTCTCTCGTCCTGTTGAACTCAAAAGCTGCTTGAGATCCCTTCGTCCTCATACAAAAACAGGACTAAACCGAGCGAGAGTAAATAATACATAGACAATAATAATAACAACAACAACAACAACAACAACAACAAGAGATGGCGGGTTTACTCCAAGGCGATCGAGGAAAAATGATGATGAAGATCTATCACGGATCTTCTTTCGCGTTAGCCGGTTTAGTCCCAGCCGCGATGGTCATTCGAGACGGGAATTTACCCGTCGATTTAGCCTTGGGAGTTGCCTTACCGGTGCACTCGCACATCGGGTTAAACTTTGTGATTAGCGATTACGTACCAAAATCTGCGCGATTACCCGCTCGTGCATCGGTGTTAGGCGTTACGGTGGCGACTTTATACGGGTTGTTCCAGTTGAACATGTACGGAGAAGGGGTTTCGAAAACAGCTAAAAGGCTCTGGAGATCGTAAAAAGAGGAGACGCGCACGCACTGGAAAAAGAGAAGAAGAAAAGGAAAGAAGCTTCCACGCAGCGAACCGCCTGTCTAGTAGCCATATCATAGCTTTGTGTAGTAGATAAAAAAATCACCTTTGTACAATATTTACACTTTTAATGTTAATCATCATCATCATCACGAAGAAATCAGCTTCGTCAAGACTATCCATAACCTCGCACCTAAGAAGTTGTTCGTTGTCCTGACGAGAACAGAACCCGCTCTGGAAATTTTTGGGGGCAACTTTTCGTAAATAACTCGTTCGATACCGTTGACGATTTGGTACCTGGTATTCGCAGACACGGACATGTGGATACCTCCCAACATTATGGATTGTACGAACACGCCTGGAAAGAATCCAGCCAAGTTCCCTCCCAAAGCCTTGGCAAAGAAAGTAGCCACCGTACACGTCGCGCTACCAATGACTAAATAAAACTTCGCCTTTGCGAAGTAACACCCTATCCGCTCTTTTATCGAGTAGTCGCCAGCTTGAAAGACGTGCGCCAACGCAGGCTTACCTCCACCGCTACCATCTTTTTCAACAGAGGAACCCGTCGGAGCTAAAAAATATACTATTAAGGTATCATTCAACGCCGCAGAGAGCATTTGAACGAGCGCGGCCAGTCGAATAGTTGGCGTCCACGCTTCCGAGGACAACCCCGTCACCCATATCAGCACAGAGAGCGTAATGAGCTCATCGATACATATTTCAGTTAATAACTTAAAGACAAAGTTCTTATCGGCTTCTAAGCGCTGATTAATCCCACTCTTGAACGATGCCAAGGCGTTCTCGACGAACATTTTTCCTCTCCCGAAAATAGAGGAAGGGGTCTTTTCTCCATCCTCCTCGGGCCAAGAGGAAGCACCTCCAGCAGCTGCCGTCGAATTTGTTATCGTCAACGCTCGTGAAAGCGCGACAAATTGATAATATTTACTGCTGCTACTACTACTCGCCTGTGTCTCTTTATTAATATCATCGTTTTTACTTCCATCGTCGATGTAATTCGTAATCCTCACGAGCGACGACGACTTGCTCTTATTGCGTACGGACGCGATTCGAGGCCGTTGGAACAAAAAAGATGTCGAGGCCGATGAAAAATCGTTTCTTCTCGCCGGGCTGCTCGACAGAACATATCGTCCCCGAGACTGACGACGAGAGGAAGCGCAAGAGAAGGAAGATGATGTGACGTTCTTCGGGGAAGAGAACGAAGTTGCCATCGTAAACATGGTTGTTTGAATAACTTTAAATACAAGGGGTAAATAAAATAACGACCTTTGGGGGACAGTTTTGTTGAAAAGTTTTTTTTTTCCGCTTTCCGCGGGATTTCCCCCCTTCAAAATCATCGTGCATTCAAGACAACTCGTAGTTCTCTCTCTTTCTTACTCGGCACGCAAGTCCTGGACACATATTATACTATTTTCAATTTAAAAATTGGTATGGTAAATGGTCATTACAAAGAATATATTAAAGGCTAAATTAAGCGACGACTCGGCTCCACGGGTGGTCGATTTCACCGTATTGTATAGCAGTCAGCGTGTTCGTCATCCTGACTTGAAACGCGTTTTCAGAAAACGCGTTTTTCGGTACGGAATAATCGATGCCATCGTACGATATAGACGAGATAGGTTGAATAACCGCAGCCGTCCCCGTACCGAAAATTTCGTATACGTCTTCTCTAATGAACGCGTCGAGCACTTCCTGCAACGGCAACATTCTCTCCGTGACTTTACACTCGCCCCACTCTCTCGCTAAATCAATCACCGACTGTCTCGTGATTCCAGCTAAAATAGTTCCATCTTCTAAGCTCGGCGTGACGAGCTCTATTTCCCCCATATTATTCTTCCAAAATAGAAAAATATTCATCGTACCAGCTTCAGTGATGTATTGCTCCTTATCGTACACAAATAACGCCTGCGATGCGCCTGCATTCGCGGCGTCTCGTTGCGCCATCACGGTTGGACTGTAGTTACCTCCAAACTTTACGTTACCGGTGCCCCCTGGCCAAGCGCGAATCCATTTCGAATCTACAGCAAGTTTAATAGGAACGAAACCAGATTTAAAATACGGCCCAACTGGTGACATCATCACGTATAAATGAGCTTCTGATGTTTGGGTTAATCCTAACCACGGCGTGGTGCTAACAATCAAAGGGCGTAAATACATCGCGTAGCCTTTCTTCCTCGGTATCCACTCTTTGTCAACTTTTAAAAGCGCTTCGATGCACTTCAACAATTCCTCGCCGTTAAAGGCGGGTAAACATAATCTAGAGGCGGAAAAGTTTAAGCGCTCCATGTTTTTCTCCGGTCTGAACATACGAACGTTGCCGTTCGAATCGATGTATGCCTTCATCCCTTCGTAACACTCGTTGGCGTAGTGAAACACGTGCGCGAAAGGGTGCAACGCAATCGGTCCAGATTGAATGATTTGTGGATTCGACCATCCAAGTCCGTTCCGCCATTCAACTTTAAGCATATGGTCAGAAATAACCTGCGTTTAGAAGCGAGCGGAAGAGAGAGGTGAGTTTTGAGATTCAGATGTTTTCGTCTCGAGAACTCAGACAGAGAGAGAGAGAGAGGAAAAGGGAGTCTGAAGGAAAAGAAGAAGAGGATAGATAAATCTTACCTTGCCGAAACCGAGTTGTTCGTCCGGGCATCGAGGCAACGGACGCGTCGTCGGATATATCTCTAAATTGGCAAACTGTAAATGGTATTTCAGGAAGATTTGATGAGAAGAATCGTGTATCTGTCAGCGAGATGTTTACGAGAGAAAAAGTTGACGAACACTCCCCCCCGTGTTGTGAGAAAGAGAGAGAGAGAGAGCGAGTTTTACAATTTCAATAAGCGCGCGCGAGTTCACCGCTCTAATCATTAAAGGAAAAAAGAAACACTACTCACGTTCACATCTTGCATCGGTCCGCTGAAGTTGATTGGCGTGTTTGCTCGGTTGAGCTGGAGCGATTTACGCGGTGATCGCTGCGCCATCTTCTCGGATAAAAATTTAAAACTACTTCGTCGCGTCGTCGTCGTCCGAGAAGTCGTGCTTTTTCGAACCACACAACAACTCAATATCTAACATTTCATCATCAGACTCTCTCTGTTCTCCACGCGCACAGGACATCACCAACACACAAACAAACAAACAGTGCTTTACTCTCAGTTGTAGTTGTAGTTGTGCGCTTGCGTATAAACTGTTCAGTCGTCGTTACTCTTATAGAAGAGGGAAAAAGAAAAGCGAGGAGGAGATGGAATCGATGGCGACCGATTTGAGCGATGAAATCACCTCCTCCAACTCCTTCTTTTCGCAACCGTTCATGGTGGAAATCATCAAGCTCCTCGCCGGGGTGATTTTCTGGGAGATACAATTCGTTCTCTCCAAATTCTTCTTGAACGTCTTACCGGATAATTCAGAGAAGGAAAAGTTATTCAAGAGAACGGCGCCTTCGTATTGCGTGAGCACGGTGCACGCCACTTTTCTCACCTGGGGAGGGGTGAAAATAATCTGCGCGTTGTACAATGCGCCGCAGAACGAACAAGTGATTTTGTACGAGTCAACGGATGGAAGCTTCGTGGCGTTTTGTGAATTCATTTCCGTGGCGTTTTTGTCGTACATGATCCAGGATTTCCTTCACGTGGTGCACCTCTTTCCAGAGCTGGGGGGCATCGATATGGTCGTACACCACGTGTTGTTTTTCGTGGCTGGATTTTCGGCGTATATTTACGGAGGATATCCGTTGATGTTGGGATACTTGACGATTTGTGAAGCGTCGACGCCATTTTTGAACATGAGATGGTTCATCAAGTCGTGTAAGGAGATGGAATACACGCTTCCGATTGTAGATTATATCGCCCAAAAAGTTGGGATGAAGTACAGAGGTTTACCCGCCGGAAATAGATTAGAATACCACATTTCCTCCGTTTTTAGCTACGTTTTTATTTTTGTGCGGGTGATCATGTTTGGACACGGAATCTTGCTTTTACTTCCTCGGTTTGGGAAGGGAGAGGATAAAATTATACCTAGCTTTGTGAGAGGAATCTTGCTTGTTTTGATTTTCGGCGGATTCCTGTTGAACTTAGTTTGGGTAGTAAAAATGAGAGGAATGCTGAAGTATTATCGATCAAAATGGTTCGATAAACCGGAAGATAATCAGCAAAATCGAATTGATTGAGAAAGAAAACTTTCTTTCTGTACTGGTAACATGGTTGATGCAATTATGTTTGAAAGTGTATATTATTATAAACAATGGAGTATCATAAATAATCACAACGTTCTAAATTGTTCTCGAAAGATGTTCGAAAGCGCGCGGTGGTCTTTTATTCATTCTTTTCTTTTTTACAGATTTTCCTTTTCTCTCTCTCTTAATTCATCTCTTCTTTCCACGATGATTATCTCCCGAAGAATCCCCCTCTCTTTTGTTGCGGTGGCTGCTGCGGTGGCGGCGGCGGCGCTTGCTCTTGAGCTTCAAAAGAAAATCCACCTCGTTGCGTCATCGCAGGAGTGAAACCGGTTGCTATGATTGTTACTGAAATTTGACCCGAAAACTTATCATCGACCACTGCGCCAAAGATGACGTTCGCACTTGGATCAGCCATGTCCGTGACGACTTCAGAGATCGTGTTGATCTCTTGCAACGTCATGTCCGGACCGCCAGAAATATTGAAGACAATACCGGTGGCTTTATCGATGGAATTTTCTACCAACGGCGCAGACATGGCTGCCACGGCGGCTTCTTCCGCTCTGTTCTTACCCGAAGAAACACCAACACCCAACATGGCGGTTCCGGAATCTTTCATGACGGTTTTAACATCGGCAAAATCGACATTGACTAAACCAGAAACGGTGATAATGTCGGAAATACCTTGAACACCTTGTCTGAGAACATCGTCCGCCAACAAGAACGCCTCTTGCAACGGGGTGCCTTCCGGGCACACATCTAACAAGCGATCGTTGGGAATGACGATCAAAGTGTCCACGTTTTTTCTCAAGGCATCGATAGCTTCAGTCGCTTGCACGATGCGTCTTCTACCTTCAAAAGAGAACGGGTACGTCACGACGCCGACCGTCAAGTTTCCAGCTTCCTTGGACATTCTCGCAACAACCGGGGCAGATCCAGAGCCCGTACCACCACCCATACCAGCAGTGATGAACACCAAGTCCGATCCTTTCACGATTTCGTTCAATTTATCTCGACTTTCGTTCGCAGCAACTTCCCCGAGTTCCGGGTTCCCGCCGCATCCCAAACCTCTCGTAACTTGTTCACCTATTTGACATACATTGACAGTTTGCGCGTTCACTAACGCTTGCGCATCCGTGTTTACGACCCAAAATTCAACGCCCTGTTAATATGGTGCATTCCGTAGTGAGAGGAGAAGCGTGTGTGGTGAGTTTTTGAGGAGTATCTTCTTTCGCGTTATGTTGTCGTTGTTTATTGTTGTTGTTGTTGTTGCTTTTCTCGAAAGAAAGAAAGAAAGAGACGAGGAGATTCAAATTCAACAAAAAAGAGAAAATTGTGATTCCCTCGCGCGCGAGCTCTCTCTTAAACAGTCAGATCGCGCCGATAAATGGAAGCCGAACAACGTCTTACAACACAGATACAACAACACGTGGAAGATCGATCGATGGCGAGGGTGAAAAACGCGCGAGACGAGTGAGAGAGAGAGAGATGTTCTGAGACAATTTCATAGCATCTCTCTCCTCTTTCTCCGATTTCGAATCGTCGTCGTGGAGAGAGCGAGCGCTTTGTGTAGAAGAGCTATGCGCATAAACTTACCGAGACGCCAGCTTCGATCATGCGATTCACGGCGTTACCACCACCGCCACCGCATCCGACAACCTTAATCTTGGCCGAAGATGCCGAGACGACGACGGTTTCCTTTCTGGAAGACGAAGAGGAATTTTGTTTTCTACGAGCGGCATTATTCAAAGAGACCCCGTTGGATCTTTTGCTCGAAGAAGAGATTCGTCTGCTCGACAACGACGATGATCTTTGCTGCTGCTGAGAACAGTTCATCATCGCGCTCGACTTCATCACGGTTGAAGTGGTGGCCATGATGAGAGTAAGAGTGTGCGTACTTTTTCTGTCACACGGGAAGAAGAAAGAAAAGCGCGAGCGAGAGTGCTTTCTTTGAATCTTTGTTTGTGCCGATTTCTTTTTATTTCGTATCTTCTTGTGGCGTTCTCTCCGTCAGCAAGAGAAGAGCGAGACACAACCACAAAAAAAGGAAAGAGAGGCATAATTTTTTTCGCGAAAAAAAAGACGAGTAAAAAAAAAGTGTGAAAAGACAACGTCAAAGAAACGAGAGGCAAAAATCTCTTCTTTATTCGTGAGACGCACTCGCTCGCTTTTGAAGAGCGCTCTGAGAGGTAGAAGAACACGACGCATTGTAAAAGTAGTAGGAGAAGAAGAGGAGGAGGTAGAACTTGGTGAGAGTGAGAAG
>Ga0114997_10001493_pt1 | contig 19391 bp, 15 predicted proteins | sample ArcticOcean_MG_C_2_FD_87045 | JGI IMG/M metagenome (GOLD analysis project Ga0114997, IMG submission 87045) | Marine microbial communities from western Arctic Ocean - ArcticOcean_MG_CB4_136 | ecosystem: Environmental > Aquatic > Marine > Oceanic | place: Arctic Ocean: Canada Basin | collected...
TGCCTGCGTCTCTCCCAATACTGTGGTACGAGAGTCCACGGGAAAGGAAGTCACTGTGCCCCTCTTCTTTCACCTCGAATTTATCCTCAAATCCCACTTCGGTGGGCGCTAGGCCGATGCTCCATTGGAGTGTCGGCCTTTTTTGCGTTCAATAGAACCATAACCACTACCCAACACGGACTGCTTGGAGGAGACCACATGCCAATAGATACCGCAGACATTTTTGGAAGCGATCAGGTGGGGATTCACTTGGCTGCAGTTGGAAATGTCCTTCTTCATCCTCTTGAATTGCCTAAGCTCGTTCTTGAAATTCTTGAAGCTTCTTTACAACTTGAGATGCATCCAATTTCAATTGGTGGTTCAAATTTAATCGGTGCTCTAGTCGCCGGGAACTCCCGTGGAATGGCTGTTGCAGATATTGCGACAGAATCCGACATCGACACTCTAACTGCTTTTGGTGATGTGGTTGTGATGGAAGGTGGTGTTAATACTGCTGGAAATCTTCTCTTAGTCAACGAACAGGGTGCAATCGCATCTCCCTCGATTCCCACGGCTGGACTTGAAATTATGGCTGAGGCTATGGGCGTTCAAGTAGCTGCTACAACAATTGCTGGGCAGGATGTTGTTGGTAGCCTCGGTGTAACCACCGACCAAGGTGTTCTTCTCCATCCTGATGTAACTCCAGACGAAGTTCTTGTTATCGAAGAAATACTCGGTGTGCCTCCAATGGTCGGAACTGTCGCATTTGGCTCGCCATATGTTGGCGCTGGAGTTTGCGCCTGCAACAACGGTGCAGTTGCTGGAACTGAGACGACAGGCCCCGAATTGAATCGTATGGAAGACGCCTTAGGGCTTATTTGAACCTGAATCTTTGACTGAAATGTTCAAAGACCTTTGCCGATGGTCGTCAACTATGGCAGAGATGCTCTATCAAGGTAAAGTCAAGCAAGTTTGGTCTACAGATGACCCCGACATTCTCGAATTTCGATTCACGAACCAAATTTCGGTTTTTGACCAGATAATTCCTTCCTTGATTCCACGTAAGGGTGAATCGTTGAATCGGACCACAGCCCATTGGTTTAAGTTGATTGAAGATGAAGGAATTTGCGGAACACACTTGGTTGAAATCAATTCTGCCGACCGTTGTTTGGTCCGCAAAGTTGAGGTCATCAAGGAACCTGGCATGATCCCTCGTGATATGGAATGGGTATTCGTACCCTTGGAAATAATTTGTCGCCATTATCTTTCAGGCTCGGCTTGGCGTCGTTTCCAGCGTGGAGAACTCACATCTGAGCAATTAGGGGTTTCCAATGATTGCGAGTATGGTGCTAAACTCTCCAAACCATTCCTCGAAGTTACAACCAAATTCGAAGCATTCGACCGAAACATCTCCAATGAAGAAGCCTTGGAGATTTCAAACATCACTAAGGATGAACTTGACTCTATTTTTGATGCGGTCCTCAAGGTTGATGCACTTATTGAACGTGAAGCTGCAAAAAACGGGTTGATTCATGTAGATGGAAAGAAGGAATTTGCTCTTGGTCCAGGCCGAAAGGTCGTTTTGGTGGATACATTTGGCACCCTCGATGAAGACCGCTGGTGGGATGCTGAAGCCTATTCAAACGGTGAATGTATTGAATTATCAAAGGAATCAGTTCGTACACATTATATCGAAACTGGACATCAAAAAGTGCTTAAGGCTGCTCGAGATGCAGGCACTCCTGAACCGCCAATTCCAGCACTACCGCAGGAAGTTATTGACCAAACTGCAAATCTGTATGCTTCAATGTTTGAGCGCCTTACTTCTCAATCATTCTAATCAGGAATGTGAACGTAGAAACACACCTACGCCTCTCCTTTCGGCAGCGCGTAGAATCGCAATCAAGTTTCGGCTTACGTCACGCATGCCTCCATCGATTACTTCCTCCGCAGTAACACTCCATGATCTTCCGGAGAGTGCTAATCGTAAATCTCGTACTTGATAATTATTGAGAAATCCTTTGATATTCATTCCTGCCGAGCCATTCTGGTATCGGGTATGGCCTACATTGGCTTGCCCACATCGTAGTGATAGTAATTCAAGTAAGTTCACAATGCTCTCATATCCATTGATATTTTCTTGTTGTTGTCGTTGACTGTTTGGCCGTATGAACTCACGCATGTAACTTATGAGAGAACCATCACCCCAAGGAAACCTTCCAATTTTTTCTCTTAAAACCCCATCAGCAATTACCAGTGGTTTATCGTCGCTAGATAATTCAATACATGAAGTAAACAATACAGTTGCATCATCCCATGGTATGTTTTGACGTTGGCCAGGCTTTTCTATTCCCAGTTTCTTCAGACGTAGTTTAAATTCTTCATCTTGACTGACTAGAATGGCCCACTTCTCACTATTTCCGTTGGAATGTGCTTCCAAGGCAGTTAGGACCGCTTCAGCACGATTACCATCGCAGGCATCAAGAGTGATGAACGGAGTAGTCCCTCCTGCAAAGTGGTCAAGGTCCATGTTTGACTTGCCACCGTGAGACTTTGATAAGCCCTTGCTTCTCACTTGTCTCTCATTAACCGCTTCATTCGGTCTTCCATGCTTGGATTACTGCTTTGGCCTTCACCTATTTCTCTCCGTAGTGAAGCGAGTCGGCCAGAGGCACTCTCATCGAGTTCATCTTCAATCTCAATGATTTCTTCTTCCTCGACAATCTGTTCAATTGCAGTTTCAAATACTTCAACTGTGTTTTTCTCATCAAAAACAAATGAAAACTCCTCTTCAACCTCTTCTTCAGATACTGATTCATTTGGTGTAACACGAGGGAGTCGCTTGGTTACTGAATTTCCTTTAGACTGCGTTCGTGGTGCCTTTTTGGTAAAGGCACCTGCAAAGAATGCTATGATGAGCAAGATACTCGCAACACCGATGCTGAGGAGGATATCACTCTGTTCTACAACAAGGTTATTTTCAATCGAGAAATATGCAGACGCTTTGTTATCCTCAGGGTTGTCATCGATATCATACGGCGAATCGCAGGAGAGGGTCGCTTCCAATCGATCGTTGTCGGGTAGACCCTGAGTCTCGCTAATGATGACAACGGGTGCATGGTCCGAAGTCACAACATCCACTATACGGGTCGTTGACCATTCAGAATCAATACTTTCAATCTCAATTCGACATGTCACATCAGCGAGCCGTTCATATCCACTCCGTTGAATACTAATCTTCAATTCACCATCATTGGCCGAAAAGGAAAAAATGGCAAGATTCCAACCACTGCTTCTTGAAATAACTGAAACGCTTTGAGAGTCAAGAATACGCCCATACGAATCAATCACCATAATTTGAACTACGATTACACCTGGTTGAGGCGTCCATTCGGAAACATTTGCCTCAAAACTGCCATTTTCATAGGCTCCAAGTTGTATCACATTTCCAATCAATTCAATTCGTTCACCTGTATTACTGAGAAGAATCATTGTTGCTTGTACAGGTTCCTCAGATGAAGTAACTGTACATCCTCCTACAACCCCACTGAGTGCTACAAGACCGAGTTGCGATAAGGCAGAACTGTTAATGCTACAATCCACCTCTACATTTGGCAGTACATAGCCTGACAAATAGAGCGAAAGCGTTTCACTTGAATCAGTCGATGAAACGAAAATAACTTCGTTTTGGTCTGTCCCCATTACGATTAAAATTGAATTATCGTTCAGCGAGAAATCTTCATTACTTGTCAAATCACCACTACTGATATTTGAATTCAGAAGAATACTCACTTGTGTTCCTGATGCTGCACGATAGACGGGTGTTGAACCAAAGGCAAGCAGTCCCTTCTCAATTTCTATGTCATGAATCTGCAAACCTAAAATCGGGTGAGTCACTTCAAGAGATGCGAGGAATCTCTGCCCAGTCCACCCTTCACTCGGGATGAGGCTCAGTGGAATGCCAAGCAATTGATTCGGTGCTACGACCATTTGACTTGGCCCCTGAACGGTCCATCCATTTGGCAAACCCGAAACACTCAGTTGAAGGACAGCAACATCGTTGCCATTATTTTCAATCCATGCTGTTGGCATTCCACCTTGGTCATTAATTTTCCAAATCCCCTTGTGACCAATAGTGATATTTGGTGCATCACCAACTCGTACAGGAATTTCCTGAATCGTTGAACCTGAACCATCCGCATCACTGATTCGCAGTTTAAGAATTCCTATTTCACCAGCAACAGCATTCTCAGGTGGGGTGACAAAGACCGTTACAGTTGTAGATTCGAGCGGTTGAACAATGTCTCCATGGCCGGGATACGAGATGTTCCATCCCGCTCCTGCTTTGGCGAAATATGGTGCACGAGGTGCATTTCCAAGCTGGTCAACGGTTAACGATACGTTTTGTCCTGCAGGGTCAATGGTGAGTGATGTATTGGCGAGATTGAATCTCCAACCCGAGACATGTTCAACGCTAAAACTCAGGTTGATGTCCTCAATCCAAATATTTCCTGAATATACTCCAAATTGCATGTAAGCAACAGTGCCTGCCCATGTTGTCGTAGGGACTGTAAATTCTAAGGAATAAGCAGCGGATTGATTGACACCAAGTGATTGACCTGTGAATATGGTGGCGTTCCATATTGATGAATCAAGATCTGAATAGATATATGTGAATGAAGGAATGATACGTAAGGTATCGTTCGCATTACCAGTATTCATTGCTGTGAATTCAACAGTAATTGAATCATCTGGAGCCACAATATATTCAATACCTGAGGACATGTTAATTTCCCAACGATGATCTGGTTCGGCTTCGACAAGTAGGGTCACTGAATCAACAACTGAAGGGTCGCCGAGTGAAGTCCAATAGAATTCCAATTCAAATGGAGTTTGGGCAGGTACATTTGCACCTAATGTGACTTGCACAGTTGCAATCGTATATGCTAATGGACCAAGAGAACGTTGCTCAAGAGAAATAAAACTAAAATTAACTGGTGGTGAATACAATTCCCCTGGTATTGGATTCGCTTGGGCAGAGAGGAGAAATTCATCGACACCATTTCCTGGGTTTTCTAATTTTAAGAGTATGTTTTGTGGTTCGGTCACGTTCATTGAGACGCTATCTCCATTTGTGGCTGGTACTGGCTCCAACAGGGTTGCCTGTGAACGATAAATTTGCAATACTTGTAGTGAGAATGTCAAATTAGAATTGACTTCAGAGGTCTCCGAAGTTGAAAATACATGCCGGTATGGCACAGTGTTCGGAGGTAGTTGAAGTGTAAGCATACCCATGGCAACCCCATTGCTACTTCCAGAAAGTTCGAGGTTGGAACCATTTAACGTGAGGTCGCCACTTGTCGACCATTGCCAATTAGTTTGAATCATCTGTGCATCCGCCATGTTCCATTGAAGAACTCCGCTCAATGGAAGGTCGGCATCTATCTGCCACGATAATGTTGTGTTTGGTAGGCTGCGGGTATGCAAGGGTGTGACGACTGAAGATACAGCAGTAAATTGAATCTCTAAATCCTCACACAGGGTCTCACTTCCACTTCCAATACAAAGTGTGAGTGTGGTTGAAGTGGTTGAACCAAGGGTAGCAGTATTTGGGACATTCAGCTGCGCAAATAACTCCATGTCTTCATTTGGACCCAATGTCAAGGCAATGATTTCATCGCCATTTGCATCATGAAGGGACGGTGAACCACCCCATGATGGTGCAGTCCAATCAATGGAGGCCGTAGATTCCTGTGCATTGCCTAAATTTTCTACCACCATCCAAGCGTTAGCCGTCCCTTGAATACGTCCGTAGCCTTCACTTACCCCTAGGCCACTTGGACCAGTGACCGAAAGCCCTCGAGTACGCAGGACTTCTATTGGCATTTGAATCGTCGTCATAATCGCTGAATCATCATCCAGAATCAAGGTGAAGTCGACATAACTGTTGTCGTCACCCAAGGCATTGGTTGGAATTCCAACATCAAATGCAATTGTAACCGGGCTGTTTGGGACAAGGCTCGGTTGAACATTAGCACCATTTTGCAAATTGAAAGCCCAATCAGGTGGGAGGGCACTGTCATCCCAGGTTAGGCTCCAATCAGCAGTACGAGAGCCCAAAGCAACCAATTCAATCACCACGGTATCGGTAGCGCCAGGTGATATACGAGGAGTTTCAATTGGCAGGTCGATTCGGGCCACATATGGTTCAACAATCGCCAATTCTGATGTTGCAATATTATTGTCTTCACGTGCTTCGGTAAGGTTGCTATTTACATCCAAGATCATCGTGAAATTATGTATTCCTAATTCGGCAATAACTACCGTACTAAAAGTGAGAGGGCCACCTTCTCCAGAAGGAGAAACCGGTTCAACATCATCAAAGCGCTCACGAGCGATTTCATTTCCATTCATCAATAATACGACATCGAGGTCATCATCATTCTCTATAGTACCAATGTTAGAGAATTGTCCAGTAATAGTGACTTGTTGTCCAGGGTCTGGTTCAGCAGGATTGAAACTGATACCTCTTTGGTCGGCAAGCGGGGCGAAATCAGCAGAACCTTGTGAGACAAGAGTATCTCCTATCAAAATATCGAGTATTCCATCACCATCCATGTCAGCGACTGCCGGTCCAGCCCAAACTCTATGAGGCATAGACAAAGGAGAGGACCAAGCGTTGTTGATATCCGCAGAAGCACCAGTACTACCGTCAAATGCCCAAAGGCGCTGACCAAATGCGACAATAATTTCAGGTACATCATCGCCATCGAGATCCATCCATATCGGTGAAGATACTGCAATTTCATCGTTATCGTTGCCTGAACCTCGTTGCAAATCACGAGTCCATTCTTTCAATGGTGTGGTAAGGCTAATATCATGGCATCCAATCATGCCTTTTCTATTGAAATTGAATGAATTCTCGGAATACCACGTCACCCAACATAGGCGGTCGTGAATACCGTCATTAGTGGTATCAATTGGGAGTGGTTGGGCATCAGCATATCCATTCTGTGCACGGAAATTAAAAATCTCATTTGTTGAAGTTAGTTCCATGCCAATGAAACGAGCCCCATTTCCAGAGGTGGCCCCGTTGGAATCAGTCGGTATAGTGAGAATCATTTCAGGAGCATCATCACTATCCAATTGGACAATGACTGGACCTGGTAGACGCAGGCGAGGTGAATCTGAATCTGAATCAGTTCCTTGAAGAGCGACACGCTCCCAATCTAGAGAGCCCGATGCACCATCAATTCTCCAGACCCACATGTTGCCAGAATTAGAATCAATTGTCGTTAGAACAATCGCTGAAGTTGAACTATCAAGTGCAGCCCATGTCGGGTCAGAAGGATGTGTTCCGCGGTCAAGAGAGATTTCCCAATTTGGTTCTGAGGGTACACTGGTTGTCAATGCAAAGGAAAGTACGGTAGGGTCGCCTGAATTCTCATCAACAGCAGCGATGACTAATTCTGGCGTTCCATCTAATTGCAAATCAGCGAGCAGCGGCTGTGTGACTGAAAGGTGATTGGAATTGCTTGTTGGAAGATGCGGGCTTGAAATTCCAATTCGATAATTAACATCACTGTAACTCCAAAGTTTTTCATTACTATGGCCAGTTTTTTGCCAACCAGATTCAGTACATATCAACTCAGGAGACCAGAGTTCTACTTGGAGTGAACTGGAGGTGTCATAGACGACGAGAATTTCTGGCTTTCCATCATCGTCTATGTCATGCACTATTGGCGTTGAACGTATGTCATTAGTTTGTCCGAGACTCACTTGCCAAGCGACCTTTGCCTCATCACCTGAAATTATGCTCAGCATACTCTCCGCTCCATCATTCCAAACTGTGACTGCAAACAATTCTCCTTGCCCGCAACGTTCGAGTGCTGCATTGGGTGCTGTGATGCTTTGGGAGAAATCTGCAATAATTGAACCATAGGCGTCAGCTCCGTCATCAAGCCCAACCCAGTTGACAACAGGGTTGTCAATTACACCGTATTCAGTGACATCATCTACGCTTCCTTCACCAGGTCCTCCATCAGGGCTATGTGCAGGCATCGTTCCATTATGAGTCGGAGTTCGAGCATATTGACCCCATGGCTGAGAATCACCGATCCATGTTTGATTGTCATTTGAAGAATAGACGATGGTGTGATTTTCGAATTGAGTCGAGGCATTGGTTCCGTTCATCAGAACCGGCGAAATTGAAGACAGTACCAACAGCAACAATGGCAAAATCGCATAGGCGACTTTGGCAGTACGATGCAACGATTTGCTGGTCATTATTGTGTAGGGGCCTCGGGGGGTTGTTATGGCTTATGGCGGTGTGAGTTAAAAAGAGCCAATTATCAGCCCCTTTTGCAACTCTCAATGCCATATACACATGAGATTTCCTTTATTGTCAATCATTCGTTGGGCGAGTGGATTAAATAGGGGTCCTCAGTGGCGAGAATGACTACGGTCGACTTCTCTCTCGAGGCACATGCCGGTGAAGGACGGAATGGGATTCCCCACTCCCTCTTCATCTATGCTTTGAGAATTAGTTTGAGGTGAACACAATGTATAAAATTGTCACAAAGGAAGACACGATTCGCATCCCAGCTGAGTACATGCGCAAAGGTGCATCCCTGAACGACCATATTGACCGTCTTTCAATGACTGCTTTTGAAGGTCGCTTCGATGATGATAACAGATTCGTTTTAGTGACTTCAAATCACGAACCCCTTGGTCGTGGACGAATTATTCACGGCGACGGTGCAATATATCAGCGAGTTCGATTTGATGCAGTTTTGTTTTGCATGGATGACTACGAAGTTGTCGAAGGCGCAGTTTCTGAAGTAAATGAGTTCGGTGCATTCGTTCGTATTGGGCCAATGGAAGCTTTGCTCCACAAGTCGCAAATTATGGAAGACCAAGTTGAGGCTAACGTCGGAGCAGGTACCATTCAAGGCCGCCAATCCAACCGAAGCATTGGAGTTGGCGACTCGGTTCGAGCCCGTATTGTATCCCTTTCCCCAGACACATCCGATCCTCGTCGTTCGAAGATTGGTTTGACCAGTAAGCAACCAGGACTCGGCTGCCACAATTGGTTAGGCGAAGACGATGACGAGTGAGGTGGAATGAATGGTTAAGATTCCTTTCGCATGTGGTGAATGTCACCTCGTTCTTGAAGATGGAGTGGACAAGTGTCCTCGCCACCCGTCTGCCCGTGTTTCATCAGAACACCAAGGCTATGTTATCATAATGAATCCTCACCGCTCGGAAATTGCCAAGCGATTGAAGATTGAGCAACCAGGAAAATATGCTCTCAAAGTAAGTATTCGTTGAAGGAGATGAAAGTATGGATATAGTATCACGCATAGAAAACAAACTACTCAACCGAGTGGAAATTAATTTCCGCTGGCAACATGAAGGCCAAGCTACACCATCGCGCAAAGCGGTTATGGATCTTGTCAAGACGCTTGAACCGGGATCCAATCCTGATTTCATAGTCGTCAAAGAATGCAACACTCGCTTCGGCCAACCATTGACTACTGGCATGGCATTCATTTACCATGATGCAGGCTCAATGTCTGTTGAACCAGAATTTATTCACAAGCGACATGAACAATTCCGTTCAGCGTCACCAGCACCTGCTAAAGAAGGAGGTGACGAGTGATGGGAGACGGTCCTAAAGCTGGAGCAAAGTGGTCAAAGTATTCTGTCGGTGAAGACGGAACACTCACTCGTAACGCAGAATTCTGCCCAACATGTGGCCCTGGCGTATTCCTTGCCGTTCACGCCGACCGCAAATCATGTGGTCGATGTGGCCATACTGAAACGAAAGAGTGAACCTTAGTTCATTATTGAGCGAAGGTCGCTCAATATTCCTCCGGGATTCCAATTATCATGTGTCCAGCGAACGCGTTGGTAGCCAAAACCATCAACTAATACCACGCCGGTGGTGTGTTGAACATCATAGTAAACTGTATGTCCACGACCAAGACTTGTACTACTGTTGGCTTCAGTTAGTACTACTCCAATAGTGAAATCAGTCCATACTTTTTCCAGAAGAGACAGGTTCTCTTCAGTGTCTACAGTCGTTGTGAGATGTGGCCAAGAGACATTGTAATTCCCCATATATTCAGTGAGAGCGATTGGCCCATCACGCCAAGGGTCGACACTAATCGAAATGAAACTGACATTCGAACGTTCTTTTTCACTGAGTTGCGACTCAATCCACTTCATGTCAGATGTTGTTGTCGGGCAAACATCAGGACAATTGACATAGATGAAACCAAAGACTACGACGTTTCCATCCAAGCTCGAAGAGTTGAATATTGAATCATTATTGTCCTGTAACTCAAATGCTTGATACGTTTGTACTGGAATAATGTCCTCACCTTGATAGAGGTCGAGTTCTGCTGGGTTCAAACATCCAGCACTAATCACCATGATGGTAAGACTGAATACCAGTAAGAACTTGTTCACTGTAATTCCTCAGTCATTGTTACGATGGCCTCTAACAAAGGCTGCACCTATGATTACAAGGAGAATCCATGTCGTATTCCAAAGTAATCCTGACAAGTCGACATTGTCTTCGACTGAATCAAAGAGTTCCGGCATGTGAGAATAGAGTGTTTGTGCAGCATTTCCTCCAGGAGGGCCACCGCCGCCACCAGGAGGGCCAGCGCCTTGTCCGCCTCCAGCATTGGAATCATCAGCAACTCCATGGTAACAAAGCAAGAAGTAAGGAAAACCAATCATTGGAACAGTATCACTATTTGTATCAATGACCGTTTTACTTGAACCACTCAATGGTGTTGAGACATAGTAGTATGTTCCTTGAGGGTATTCTGGTGTTGGTCCGTATCGGCCATTACATTGATCCAAATCCCCTGAGCCGCTGACATAATTCCAATCATCGATGCCGTTGTATCCTTGGTCGCCACCTTCACTGGTACGTTCAACTTCATAGGAGGATTTCATTCCCTTGACTGCTCCACTGTCATCCCATGTATACATGCCATAGATTGGATAACCATCAAAAGACCATCCAATAATTGGTGAATGTTTGGTGGAATCAATCAGACTCCAATCGTAGTCTTGCATCGTTTCACCAGATTCAGGTTCCCAATACTGACACATCGCATCCCAGTGATAATGTACACCAGTTGGACCAGCGTGAGCGCCACAATAACCGAGGTCAATCGGTTGTCTATCTTCTATGAAGTAAAAGAAATCCAGAGCAACTGCATCACCGCCAGGGCCTTCTTCTGGTCCAAAAATGGGGACTCCGTTTGCTGCAACTGCCACTTGACCTCGGTCCGCTGCACATTCCCATTGCCCATTTGCTGCAGGACAATTTGTTGAGACGTGGCCGCCGGTTGTATCGTTGGTTGGATTCAAAGGGATACTCCATGTATGGGATTGTTCATCACCAGGCCCGAAAGCAGAAACCCAATTGTGGTTGGGGATTCCATTAGAATTGACGTTCATTTCTGTTGAAGAGATAGTCACGCTGACCTCACATTGGAACCAAGGACCAGAACCGCCACCATTTGGTGCATTGACCCCATTGGTGTTGGCATTGTAGGAGTTTCCTTGTCCGTTATCATCGCGAACCCATGGTCCATTACCATCTTGGCAATACCATGATTCTTCAGCGGCCCAGTCTGGAAGTGTACATCCGTCAGCACCAATGACATCTCCGACAGGAGTGTTTGGACATTGGTCGAGTGCATCACTCACACCATCTCCATCGCCATCTTTTTGTGTATCAGAACAGCCATCAGCATCTACCGCTTCACCGCTTGGTGTGTTTGGGCAGAGGTCTAGAACATTGTTGACACTATCAGCATCATCGTCTTTCTGAGATTCTGAACAGCCATTATTGTCAACATTTTCCGAGGTTGGAGTGTTTGGGCAGAGGTCAACATCGTCCATCACGCCATCCACATCGGTATCCCTCTCTGAACTCGAGCAACCGTCGGCATAGACCGGCTCGCCTTCTGGTGTAGAATCACAATCATCAACATCATCGAGTACGCCATCACTGTCCAAGTCTGTTTCAGGTTCAGGAGGAGTTGGGAGATTAAGGCGGATGGTTGAAGATGATTCAGAAAACAATCCACATGAAGCGATTAAATCCCCCTCCGTGTTATGGTATGAGGTATTGACAAGCATACTGTATTCACCGGTAGATATATTTTCATCACCATCGATGATATGAGCTGAACTTTGATCAAGTGGGTGGTATTCCACACTGCAGGTATTTGGGAATTTATGGTGCATTAGGCCTTGTAGAGTTCCAATTGAAGAATTCTCCTCTGGTTGAATCCAAAGGAATGAGAGGATTACATCTCCCTCTTCGGGAGCAAGTATAGTCAATTGAGATATTGAAAATTCGCTGGTCAATCCTTCATCATCAGTGACTTGAATTTGCAAAATCCATGAGCCTGGTTGTGAAAGTTCAGTCGTGATTAACCAAGAGCCATCAGATGCTGGTGTTGTATTGCGTAAGCCACCAATTTCTTCGAGGGTATTGGAATCAATTATTATTACAGTTACCGTCGCCGAGTCAACTTTTTCATCAAGAGCAAACCCTCCAATACTTACATTTTCACCATCCCATTGATGAATAAATTCCACAGCAGTCAATAGACTCGGCGACGTATTAACTACACTGCTAGAATCTGGTTGAATCTCATCATTTGTCGCAGCATCATCTTCACTGTTGACTTCATCAACCATGAGCAAAAACCCAGAACTAACCATTAGCAAAGCAAGAACTCCGCTAAGTATAATCATTTTCAGTTCCATAAAAATCAATACCGTGCAATTGCATATAATCATTCGGTACAGTTGAATACTCGAGTATCAGTTCTACTGGAATGTCGATTCAATGAACGCACCATTATTCATTAGTATAAGGGTCGAATCATTATAATTGATAATCTGAACTGGAATCTCATCGAACACATGTCTTTGCTTTTTCGTTTCAGAAAAGAGTACTTCTTCGCGCCACCCAGCAATATGCCACGCATCATGTTGTGCACTCCATATTGCGTGTTGTGCCAGTCCTTTGAGTTTGAAATGTATTTGCGGAGAATCGTCTCGATACCAAATGACATCACCATTATCAAAACACAGTAAATGATTATCATGATGGCTATAGACCGAATTAAGGATTCCATCACATTCGATAATTTCAGAACTCATCAATTTTCCATTTTCACGCAGATAGGTATTATGGCCTGCCCCCCTTGACCAAACATGGAGCATTGAGCCATGGATGGAGGCTGAAATGATTACTTCAGCATGTGGTAGATGTTTCAATTCCTTCCAAGTCGGTTCTGGTTTTCGCCAGTGTTCTCCGGCATCAGTACCCATCGCATAGATTCCTTTTTTCCAGAGAATAAATGCAAATTGCTCATCATTTGAACATAAGGCCAAAGGTTCAGCATCCAATACATGAGACCAGACAGGCCCACTAGGATGGATTGCTCCATCTATTGATGTTCGAGTACGAAGCTCACCTCGTTCTGGACCATTTTCAAATCCTTTGCCGAGTTCAAAAGATGCCATTCGTGCCAGCATCAGTTCATGATCGACCCAAGTTACAATCAATTGGTCCCCAAGTATTGTACTGCTCTGCACTGGACAAGGAAACGGCTTTTTCACCTCACCGATTTTTTGTAATTGCATATCTAGTGCGAGGAATTCACCATCAATTCCCACTGCGATGTAACCTTCGTCCCACTGCCAGATTTGAGCAGGATGAAACGGCAATGGCTCCACACTCAACTCGGGCATAGTTAGGGGTTGCCGTGGCACTTTGTCAATACTCGTATGTGGGAGATATGAAATGTCGACGAGGTTACCGCTCAACATGGGAGAAGTTCATGTTGTCTTGATTGCGGTCAGTGCAACTGATATTGCCTCAACCAACCAAGCAGATGCTTTGATGCGACTCGCTGAATGGAATGAATTAGAATCAGTAGAGGGTCATCCGGCATTCACTAGACTTCATGTTAGAATGTGGATTCTTCCGGGTAGTGTTCTTCAAGAAGACTTTCTTGCCCGTCGATGGAAGCAGGCAACCGGTGAAGCGGTCGATGAAATCATCTTCCCGTCACGACATTCAGCAGCAAGTGGTCGTCCATCCCTGACGCTTCACCCGATTGGAGTCATGCAACTCAATACTGATGAAACTCCCCCTTATGGTGGCAAGGCCGGTGATGCACCCCCACCATCAACACGGCTCGCATCGTGGTGGCAGGAACTTGTCCGCAAGTCTGAAAATGCAGACCTTGGGAAGGAATTTGACTCTTCACTCGAAGTCACTCATCATGGACCTTGGTTGGAAGTCCCCTCCTTATTCATTGAAGTTGGTTCAACATCTGCCACTTGGGGTCATGTCGGAGCAGCCGAATTTCTGGCAGATATAATTCATCGCGGACTTGGTTTGGATGGCGGCAAAGGATTTGGATCATGGAACTCTAAGCGTGATGCTGGACTCCCAGTCCTGATTACCCTCGGCGGTGGACATTATGCTCCACGTGCCAATAATTTGGCCCTCCATTCAGGTCTTAAACTCGGCCATATGCTTGCGACTTATGCGCTCCCATTTACCTCCCCCGAAGATGAAGGTGATGAGCCAGGGGGGAATTGGAAGCAATCAATTAATGCAGCGTATGAGGCTACAAAGAAAGCATATCCTAATGGAAAAATCATCTTTTCAATGGACAAAAAAGCGTTCAAGGGCTGGCAACGACAGGCCATACGAGCCCATCTTGAATTCCTTCAAGCACCATTGTTGACTTCAAAAGGAATATTGGCACTTCTTGATGCAGATTAGGGCAGGACCAATTGAGGTAACCCTCAAGAGTCTCCTTCACTGACGGGTAATTGGGTGAGTTCATGGTCAGTTGGTTTTCCAAGTCAATTGTTGCGATAACTGTCCGAATGCCGAAATGGTTTGTTGGCTGGGTTTCACGACGTTATGTCGCAGGTCCATCTTTAGATGATGCAGTTTCCATCATGAAGCGTCTCTCGAAGGAAAATGCTTGTTTTACAATTGATGTTCTAGGTGAAGAGATTACTTCACTGGCTGAAGCGCAATACTTTTTGGATGAATATCTATCTGTAATTGATGCAATTTGTGAACATAAACTTGATGCGAATCTCTCGATAAAGCCAACGGCCTTCGGTTTACTAATCGATGAAAAAGAAGGCATGAAAAATATTGAAACATTGGTTCGTATGGCCAATGAGCGTGACCTTTTTGTCCGCCTCGACATGGAGGATCACCGAGTTACAACAACGACTATTCAAGTTGTTCTTGACCTTCACAAACAAAATTTAACCAATGTTGGTGTTGTTTTGCAAGGGCGTTTGTTCCGCACATTAAACGACATTAATACCCTTGAAACTGAATTGGGCCCGGCTGCTGATTATCGTATTTGCAAGGGTATTTATCTTGAGTCTGAAGATATTGCCCATACCTCATATCAAGACATTGTCGATTCTACAAATGCTTGTATTGACCGAATGCTAGCAGCCGGTTCATACTGTTCGATAGCATCACATGATATCCCTGTGGTTGAATATGCAAAATCTGCTTTGAAATCATATGGAATGGGCCCAAACATTCCCGACCCACGACCGAATGCTGGCCCGTCCCGAACAGCAAAGGGACCTGGTTATGAATTTCAAATGCTGCTCGGGGTTCGTGGTCCACTTCGCAGAAAATTAGCAAAGAATGGTCATCGTACAAGAGTCTACATTCCTTATGGTGCGCAATGGTATGAATACAGCATTCGTCGATTAAAAGAGAACCCAACCATTGGCACACAAGTTGCTAAGGCATTTATCATGCCTTGGACAAATCGACCTTGATTAGTTTCGTGGTCTCTTAGTCTTACGTTTATTCGTAGGCGCAACACCTTTTTTGATAATTTCCTTCGGTAAAACAGGGTTTGGGTTAAACCCGAGTTTACCCTCTTTCCACGCTTGACGTCGTTCTCGTGGAGTCCTAGGTGCGAAATATTCTGGAACCGGTGGCTCATGGAGATACATTCGTTTGATATCACGCGCTTCAACTGTGCCGCGAAGTGTTCGAGCATGACCCATGTGAATTGCACGAATCCGCCAAGTGTGACCTTCAAGGTCCATGAGATTCCCAGCGGTGAATGTTTTGTCAGCAGGAACAGTTAACACATCAGAAGAGGAATCTTCTCCACTAGTCATGGTTAGTTTGACACGAACCATGTCGCATCGAAGTGCTGAAGCACGAACGATGAGGCTTGCTTCACAATGCTTGACATATCTTCCATCTTTCATCTCAATTTGATTGATGGACCACAATTTATCATCTTCTTGGAAAACATCTTCCAATTCAAGGATTTCATCACCATCAATCTCGACAACCCTTGTAATTGATGAAGGGCCTTCGGTTAGGATGAATGGAATATTTACCACAGGTGGCGGACGGATATTGACGGTATGCACTTTGCTACACTCTTCACACTTCAGTAAATAGTCGGTACCTTGACCCTTGGGCTTCTCTCTGAGAATAATGTGTCCCATGAGATCATCACAATCTGGGCAGTGGACGGCGTTTTGCAGTAGAATTTCATCTTCTTCGATGAAAGCTTCATCTTCGACCGAGTTTCCAAGCAAAATTTCATCTTCATCTTCGACCGAGTTTCCAAGCAAAATTTCATCTTCATCTTCGACCGAGTTTCCAAGCAAAATTTCATCTTCTTCGATGAAATCATCCTCTTCGACTGTATCATCCATGGACATCCCTGTCTATGCGCTATGCCTCTCCCGTTTGAAGGTACCGGCTCAACTGCATAAGCGAGCCTTGAAGGAGTTTCGCTGAAAGGCACCTTCATGGCGGAACAAGAAAAGGTCGGTTCCGAAGTTGGAAAAGACCATGTCTTGGCGCATTTACTCTCCCCCGATGAAACACGTTCTCGCAATGAACCAGAAATTGCCAGTAACATTGGAACTCAATTACAGCACATGGCACTGAGCACATGGTCAATCTCAATCTTACGCCGCCTTCGTGATGCAATCGGGCGACTCAAGCCTCAATCCATACTAGAAGTAGGAGCGGGCATTGGCCATCGAAGTGCATGGATTTATGATTTATTTGAGACAGATAAATCAACTCCTGAGCGTTATCAATTGGTTGAAGACGGTGCAAAATTCGCAGTGATTATTCGTCGTCTCATGCTTCGCCATGATGCAGAATCCTACACCTCAATAGTCGTTGGAAATCTTGATGCCTTAATCGCCGAAACCAATGCTTGGCATGCAGCATCCTCTACTGGTGTCTCAGTTGGAAAACCGCCGTTGGAAATCCAGCATGATGCCATTATTGTTGATGGAACCTCTGAAAATCGCGCAAGATATGTTCAGGCCTTACTCCCCTTTCTCTCTCCAAATGGAGTTTTGTTCACAGTAGAACCAGATATGCCTCTCGGGGATGTGGAGGAGGACGATAAAGACGGCATGCGTTTGGTCGATGGTTTCAATCAATGGATGGAATGCATTCAAGAGACGATTAAGACACATCACATTGCCTTCATGCCGTTATTCGGTGGTACACTGGTTGCAATGACTAAGAAGTGACAACGTCTTATGCATTTGCAGCATCCAGCAATGCCTGAATTTGCAATAATCCGTAGCCATAGTCATCATCGTGACCTGTTTGCCCCTCTTGAGGCGAAACCGATTGCTGTATCCAATCCTTTACTTGTACAGTATTAGCAGAAGAGGTAGAATCAGCGAGATCTGGATTTTGCTGGAGTAGAAGAGCAATTGCTCCAGTCACATACACGGTTGCAGCACTCGTTCCATCGACAAGTGACCATGACCCTTCGTAATTGATGACGGCTACTTTTTCAGCAGGAGCGACTAATTCTGGTTTCCTATGAGGGTCTGCACGTGGAAAAAGTAGAGGGACTAGATTGCCATTGTTGTCGCCAGTCGAAGAACCAATCCAGTGTTCACCAGTTTGAGTAACCCCTCCAACGCAAATGACCAAACGCTCACTACAAGGGTTTGATACATCGCCGTCATCGTTTTCTCCGCCATCATTTCCGGCTGCAGCAACCACAAAGACACCTTGGTCGATGGCATCGTTGGTAGCCTCATCAGACCCCCGTCCAGTACCGAGGTCGAAGGGCAAGAGATCAGGTGCTCCACCAAGTGAGAGTGAGATGATGTCAGCATCATTTGACACACACCAATCGATAGCCTCGGCCACAACCTCGTCTGAACCAGAGCCATCACTCGCCAATGCTTTGGCGACAAGTAAATCGACACGAGGGGCAATTCCCTTCATCCATCCGTCAGCAACAAGAATACCCGCCATGCTTGTGCCATGACCGTTGTCATCATAAGGGGTTGATTTTCCTTGAATAAAATCCTTCCACATAACGAGATTAAAAGATTCAAGGTCGTCATGGTCAAGCATAATTCCGGAATCGACAATGCACACGCGAACATTATCACCATCTAATTCAATTCCTGAAAAACTGATTAACTCCGAATATATTTCCTGTGATTCGATGGCTTGGTCGCCAGGCCGATACGTGACTAATCCGTTTTCACCAAAGACAATAAATCCGATATAAATCATCGAAGAGACAATCAATATGGCGACGCCTAATGCAAGGCTGCGTTGAACAAATACCAAGTTTTCTTCAAGTGGTTCACCTTGCTGATCGAATAAGATTGCGGCTACCTGCCCATCTTCAGGCTGAGCCTGAATTTCGTCTTCCTCTTCTTTCACTCATCCACCTCTTTGTCAACTAAATGCGTGCACTGCCTCAGCAAATGTTTCAGCAAACAGTCGGGCTTCTTCTTCAGTGTTGTAAAGATAGGCAGAGGCGCGTAAAGATCCATTTTGATGTCCCCGTGAATTAAACCAAGAATGAACACAATGTTGACCACTACGTACCATGACTCCAGCCGCCTCATCCAAGAGAATAGCGATATCGTGTACGGGAATCTCCCCCATGAGGATTGAACAGATCCCGCCACGCTTACTAGCATCTAACGGTCCAATGATCTCTATATTTGGTAAATCTTTTATCCCATCAGTCATAATTTGATTTAAGCGAACTTCATGCTCAAACACATCATCGAGATTAATATTCGATAGATATTCGATAGCAGCACCTGTAGCAGCCATTCCAGAGAAGTTACCTAATCCACCTTCAAATCGAGCAGGTGGATTAGCCCATTCGATTGAATCATAGGTTGATGTTTCAACCGTTTGTCCACCCGATTGTATTGTTCTGAGGCCATCGAGTAAGTCATAGCGGCCCCAAAGACCACCCATTCCCGACGGTCCGCACATTTTGTGGATTGAAAAAGCCAAAAAATCAATATCGAGGTCTTGAACATCGACA
>Ga0114997_10001494_pt1 | contig 19378 bp, 31 predicted proteins | sample ArcticOcean_MG_C_2_FD_87045 | JGI IMG/M metagenome (GOLD analysis project Ga0114997, IMG submission 87045) | Marine microbial communities from western Arctic Ocean - ArcticOcean_MG_CB4_136 | ecosystem: Environmental > Aquatic > Marine > Oceanic | place: Arctic Ocean: Canada Basin | collected...
AATTTTAATCCTGGTGAAAAAATACAAAAAGGTGAATACCTTTTAGACGGAAGTCCCGCGCCACATGATATTTTGAGAATACTTGGTGTGGAAAAATTAACTGAATATTTTGTAAGCGAAGTCCAAGAGGTCTATAGATTACAAGGTGTCGTAATTAATGACAAACACATTGAAACTATCGTTAAGCAAATGCTTAAAAAAGTAGAAATAAAAACATCTGGTGATGCAGACTTTTTAGCTGGAGAAATTGTTGATATGCAAGATATAAATAATATAAATGCTGAATTAAAAAAAGAAAACAAAAAGCCCGCGACGCATGAAAGAGTTCTTCTTGGTATCACTAAAGCTTCTTTACAAACAAAATCATTTATATCAGCCGCTTCGTTTCAGGAGACCACAAGGGTCTTAACGGACGCTGCAATAAAAGGTAAGGTAGACTATTTAGAAGGACTTAAAGAGAACGTTATAGTGGGTAGGTTAGTTCCAGCAGGAACTGGATTAACAAAAATGGGCTGGGATAAAGAGGCAAAAAAACAAGACAAGTTTAGAATTGAAGAAAATAAAAAGCAACAACTAGAAGCAGCATCTGCGGCCGAATAAACTAGCTAAAACAACAATAAATTTACCTATTAAATATTGACATTTGTAGCTTCAGTGTTAGTTTAGCGCAATTTTGATAGTTAGAAGTAAGGCAGTATTTAACCTTAAACACTAACTTTGTTTAACCTTGAAATCGCAAGGCCTACCTTATTTTACTATTCAAAATTTTATTATGCCGACTATTAATCAATTGATTAAAAAACCTAGAGTAAAACCTTTAGTCCGTAACAAAGTTCCGGCTTTAGAGAGACAACCTTTGAAAAGAGGCGTGTGCGTAAAAGTTTATACAACAACACCAAAAAAACCAAATTCTGCTCTTAGAAAAGTCGCGCGAGTAAGATTGTCAAATGGTTTTGAAGTCACAGCTTATATTGGCGGTGAAGGACATAATTTACAAGAGCACTCGGTCGTTTTAATAAGAGGAGGAAGAGTAAAAGATTTACCAGGTGTTAGATATCATATTTTAAGAGGTAACTTAGACACTCAAGGAGTGGCTAATAGAAAAAAACGTAGATCACTTTACGGAACAAAAAAACCTAAATAAAAATTATGTCTAGAAAAAGAAAAGCTCCTGTAAGAAAAATATTTCCAGACCCAAAGTATAGATCAGAAATTATTTCTAAATTTATAAATTCAATTATGTATGATGGCAAAAAAAGTACTGCTGAAAGAATTTTTTATACAGCACTAGATAGAATTAAAGAAAAAAATAATGCTGATCCTATTAAAATTTTTAACGATGCAATAAGTAATGTAAAACCTAATGTAGAGTGTAGATCTAGAAGAGTAGGCGGAGCAACTTATCAAGTTCCAGTAGAAGTTAAATCCAAAAGAGCGCAAGCTTTATCTTTAAGATGGATTATGGACGCTACAAGAAAAAGAAAAAATAAAACAATGGCAGAAAAATTATATTTTGAGCTATTAGACGCTTCACAAAATAAAGGATCAGCAATTAAAAAAAGAGAGGATGTGCATAAGATGGCAGAGTCGAACAAAGCATTTGCACATTTCAGATGGTAAAAAATTATGTCTAAAAAATACTCTTTAGAAAAATATCGAAATATCGGAATAATGGCTCACATAGATGCGAGTAAAACTACTACAACTGAAAGAATTTTATACTATACTGGAAAAAGTCATAAAATTGGTGAGGTACATGATGGTGCTGCAACAATGGATTGGATGGAACAAGAACAAGAAAGAGGCATAACAATTACCTCAGCCGCAACTACCTGTTTTTGGGACGAACATAGAATTAATATTATTGATACACCGGGCCACGTTGATTTCACTATTGAGGTAGAAAGATCTTTAAAAGTTTTAGACGGAGCTGTTTGTGTTTTTGATGGTGTAGCTGGAGTAGAGCCACAATCTGAAACTGTTTGGAGACAAGCTGACAAATACAAAGTACCAAGAATATGTTTTGTGAATAAACTAGACAGAACGGGAGCTGATTTTTATATGTGTGTTGACATGATTAAAGATAGACTTGGTTGTAAACCTTTAGTACTGCAATTACCGATCGGAGCTGAAGCAGAATTAAAAGGTATTGTTGATCTCGTAAAAATGAAAGCTGTGATTTGGCAGAATGAAGATTTAGGTGCTAAATTTGATGTTGTAGATATTCCAGCTGACTTGAAAGAAAAAGCAAATAAATACAGGAAAGAACTTGTTGAAGCAGCCGTTGAGGAGGATGAAAAATTAATGGAAGCCTATTTAGAAGGAAAAGAACCTTCCGAGTTAGAACTTAAAAAATGCATAAGAAAAGGTACTTTAGGTTTTAATTTTGTTCCAATAACTACCGGTTCGGCTTTTAAAAATAAAGGTGTTCAACCGCTTTTAGACGCTGTCGTTGATTATTTACCTAGTCCAATGGATATTGGTTTAATTGAAGGTACGAAACTTGGAACTGAAGATAAAGTTGACATGAAGTTTGGTGATAGCGAACCATTTTCTGCTTTAGCCTTTAAAGTTGCTAACGATCCTTTTGTTGGCTCATTAACTTTTATAAGAGTTTATTCTGGTACTATAAAAACTGGAACGAGCATTTATAACTCATCAAGAGAAAAAACTGAGCGTGTAGGTAGAATGTTGTTAATGCATGCTAATAGCCGTGAAGATACAAAAGAAGCTACAACTGGTGACATCGTTGCCTTAGCAGGGTTAAAGTATACTGTAACAGGCCACACGCTATGCGAAGAAGATAATCCTATTTTATTAGAGCCTATGGAATTTCCAGATCCAGTAATTGAAATTGCAGTTGAGCCCAAAACTAAAGCCGATCAAGAAAAAATGGGTGAAGCTTTAGGAAGACTGGCAAAAGAAGATCCTTCATTTAGAGTTACCTCTGATGAGGAATCCGGTCAGACTATAATTAAAGGAATGGGTGAATTACATTTAGATATAATTGTTGATAGAATGAAAAGAGAATTTAAAGTAGAAGCAAATATTGGCGCCCCTCAAGTTGCTTACAGAGAAACTATACTTAACTCAGCAGAAGTTACTTACATTCACAAAAAACAAAGTGGTGGTTCAGGTCAATTCGCGAAAGTGACTTTAAGTGTGGAACCTCTAGAACCAGGAAAAGGTAGAGAAATTGAAAACAAAATTAAAGGTGGTTCAATACCTAAGGAGTTTATCCCCGGTGTTGAAAAAGGTGTAGTGAGTGTAGCCGAAAGCGGTATTTTAGCTGGCTTTCCGATAATTGATTACAAGGTCACAATAATAGACGGCTTGCATCATGATGTTGACTCAAGTGTCTTAGCTTTTGAAATAGCGTCTAGATATTGTTTTAGAGAATTATGTCAAGCAGCAACATTAAAACTTTTAGAGCCAATGATGAAAGTTGAAGTTGTTACACCTGACGATTTTATGGGAGACGTAATAGGTGACTTAAATAGTCGAAGAGGTCAGGTTGCCTCAACAGAAGCTAGAGGAAACGCAACGGCTGTAAATGCTACAGTACCCTTAGCGAACATGTTTGGTTATATAAATAATTTAAGATCCTCTACTCAAGGTAGAGCTCAGTATACAATGCAATTTAGTCATTATGATAAAGTTCCTCAAAACGTGCAGGATGAGGTAACAAAAAAGCTAGCTTAAATTTATGGACAGTCAAAATATAAGAATACATATAAAAGCTTACGACAATAAAATTCTAGATTTATCTACAGAAGAAATTGTTAATACAGCTAAAAGAACTGGTGCTCAGGTTAAGGGACCGATTCCTTTACCAACAAGAATAGAGAAATATACGGTTCTTAGATCACCACATATTGATAAAAAAAGCCGAGAACAATTTGAGACAAGGACCCATAAAAGATTGATAGATATAATTGAACCAACACCTCAAACTGTTGAAGCGCTTATGAAACTAGATTTAGCTTCAGGGGTGGATATAGAAATAAAAATATAATTTATGACATTAGGATTAATAGGAAAAAAATTAGGAATGACTAGAGAATTTGTCAAAAGTGGACAATCAATTCCAGTAACTATTATAAAAATAGAAAAAGGAAGAGTTTTGGATGTAATAACCAAGGAAAAAAGAGGTTATACAGCAGTTAAAGTTGGTTTTTTAAAAGTTAAAAACTCTAAATTAACTAATCAAATGAAGGGATATTACACAAAAAAAAATACGGAACCAAAAAAAATATTAAAAGAATTTAGGATGGAGAAAATTGAAAATATAAAAGAAGGAAATGAATTCGGTATAGAAATTTTTAAAGATTATAAATTTGTAGATGTAAGGTCTGAAACTATTGGAAAAGGTTTTGCGGGTGTTATGAAAAGATGGAATTTTGGTGGTTTGAGAGCTTCTCACGGTGTTTCTGTTTCACATAGATCTCACGGGTCTACCGGACAAAGACAAGATCCTGGCAAAGTGTTTAAAGGAAAAAAAATGGCTGGTCATATGGGGGCCAAGTTCAGAACTATGCAAAACTTAGAAATTATAAAATCTGATTTAGAAAATAATCTTTTATATTTAAAAGGCTCAGTGCCAGGATGTAAAAACTCAATGGTCTTAGTAAAGAAAACAGCTAAAGAAACTAGAAGAAAAACTTTAATAGAAAAAATTGATTTTAAAAATAAAGAAATTGCAGCAGCAAAAGGAAAAAAGAAATAATTATGAAAATTAAAATGCTTAGTATTGATGGAAGTTCTTCAGATACAATTGAGGTTTCTGATAAAATAATTAACTTAAAAGTAAATCATAAGCTTATTAAATACGTAATTGATTGGCAACTAAATCACTCTAAACCTAGAACGGCTAAAACAAAACAAAGAAATGAAATTAGGGGATCCACAGTAAAAATCGTGGCTCAAAAGGGTTCCGGCGGCGCAAGACACGCAAGTAGAAAAGCACCTTTATTTGTTGGCGGTGGTGTTGCTCACGGCCCTAAAGGCGCAGTTTATAAGATAAAAAAAATTAATAAAAAAGTTAGAAAATTAGCTTTAGCTCAAACACTTTCAAAGAAAAACATAGATAAAAATCTCCATATTTTAGCTGATGTAAAAAAAGAAGTTAAAAAAACAAAAGAATTTAATCAATTTTTAATTAAAAATAAACTATCTAATATTTTAATTGTATCTGACAAGATTTCAGAGAAAAACATTAACAAGTCAGCGAGAAACATTAAAAATGTTAAGATCATTAACTGTGATGGAGCTAATGTTTACGATCTATTAAAATATAAAAACGTAATATTAACTTCAAGCTCTATCAAATCAATAGAAAATAGGATTTTAAATGAAAAAGATTAGTTTTATAGACTCAATTAGATCACCCATTGTAACTGAGAAAGCTACAATTTTATCAGAACAAAATAAAACTGTTTTTGAAGTGCACGCTGATGCTAATAAAAAAAATATTAAAAAGAATATAGAAAAAATTTTTAAAGTTAATGTAACTAAAGTAAGCATCATAAACACAAAGAAAAAAGTTAAAATTAAACAAGGTAAAATATCAAAAAAAGGTGGATATAAGAAAGCAATAGTAACTCTTAAAAAAGGTCAAAGTATTGACCTAACAACGGGAATATAGACTGAAATGGCATTAAAAACTTTTAAACCATATACCAAATCTACACGAGGGACAGTCATAGTTGATAAAAGTGAATTATGGAAAGGCTCATCTTACAAACCACTAACCAAAGGACAATCATCGTCTGGTGGAAGAAATAATCGTGGAAGAATTACATCTAGGCATATGGGCGGCGGTCAAAAACATAAATATCGTGTTATAGATTTCTTGCGAAAGAAAAAAAATTTATCAGCGGAAGTCGAGAGAATTGAATATGACCCCAATAGAACAGCTTATATAGCTTTAATAAAATATGAGGATAATGAGAAAAATTATATAATTTGCCCTCAAAATCTCAAAATTGGCGACAAAATACAAGCAGGTAAGGACGTGGAGATTAAAGTAGGAAATTGTTTGGAATTAAAAGACATTCCCACAGGGACATCAATTCATAATGTTGAATTACTTCCTGGTAACGGAGGTAAACTTGCTAGATCAGCGGGTTCTTCAGTTACATTATCTGGATATGATGGTGATTATGCTGTTATAAAACTTGCTTCTGGTGAGACTAGAAAAGTTAGAAGTAATTGTTTAGCTACAATAGGAGTAGTTTCTAATCCAGATCAAAAAAATATTAAAATTGGTAAAGCAGGTAGAAACAGATGGCGCGGAAAAAGACCTCAAACAAGAGGTGTGGCCATGAACCCTGTAGATCACCCACATGGCGGTGGTGAGGGAAAAACATCAGGCGGTAGAAGCCCTGTTTCACCTTGGGGTCAATCAGCAAAAGGCCTAAAAACTAGAAGACCTCAAAGAAGTGATAAATTAATAATTTCAAGAAGGAAAAAAAGAAGGTAATTATGGCTAGAGCAGTATGGAAAGGACCATTTGTACATCCAAGTCTTTTAAAAAAAGTTGATAAGATTAAAGACGAAACACAGTCTAGACCTATAAAAACATGGTCAAGAAACTCCACTATAATTCCAGAGTTTGTTGGAAAGAGTTTTTTAATACATAATGGAAAATCATTTATTCCAATCACTGTTTCTGAAGAAATGGTTGGTCATAAATTGGGTGAATTTGCTCCAACTAGAACTTTCAGAGGGCATACACCAGCTGATAAAAAAGCTGCGTCTCCACCTGCGGCAACAACAGGAGGCAATGTTGGAAAAAAATAATACTTCTGTGAAGGCTGTAAATAAAAATATCAGATCTAGTGCTAGAAAAATTTCTTTAGTTTTAGATTATATAAGAGGTAAAAAAGTAGATAATGCTATTAGAGATTTGGACTTCACTAGAAAAAAAATTGCACTAGATGTCAAGAAAACAGTTCAATCAGCAATAGCAAACGCAGAAAACAACTATCAATATGATATTGACAATCTATACGTAAAAGAAGCTTATGTTGGTAAATCTATCGTAATGAAAAGATTTAGACCTAGGGCAAAAGGTCGTGCCAGCGCTATTAAAAAACCTTTTAGTAGGGTAACAAAAGTTCTGGAAGAAAAAAAAAAGAAAGAATCTAAGGAATAAATATGGGACAAAAAATTAATCCAATAGGATTTAGACTGGGAATAAACAGGGGATGGGATTCAGTTTGGTTTGCTAAAAAAAAAGATTTTGGAAAATATTTAATAGAAGATTTTAAAATAAGACAATATATTAAAAAAAATATAGTTAATTCTGGCGTTTCGGAGATAATAATTGAAAGATCTTCCAAGAAATGTGTAGTCAACATCAATACATCGAGGCCAGGTTTTGTCATAGGAAAAAAAGGTTCAGATATTGAAAAAATTAAAAAGAATATTGGAAAAATTTCCCAAAGCGAAATAACTGTAAATATTAAAGAAATTAAAAAACCTGAACTTAACGCCAATTTAGTAGCTGAAAACATATCTCAGCAACTTGTAAAACGTATAGCCTACAGAAGAGCCATGAAAAGAGCCATGCAATCTGCAATGAGATTGGGAGCAAAGGGTATTAAAGTCATGGTAAGTGGAAGACTTGCTGGTAATGAAATAGCTAGAACGGAGTGGTTGAGAGAAGGTAGCGTTCCAGCTCATACACTAAGAGCAATTATAGATTATGCCGAAAGTGAAGCATTAACTACTTATGGAATTATAGGAACAAAAGTTTGGATATATAAAGGTAAAAAATTTAACAAAGATTTTGATAAAGAAAAAATGGAAAGAGTTAAAAATGTTACAGCCAGTAAGAACTAAATTTAGAAAAGCCTTTAAAGGAAGAATACATGGTAACGCGACACGTGCAGCGACCTTAAATTATGGTGCCTATGGACTCAAAGCTTTAGAGCCTGAAAGAATAATAGGGAAACAAATAGAAGCTGCAAGAGTAGCCCTAACCAGATATATGAAAAGAACTGGAAGAGTATGGACAAGAATATTTCCAAATATTCCTGTGTCAAAAAAACCAACAGAAGTAAGAATGGGAAAAGGTAAAGGTGCTCCAGAATACTATGCGTGCAGAGTTAAACCAGGCAGAATTATTTTTGAAGTAGATGGAGTTAGTGAAGAAATAGCTAAAGAGGCATTATATAAAGCTTCAGCAAAATTGCCAATAAAAACAAAATTTGTAAAAAGATAATATGAAAGATAATAAAAAAAATAAGACTTTAACAAAAGATCAAGCAATTAAAAAAATTGGTGAGTTAAAGAAAAATTTATTCAATATAAGATTTAAAAAAGTAAATGGGCAAATAGAAAATCCATCTCAATATAGAACTATCAAAAAAGATATTGCTAGACTATACAACAACACAAAGAGTGTGAAATGACCAAAAAAGTATTAAAAGGTAAAGTTACAAGTTCTAAGAATGACAAAACTGTCGTAGTGAAAGTTACGAGAAAATTTAAACATCCTTTTTACGAAAAAGTTATATCGAGATCCAAAAAATATCACGCACACGATGCAATGAACAAATTTAAAGAAGGCGACACTGTAGAAATTATTGAATGCAAGCCTATTTCCAAAAATAAACGTTGGGAGGTGTTAAAAGGATGATTCAAATTCAAACAGAATTGACCGTAGCAGATAATACCGGAGCAAAAAGAGTGGAATGTATAAAAGTTTTAGGAGGTTCTAAAAGAAGATATGCAGGTGTTGGAGATATAATTGTAATAAGTGTGAAAGATGCAATACCCAAAGGTAAGGTGAAAAAAGGGGCTGTACACAAAGCGGTAGTTGTTAGAACTAAAAAAGAAATATTCAGAGACGATGGCTCAAAAGTGCAATTTGATAATAATGCTGTGGTTCTAACTGACGACAAAGGTGAGCCGATTGGAACAAGAATTTTTGGACCAGTAACTAGAGAGTTGAGAGTCAAAGGTCATACAAAGATTGTTTCCCTTGCGCCGGAGGTTATATAAATGATGATTTTAAAAAAAGGAGCTCAGGTAAAAATAATAGCAGGAAAAGACAAAGGGAAAACTGGAGAAATTTTAGAAATAAACAGAAAAGACAATTTAGTTAAAGTAAAAGAAATAAATTTAGTTAAAAAACACTTGAAACCAACTAAAGAAAACAAAGGTGGAATTGTTTCCAAAGAAAGCTTTATACATCAATCAAATGTTAAAAATATAGATTTAAAAAAAAAAGATAAGGAAGTTAAAAAATAACAATGACGCCAAGGTTAAAAGATATTTATGATAAAGTGATAATTGCAAAGTTATTGGCTAAATTAAATTATAAAAATATAAACCAAGTTCCTAAAATAGAAAAAGTTATGCTTAATATGGGTTTAGGCGAAGAAGCATCAGATGGTAAAAAAATCAAAGCATGTCAGGAAGATGTGAGCATGATAGCGGGCCAAAAAGCAATAGTTACGAAATTTAGAAAATCTATAGCAAATTTCAAAACTAGAAAAGGTTCTAATGCTGGAGTTAAAGTAACACTTCGCGACAATAAAATGTATGAGTTTATTGATAGATTGATCAATATAGCACTACCAAGAATAAAAGATTTTAGAGGTTTGAATTCAAATGGAGTTGATAAGTTTGGTAATTACAGTTTTGGAATAAAAGAACATATAATTTTTCCAGAAATAGACTTTGAAAGAGTTGATAAAATAAGAGGAATGAATATAACACTAGTAATTAAGAGCAGCTCTAAAGAAGCTACAATTGAATTATTAAAAGAGTTTAATTTTCCGATAATAAGTAAAAAATAATAAAGAGGTAAAATGGCAAAAACTAGCGCAATACAGAAAAATTTAAAAAGAATTAAATTGAGCAAAAAGTACTTAAAAAAACGTATGGAGCTGAAAAAAATTATTAATGATAAGAAAATTTCATTGCCCGAAAGATTTGCAGCTCAACTTAAACTTAACAAGCTACCAAAAAACTCAGCACCTATAAGAATTAGAAATAGATGTGAAATATCAGGAAGGCCTCACGGAGTGTATAGGAAATTAAGAATTTCTAGAATAGCACTAAGAGATATGGCGTCTTCTGGAAAAATACCAGGAATGGTTAAATCAAGTTGGTAAGGAGATAAAATGACTTTAATGGATCCGATAGGAGATATGTTTACAAGAATAAGAAACGGGCAAATGAGATTGCTTAATAAGATTGAATTGCCTTCTTCTAATTTTAGACTAAAAATATTAGAAGTCTTAAAAAATGAGGGGTACATCTTAAATTACGTACTTGAAAAAAAAGAAAATAATAAAAAAACACTTCAAATAGATCTTAAATATAGTGATGGGATACCTGTTATTAAAGAAATTAAAAGAGTTTCAAAGCCAGGTAGAAGAGTTTACTCAAGTGCTGTAAGTATACCGAAAATTCAAAACGGTTTAGGCGTGGCTATTATATCAACACCCAAAGGTGTGATGTCAGACATGGATGCACGTAAAAATAACATTGGTGGCGAAATAATTTGCAGGGTATTTTAATGTCTAAAATCGGAAAAAAAAATATAATTATACCAAAAGAATCCTCTATTAAAGTAGAGAATGGAAATATTACTATTAATGGTCCTAAAGGATCTAAACAACTAACTGTTAGTGATAAAATTTTTTCTTCCACTGTAAATGATAAAAATGAATTTCAAATCAGGCCCTTAGCTAAGAAAGTAGATAAAAGAACATTAGTAATGTGGGGAACTTATAGAAGCTTAATAAACAACGCTATTCAAGGCGTAACAACAGGACATGAAAAAATATTAAACATAACAGGCGTAGGATTTAGAGCTAATTTAAAAGGTGATAAACTTAATTTACAACTAGGTTTTAGCCACGATATAAATTTTGATATTCCTAAAGATGTTAAAATAATCGTAGAAAAACAGACAGTAATTAAAATTACAGGAGTGGATAAAGAGATAGTTTCAAAGACAGCTTCTGATATAAAATCGTTAAAACCTGTTGAACCCTACAAAGGTAAAGGGATCAAGGAAAAAAATCAATTTGTTTTAAGAAAAGAAGGAAAAAAGAAATAGAATCATGAAAAATTTTAACAATAAAGACAAAAGAAAACTCAGAGTAAGAAAAAAACTAAAAAGTGTAAACGTGAATAGATTAAGATTATCTGTTTTCAAATCACTTAAGAATATGACGGTACAAATAATTGACGACGCGCAAAATAAGACTTTAGTTTCAGCATCCTCTATAGAAAAAGATTTAAAAAAAGATAAACAGACAAAATCACACGTTTCATCTATGCTAGGTGAGATAATAGCAAAGAGAGCGAAAGAAAAAAAAATCACCAAAGTATATTTTGATAGAGGTAATAATAAATATCATGGTAGAGTAAAACTTCTCGCAGACTCACTGAGAAAAAACGGATTGGAATTTTAGATGGCTGATTATAGAAAACAAGAAAGTGATATTAAAGAAAAACTAGTAGCAATTAATAGAATAACAAAAGTTGTAAAGGGTGGAAGACGCTTTGGTTTTGCTGCTTTGGTTGTTGCCGGTAATCAAAAAGGATCAATAGGTATAGGTGCTGGTAAAGCTAAACAGGTACCTGACGCAATAAGAAAAGCCACAGACGTTGCAAAAAAAAATCTGATTAAAATTCCTCTAAAAGATGGAAGAACACTACATCACGATGTAAAAGGTAAAAGTGGTTCAGGAAAAGTTTTAATGAGATCTGCTCCAGCTGGAACCGGTGTTATTGCTGGTGGCCCAATCAGAGCTGTATGTGAAGTTTTAGGTATTCAAGATATTGTTGCTAAATCTCTAGGCTCATCAAATCCCCATAACGTTTTGAAGGCATGTTTAAAAGGATTGACTTCTCAAAGCTCCCCTAAATTAATGGCAGCAATAAGAGGAAAAAAAATATCTGAAATTATTGTCAAGAGAGAAGGTTAAGTAATAATGAAATTAAATAGTCTCCCAAAATTAAATACAAAAAAAATTAGAGTTGGTAGAGGTATTGGCTCAGGTAAAGGTAAAACTGGTGGACGAGGTCATAAAGGCCAGAAGTCAAGATCTGGAGTAGCTATTAAAAGCTTTGAAGGCGGTCAAATGCCTCTTTACAGAAGACTTCCAAAAAGAGGTTTTAAATCTCGAACAAAAGGTGAGGTGAAGGCCTTAAACCTTTCGGTCTTACAAAGATTAAATGAGCAAAAAAAAATAGACTTTAATCAAACAATAGATTTAAAACTATTACAGGAAAAAAAGATTGTTGGTAAAAAATATTTGAAATTAAAAATTTTAGGAGTAGGTGACATAAAAAGTAAGCTAACTATATCTGCAAATTTTTTCTCTAAACAAGCTAAAGAAAAGATAGAAAAAATTGGTGGAAAACCAAATATAGTTAAAAAATAAATTATTTTATGTCTAATGAAAATTTATCTTCAGGTGTTTTTTCTCACGCTAAAGATTTAAAAAATAGAATATTTTTTACCATAGCATTATTAATAGTTTATAGAATAGGTACTTATGTTCCCTTGTCTGGAATAGACCCTTTGGCACTTAAAGAAATGATGGCTTCGAGTCAAAAAGGCTTGTTAGGGATGTTCAACATGTTTTCTGGCGGCGCCGTTAATAGAATGGCTATTTTTGCCCTCGGGATTATGCCATACATTTCATCATCTATTATTGTTCAATTGCTTACGGGTGTTTCAGATTATTTTAAAAATTTGAAAGAACAGGGTGAAATTGGAAGAAAAAAAATAACACAGATCACAAGATATGGAACTGTTTTGATTGCAATAATGCAGGCTTATGGAGTTTCAATAGGTTTAGAAAACGCCGGCAATTTGGTAATTGAACCTGGTGTATATCACAGAGTAATCACCACTATAACATTAGTTGCAGGAACTACTTTTTTAATGTGGTTAGGTGAGCAAATTACACTAAGAGGTGTTGGAAACGGAATATCCTTAATAATATTTTCCGGTATAGTAGCTGAAATACCAAGAGCCCTTGCCTCAACTTTTGAATTGGGAAGAACAGGAGCCCTCTCCTCTATAATGATTATAGCCATTTTTGTTTTAGTAATTTTTACAGTTTTATTTATTGTTTTTTTTGAAAGAGCTATGAGAAAAATTTTAGTCAATTATCCTAAAAGGCAAGTTGGAAATAAAATGTATGGCGGTGAGTCATCTCATTTACCATTAAAAATAAATACAGCCGGAGTAATACCTGCTATATTTGCCTCCGCACTTTTACTTCTTCCTGTAACTGTTACAAACTTCGGATTTTCAGATTCGGAATTATTTTTAAAAATATCCTCAATGTTTACTCAAGGCCAACCTCTTTATATGATGTTATATGCATCTGGAATTATTTTCTTTTCTTTTTTTTACACCTCAATTGTATTTAATCCTAAAGAAACAGCAGAGAATTTAAGAAAGTATGGAGGCTATGTTCCGGGCATACGACCAGGAGAAAGAACCGCTGAATATATTGATACTGTACTAACTAAGCTTACAACTATCGGTGCATTGTATTTAACTTTTGTTTGTTTAATGCCAGAATTTTTGATTTCTAAATATCCAATACCCTTCTATCTAGGTGGAACATCCATTTTAATTGTTGTAGTAGTTGCTATGGACACTGTAACTCAAGTACAAACTAGATTAATGAGCTCTCAATACGAGTCTCTCATAAAAAAAACAAAATTTAATAAATAAAACTAAGATGAATATAATTATTTTTGGTCCACCTGGTGCAGGAAAAGGAACTCAGTCTAATTTTATAGTAAAAAAATATAATTTATATCCACTTTCAACAGGTGAATTTTTAAGAGAAGAAATTAAAAATAAATCAGAATTAGGTCAAAAAATTGTATCTATAGTTAATTCTGGCTCTTTAGTATCAGATGAAATTGTAAGTAAATTGATAGAAAATATAGTTTCAAAAAAGGAATATAAAAATAGAATTATTTTTGACGGATATCCAAGAAATATAAAGCAAGCTGAAAATTTAGACAATCTACTAAATAAACATGATCAAAATATACACCTGGTTTTAAAATTATCCGTAAGTTTGCAGTCTATTAAAAAAAGAATTTCGGGCAGATCTATATGCTCTCTATGCGGTAAAATATATAATGATTTTTATAATCCGCCCCCAACAAACACAGATTGTTGTTCAAGCAAGTTTTTACAAAAAAGAGGAGATGATACAATAAATGTAGCTACAAAACGTTTTGAAACGTATGAAAAGGCAACAGAACCACTTCTTAATTTTTATGAAAAATTAAACTTATTAAAAGTTGTTAATGGAGAGAGTCCAATAGACGGTATAAACAAAGAAATTAGCGATATTATAGCCCTTATAGAGGGTTGACTTTGTATAATAACGCCATATAAATACGACTTTAAATAACTCTTATTAAATATGGCCCGTATAGCAGGAATAAACGTCCCACTAAATAAATCTGTAAATGTAGCTCTAACCTACATTCATGGAATAGGACTGCATTCTTCTAATAAAATTTGCAAGAAACTTAGCATTGAATCAAATGTGAGGATTAATCAACTAACAGATGAACAGGTTTTAAAGATAAGAGAATATATAGACGAAACATATAAAGTTGAAGGTGATTTAAGAAGAGATACCTCAATGAATATAAAGAGATTATCTGATATCGCGTCATATCGAGGCGGTAGACATAAAAAAAAATTACCAGTTAGAGGTCAAAGAACCCACTCAAATGCCAGAACACGTAAAGGTAAAGCTATAGCTATAGCTGGAAAAAAATTAACTCCACTAAAAAAATAACTTAAGTATTTAAATATGAATAAAAAAGTAGACGATAAAAACCCACCCAAAGAAACAAAAGCTAAAGAAGTTGAAAAAAATTCAAATCCAAAATTTAAAAAAAAAAAGTTTAAGAGAAATATAGTTTCAGGTATCGCTTACGTTTATTCTACTTTCAATAATACAATTATTTCTATTGCTGATGAAAATGGAAATGTTGTTTCGTGGTCATCTGCTGGGGCAAAAGGCTTTAAAGGATCAAGAAAATCTACTCCATATGCAGCGCAAGTAGCCGCAGATGATGCTGGTGGAAAAGCATATGAAATGGGCTTAAGAACTTTATCTGTCGAAGTTAAAGGACCGGGTTCTGGGCGAGAAACAGCTTTAAGATCTTTACAATCTAAGGGATTTAAAATTACTTCTATAAAAGATACAACACCGATGCCTCATAATGGCGTTAGACCACCAAAAAAAAGGAGAGTATAAAATGCAAAGCTCAGTAAATGTTATCGATAAAAATTGGAAAACACTAATTAAACCTAATAAATTAAATATTAAAAGTAGTGAAGACGGAAGTTCAGCTACAGTCATAGCTGAACCTTTGGAAAAAGGATTTGCTCAAACTATTGGAAATTCTTTAAGAAGAATTTTACTCTCTTCTATACAAGGATGCGCTGTTACAGCAATTCAAATAGATAATGTGTTACATGAATTTTCTTCCATAAAAGGTGTGAGAGAAGATGTTACAGATATAGTTTTAAATGTTAAAAATCTTGCATTAAAAAGTTCAAGCACAGGATCGAAAAAAATTATTTTAGACATAAAAGGACCCAAAGAAGTCAAAGCTAAAGATATAGAGTTAGTTGGAGATATTGAAATATTAAATCCAGAACTAACCATCTGTAATCTAGATGAAAAGACTCATTTCCATATGGAGTTAATAGTGAATACTGGAAAAGGTTACGTACCTGCGTCTAAAAATAAAAAAGATGACAACCCACTAGGTTTAATAACAATTGATTCTTTGTTTAGTCCTGTAAAAAAAGTAGCATTTTCTATTGATAACTCTAGATCCGGTAACGAGTTGGACTATGATAAGCTTGAAATGACAATTGAAACCAATGGAACGGTCAAAGCCGAAGATGCAATAGCATACGCAGCGAGAATTTTTCAGGACCAGTTATCAATGTTTGTAAATTTTGACGACCCTAAAACTGTTGAAGTCGAGGTGAAATCTACAGAACCAGAGTTTAATAAAAATTTATTAAAAAGAGTCGAGGAACTTGAGCTATCTGTAAGATCAATGAACTGTTTAAAAAATGACAATATTATTTACATAGGAGACTTGGTTCAAAAAACTGAGCCAGAAATGCTCCGTACACCGAACTTCGGAAGAAAGTCTTTAAATGAAATTAAAGAAGTACTGAGCACTATGTCATTATTTTTAGGCATGGAGATACCTAACTGGCCACCAGACAATATAGCCGAAATGTCTAAGAAACTAGAGGAAAATAATTATTAAAAATGAGACATAAGTTTGGGTACAGAAAGCTTAATAAAACAGGAGAGCACAGAAAAGCTTTGTTTAAAAACATGCTTAATTCATTAATTAAGTATGAACAAATAATTACTACATTGCCAAAAGCTAAAGAATTAAAACCCCAAATAGATAAAGTTATTACAATTGGAAAAAAAAATATTTTAAGCAACAAGAAGAGACTTTTTTCGAAGCTTCAGGATAAAAAATCAGTTGTCAAAGTTTTTGAAGAACTTTCAAAAAGATATAGTACACGAAAAGGTGGCTACTCTAGAGTACTCAAAGCCGGTTTTAGAACAGGAGATGATGCCCCAATGGCTGTAATAGAACTAGTTGACAGAAACATAGAGGCAAAAAAAATTGATAAGCCTAAAAAAGTAGAAACTAAAAGCACAGATAAAAAAAATTTAGATCAAAAAGTTGCAACTAAATAATTCAATCAAAGCTTTACATGCCCCAAACGTTTACAGTTGATAAAGATTATCACAATAGTCGCTTTGACAGATGGTTTAAAGCTATGGTTATTAATGTTCCACAGTCATTAATAGAAAAAATTTTAAGACAAAATAAAATTAAAATTAACAAAAAAAAACCTAAAACATCTTATAGAATGCAACAAGGAGATATCATTAAAGTTTATGATATCTCAAAATTTAAAAATAAGGAAAAAACATTAAGGGTTAAATTTAAACCATCTAAAAAAGAAGTAAGTATTTATGATGACTATATTTTAGAAAACAACGATAATTTTATGGTTATTAATAAGCCCACCGGGATTGCTGTACAAGCAGGTACTAAATCTTTTAAAAATATAATCGATTTACTTAAAGACTCTAAATTTTTTATTAATACCAAACCCTTCATTGTTCATAGGCTTGATAAAGAAACATCGGGAGTGCTTATCATAGCTAAGAACAGAGAATTTGCACAATTATTTACCTCTTTATTTAGAATAAGAAAGATGCATAAAACTTATATAGCTATTACACATGGAAAAGTTTCTGATTCAATTAAAACTTTGGAAGATAATTTAGTTTCTTATGATAATGACAAAAAAATTATACAAAAAGCTATTTCACATCTTAGAGTTATAAAGACAACATTAGATTTTTCTTACGTTGAATTAAATCCTATAACAGGTCGAAAACACCAACTAAGAAAGCAACTTTACAATATTGGAAATCCGATAGTAGGAGATGATAAATATTTCATTAATAGAAGAGCTAATAAAGTTAAAATAAAAAGTAAAAATCTAATGTTACATGCATATAAAATTAAATTTATGATTAACAATGTGAAATATAATTTTAAGGCAGAATACAATAATGAATTTGAAAGTTTTCTCAAAAAAAATTTTTAGGTATCCTCTAAATTTTTTAAAAATATCTTGATCAAATCTTGCTCAATATTTTTGGGCACTTTAGATATTTCATTAAAAATTGAAGTAACTTTTTTATTATCAAGTCCGCAGGGGATGATTTTTTGATATTTATCAAGGTCATTGTCTATATTTATAGAGCATCCGTGATAAGCAATCCATTTTGTTACTTTTACACCTATCGCAGCTATTTTTTTTTCGTCAACCCAGATACCAATATTTTTTTCATCTGTAGATCCTTTTATCTTAAATAACTTTAAAAATTCAATTATACTTTTTTCTAAGACATTTACCAAATTCCTTATATCTTTTTTTCTTTTATTTAAATTCAAAACAAAATAAATGATTTTTTGCCCCGGTGAGTGTAAAGTAATTTTTCCACCTCTATTAGTTGAAATTATTTTAATTGATTTATCTAAAATTTCTTTTTTATCTGCTCTAATACCCGCCGTATAAACTGTTGGATGTTCTAAAATCCATAATAAATCTGCTTCATTTCCTTCCTTGATTTTTTTTACTCTCTTTTCAAGAAATTCTATTGCTTTTTCATAGGGTATTGGATGTTTATTGATTTTAATTTCCATGTTCATTTAAATTGATATTTATCATTATATGCACTATTAGTCTCAAAAAAAAACAACCAGGAATTTTTATGAGTTTAATTAAATCTATAGGTGGTAAAAAAGTTAACTTTGATTTCAACAAAGACTTTATTAGCATATTTAGTAAAAAAATTATATCTGGTGACATTAAGTTTATTAATCAAACTTTAAAAGACCTTCACCCATCAGATGTTGCTAATTTAATTGAAAATCTTTCTTCTGAAACTAGAGCTAAACTTATAGAGTTAGAGGATGTTGATATAGATCCTGAAATCTTTATTGAAATTAATGAATCTATCCAAACAGAGGTTCTTCAGCTTTTATCCGCTGAGTCGATCGCAAAAATTTTAAAAAGACTAGAGTCAGACAATTCAATTGCAATATTGGAAAATTTAGAGACTGAGACAAAGAATAGAGTTTTAGATATATTGCCTCCAAAGGATAGATTTTTATTAGAGGAAGGACTTAGTTATCCTGAAGATTCAGCGGCACGTATAATGCAGCGAGCTTTTACTGCTGTCCCTAGTGATTGGTCTGTTGGTCAAACTATAGACTATCTAAGAGAAAATAAAGAGTTACCAGAAGAGTTTTTAGAAATCTTTATTGTTGATAATGACTTTAAACCCATTGGTATAGTCCCATCTTCTCGAGTTTTAAGAGCTGCAAGAGAAGCAAAAATGAACACTATAATGAGAGAAATGCCAGTCTCAATTTCTGTTAATATGGACAAAGAAGAAGTTGGTCATGTCTTTGAAAATTATAACTTAATTTCTGCTGGTGTAGTTAATAAAAATAATAAACTGGTTGGTATGATTACAGCCGACGATATTGTTACTGTTGTTCAGGAAGAAGCCGAAGAAGATGTTCTTAGACTGGCCGGTGTAGGTAATGAAGAAATTACTGATAGTGTGATTGTAAAAACTAAAAGACGCTTTAATTGGCTTCTGTTAAATTTATTTACAGCGTTACTCGCTACATGGGTTATTAGTAAATTTGGTGCCTCTATTGAGCAAATGGTAGCGCTTGCATTTTTAATGCCAATAGTTGCTTCAATGGGTGGTAATGC
>Ga0114997_10001496_pt1 | contig 19361 bp, 14 predicted proteins | sample ArcticOcean_MG_C_2_FD_87045 | JGI IMG/M metagenome (GOLD analysis project Ga0114997, IMG submission 87045) | Marine microbial communities from western Arctic Ocean - ArcticOcean_MG_CB4_136 | ecosystem: Environmental > Aquatic > Marine > Oceanic | place: Arctic Ocean: Canada Basin | collected...
AGAGAGAGATCGTCTCCGAATTAGAATTACATTCGCTTTATTAAAAGCGTTTCGTTTTCCCGGAAATTCTCTCTCGTTGTGCAATACCAATGAGGGGTGCCTCTCCCTGCCGCGGGTGGTCTTCTCGCGTTGGTCTCGTCGAAAGAAGGAGAGAGAGCAGTGCGCACGGAGGGAGGAGGAGAACGATTTCAAAAACAAACGCGATGATACCGAACGTCGACTTTGACTTCCCGGACGACGTGAATTCGTTGAGGAACGAAAACTACCACCAGAGAGTAGGGGAGAGGTTGAAGAACAAAACGAAGCGAGGGGAGGTGTCGATTAATTTTCCGAAAAATATCTTAGAAAATGGGGAGAGTAAAGCGGATGGTGATAGCGAGGAGAATAACAACATCCTCGATAGGGGGGGAGGGTTGCCGGAAATTCCTTTCGAGAGTTTACCGGAGATTGGATTCGCGCTCGGATTGTCCGTTTTCTCGGGCTTTTGGGCGTTGTGGGAAGCGTTCGGGAAGAAGGCAGTGTTTGGAGATCAAGAAGAGGAAGAGGAAGACATACTATTATTAGAAAGTGATGAGTACGACGACGACGACGAGAGTAGTAGCGATATCAGAAGGATTGCGAAACGAAAACGCGAACGACACGTCGTCCAAGGCGTGGACGTGACGCTGTTCCCCATATTCAAAGACGAAGTCGTCTTGAAAGCGGTCAAGTTTGCCGAGGAGAAGCACAAAGGGCAAAGTCGGAAAACGGGCGAACCGTACATGACGCATTTAGTGGAAGCGGCGAGAATATTAGCTGCGGCGTTGCCTGAACCCAGAGATCAGAACAAATTCGGCTCGACGACGCGAGAGAAACTGCGAGAAACAATCAGCGCGTGCCTGTTAGTGGCGACCCTGGACGATCCAAACTCGAAGAGCAGCAATTTATTGAAAGGCGAAACGAACGATAGGATAAAAGATGAACTGAAGGAAAATTTTGGAGACGCGACGGCTGAGCTCGTTCTGCAAGCGGCGAGGATGGGTAAATTGATGGCGGGTGTCCGAAGACGACAGCGGAGGAAAAGAAGAGAAAATAGCATGATGAGTAGCAGCGCGAATAATAACACCACATCATCGGAAGAAGAAATAGAAGCACAAAAGGAAGAACAGGAAGAAGAAATCGACGATAACGAAAAGTTGGAAGAGTTACTCTTGGACGTCGTGAAAGACCCGAGAGTATTTTTGATTAAAATCGCAGAGAGATTGCACAACATGCGAACGTTGTACGCCTTGGACCCACGAAAGGCGGAGACCGTCGCGGATGAAACTCTGCGCGTTTGGTGTTCGTTTGCTGAAAAATTGGGCATTTGGACCGTGAAATCTGAATTGGAGGACATGTGTTTCGCAGTTTTGGAACCGGAACGGTTCGAGGAAATCGTGCAAAGCAGAGACGACTTTTGGTTAGAGGAATCGAAGCGGGGACGGTTTCGCGGGAAGAATTTTAGAGGCACGATTGCTCCAGAGTTACAAGAAGAGAGAAACGAGAAAGAAAAGGCGGAGAAGGAGGCTTTGGCATTCAAAACGAACCAAAACAAAAATAATTACGTGATGATGGATGCTTTAGACGAAACCGAACGTGACCCTTCTTGGACGAGATTGAACGAAACGCAAAGAGCTTTACGAAGGCGTTTGCAGTGCGTGCAGCCGTTTGAAGCGTTGACGACGCGGGACGGAGGAGCCATGCGTATCGACGAAAAGGTTTTACGTGAGTCGCCGATGCGCCCAGCGACGAAAAAATCCTTAGAAGCACTCGCCCAATGGCAGAATAAGATGTTTCAAATGTTGCGGCTGGACGGCGTCGTTTTGAACGTGAACGTGCGAATGTCTTCTCGACTGAAGAGTTTATTCTCGACGAGCGAGAAGATGAAGAGAAAGAACGTTCCGTTCAGCGAAGTGTACGACGGACGCGCGACGAGAATCATAATAGGCGATCCAGTATCGGTGCCAACGATGACTTCTGACGGTGAAGGTAGTGCATCGGAATTTCTCGATAAAGATAAACTCGATTCTGGTTTACCGAGCGAAATTGAAGCGTGCTACGCGCTATTGAACGCGGTACATAAGATTAACCGTCCCATCAATGGTGAGTACGATGATTACATCACAAAGCCAAAAAAGTCTGGGTATAAAAGTTTGCACACGGCAGTTTTAGGCGATGATGGAAAACCGCTAGAGGTTCAAATTCGGACGCGAGGTATGCACGATGCCGCGGAGTGGGGCGTCGCTGCGCACTGGCTTTACAAAACGAGAACGGAGAATAAGTCCTCAAAAAAATCATCAAAGAAAGGTCAAAAGAACGAGGGCAACGAGGGAGAAAAAGATACGACGCCACGACTTGGGCAGGTCGTGCAACTTATTTCATCGACCAGTCGCGCCGGCGGCGGCGTTGTTGTCGGTGTCGAATCGGCTGGTCGGTGCACGGTTGCGAAACCGACTTCGTCTCGACGGGGCGCTCATACGCCAGACGCGTCCGAATGGGCGCTCGAGTTGAACGGGCACGAAAACTTACTTAATGAAGTGAATAAGAAGAAATTGAAAGGTGCACGTCAAGAAACAAAAGATTACTACATTCTTGAATTTTGTTTATACGAAGACGGTCGATGGCACGAGCAAGATCAACTCGGGAAGGCCGGAATGATTACCATGGAACTGTTGGACATTTTCGCTCAATTGGACGATGAAAAAGGAGAGAAAAAGATTGAGAGCCGAGACAAACAGATAGTCAAGAAGCAGGCGCCCGATCGTATGAAACGCATAATTATGAAATGGCAGAAAACAAATCAGCCTCTTGGTATTATACGGTCCCAAGGTTTACGCGATGAGTTTGATGAGAAAATGAGCAACACCGATATCGACAAAGAAGCTTATTTATCCGGATCGCAAGGATGGAATCAAGCGCTCGCAAGGTCGCAGCCGCCGGCGCCGGGACCTTATTTTGATGCGCAACAACCTACTTCTCCTAGCGAAGTGCAATTCACGAGAGCGGAAGCCGCGAAACTCGAAGCTGAACTCGCGCTTTCCACCAAACGCAACGGCAAAAGCGGAGCGCTCCAATCCGCCACGGTCGATTTAACCTCCAAAGGTTTGCTCGTCATCACGTGGGACGATTCCACTCCAGCGCTTCGCGCGTTCCAACCCGGTACCACAGCCGGTACAGTTCGTAAACAAATGGCGTTGGAAGCCTCCTCCTCCTCCTCCTCTTCCTCCTCATCCTCCTCCTCCTCCGGCGACGATGAGAAGAAAGCGAAAAAAGTACTCGTCGTCGACTCCAAATACGTCAACGTGAATTCAGTGATGGTCAGCGCGGACACGCAACTCCAAGACGCCGATTGCGTCTTCTTGGACGATTTGGCCGTGTATTAGAAAATACTAAAAATTGTATATTAGATCAGAAAGAAAGAGAGATAAAAAACATTGTTGTACATATGTAAGATGAGTTTAATCATACCTTTCTTCACTTTGCAGCATCATGCTTTTACACGCTAAAAACTCACCAATACCTAATCCAAATGCGCACATCATTCAACGCAGGCTCTTGTCTTCATCCGCGCGCGTCTGCTCCTTCACAAACCAAAACATAGTAGAATGGATATCTTCAGTCACATCCGACCCGTGCGAGAGCAGAGTAAACATCGAAACGAATGCGTTTGGGGTGAGAGGTTTAGTCTCGCAAACACAACTTTCCCCGGGTGCAGTCATTTTCGAGATTCCGTTTCAGTATTGTTTCCAGGACGCTTACGAAAAAGAATCCTCTTTGACTTGGTCGGCGAGGATGGGGATGAAGTTATTGGAGGAGAGAGCGAAAGGAGAGGCGTCGGAGAGGTATGAAAAATGGATCGAGAGTTTACCGGTGGATGCACCGTTTATACCCGGGATTGCAATGACAGAGGAGGAGATTCAGAGACTGATTCGATACCCTCCGTGCGTGATGAACGCTTTGAAGGATAAAGAGCGACACGAAGAGAGTAAGCGGCTATTGAACGAGCGATTAGCGAAGATAGGGTGTACTGACGCGGATTTAGATTGGGCGGCTGGGTTGATGGAATCGAGATGTTTCAAACAGGGCGGCGTTCGAGTGACTGCTCCCGGCATCGATTTGTGTAACCACGCGGGGGATAAAGCGAACTGTATCGTCCGGTTCGTCTCGGAGGTTCCTAAAGATAACGACTTGGCAAAAAAGGAAACAAAAATGAAACTGCAGGTCTCGCCGGACCGATTTAAACCAATTGAGAAAGGAGAGGAGATTACCATTTCGTACGGATATCAATCGAACGATATCTACTTTTCATATTTCGGCTTTGTTCCTTTCGACAACGACAACGACACCGCGGTACTATTTGAATCCGTGGAGGATTTATCCGAGTTCTTAAAGCTCGCCGGTGAAGAGATCCAAAGCGATCTGTGTCAAAACGAAACCACCGACAATTTAGCCGCTCGCATCCTCTCGTCCACCTCCTCCTCATCCTCTTCGCAATCCTTCTCCATCGCGGCCAACGGGAAAATCGAATCTAACCTCTCCAAAGCGTTCGACGCGTGCGAGTTGAACCAATCGCAAAGAGCGATCGTCATCCAAAAGCGATGCCACGAAATATTAACGAGCGGGCCGTTCGTTGGCACGACGGTGAAGGAAGATTTACGCATAGCCGAATCGGAGGAGGAAGAGGAGAAGCACAGAGTCTGCGCGCGATATCGCGTCGCGAAGAAAGAGATTTACGCGTTTCCTTTGAAGAAGAAACGCTAGATTAGGAGGAGCGGTAGCTCGTCGCAGAAATGATTTTGCGTTTTGTTTTACAGATTGCCTTGAAGTTTCATACAGTGTCACGTGTCATCTCTCATTTGTCTTCTATATGTCTTACAGTCTTAGCGAGCGCTCACATCCATATGAAGAAAAAATGTCTTATTTTGCTTGCGTGACTTAGGGGAAATACGACACAACAAGAATACAATAAACATCACAACATCAATGCCAAGCAGACGACCGAACAAGTTCAATCGCATACCGAAACTCACGAAAGATGGTAAACTCGACCCGTCTGAGTTTCAACCGCACGCCTTCATGCCTCTTTGGTCTCTCACTTTGAGCGTTTTATTCCTCTCCGTCGTGATTGGATTTTACGCACGAAATCCCCCAATCGCGCAAGAGAGTTTACCGCTCGAACGCTTATTAGCCAAAGAGCATCAATATTTATCGGACCCCGAGGGCGTCGTCATCGGTAGGAAACTTGGTGGAAATCGACGAAACGGGTTCGACGTCGGCGTGGTATTAGGCACGCGATTAAACGAGACGGATTTTTCCCCTTCTTTGCGATTACAGTCACGAGTGAGACACGCGTTGGATGGTTTCTGCTACGGCGAAGTGGAACATTTGATTTTTAGCGGCGCTTCTGGAAAGAAAGTCGTCAGAGATGGTAGAAAAAGGCCGAGCGAAGCGGCCGCTATGTTTGAATTTGCAAAGATAACGGTCGAAAGAGCGCCCAAAATGAGTGGAAGGAAAGCGGAAGAGTATCGCTGTCCGATTGAACGCGAACGGTTTAGCGAGGCGAAAAGAGACGAAAACGGGAACACGTATTACATTGGTGAAGATAAAAACGGGAATCAGTTCACGTGGGTGTTGGAAGAGAAGAGTTTTTCGACGAAGGATAACGCAGAGTTGAGTTTGAATGCGATTGTGACGAGAGAGTGGAACTCTGTGGCGGTGAGCACGTCGCACTTTCATCAGTTTCGATCGAAACGCGTGTTCGAAAAAGCCATCGCGACGAGGAGATTGAGCAAAGTAAAGGTGAAAATGTTGAAGCAAGTGCAAGAATCGAGTTACTCGAGGCATAAGGATGGGAGAGAGCGAACGAGAGAGTTTGCGACTGGGCAGTTTGATTTTGTGAGAGAGTTGCTCGCCATTTGCTATTACAAAATAAGGCGATGGATTTAAGAAAATGACATGTTTACCTAAACCTAATTGTTGATTAATCTTAATCCCGCCGCGTGCTTCGTAGTACATTCCTAATAATATTACTCTTACGATGCGAGATTCTTAATCCGTAATTGATTGAACCTCGATATTTCCGTCTCTTTCACTGTCGCTTCGGCAATAACGCCGCTATCGTTCCAATCGCACGCCTCGGGAACCGATATCGAACACAGGATGAGTTTCTTGTTCACTTGGACGCACAATCGACTGAGCGACTGCAACTCGTACCATTTCGGAAACGATTTCGTGAGTTCGCCTCTGTTGTTTTCTTTCAAGGATGACTCCGACGCGTTACCCTCACTAAACACATCGAACGATTTCCTCGCGCCGTTGTTTTCTGGCAAAACTAACGCGCAGCAATCCGAGTGCACCAACGACGGATGTCGACGATACAAAACTAAATCCGCGCCGTATTGCAAACCGGATCTCGGCAACCATCCTTGCAACCGAAAGTGACACGTAGCTACGCACTTTAAACCAAACGCGGCACCGGCGGTCTCGCGCAACAGCGTCCAAAACTGCTCACGAGAAAGCTCCACGTGTCGTCCACCTTTGTTATTGTTGTTGTTGTCGTTGTTATCATTATTGTCGTCGCCGCTATTTACTACGCTCTCCTCGTACGCGTACACGACCAAACACCCAACCACGGCGTGTAAATAAAAGGCATCTTCTGGTGATAATCTCAACGCTACCACATCTCGATGCACAAAAGGCACGTCCCTCACGACGCACTCTCGCACTCTTCTCCCTATGTTCAACTGATCGAACAAACTCGCCACGCGTCTCGGGCACGAAACCCACACGCTCTCTCGATGAAACGCGCCGCGAAAGACGCAGTTGGCAAGTTCAGAAATTATAGACTCTGGATTTCGAGCCTCTCGCGCTTGTCGGTGCTTCCCTCGTTTCCATTTGATTCGCGCGTTCAAGTTTATCGATGGCATACTATTTGTCGTGTTCCTGTCGTTGTTTTGGCCTTTTGAGCCCTTTTTGCTCTTTAATTGTATGCCAACAACTCTACACGCCTCCTTTGCTCTTCTTCTTCCTCCTCTTCTCTCCTTCCTCAAACGCCTCTGCCGATGATGTCACTCTTTCCTGCAACGCTCGCTCTTCGATTTTCAGCTCGTGTACTTTGTTCTGCAAAAACTCTCGCAACTCTCGTAAACTTTTTATTCTCGTCCTTAGTAACAAAAGGATCCGGTCTTTGGTTTTCCCCGTGGTGGAATTCCTCGACGTTAACGGGAGTAAACCTTCTTTGCGTTTCTTTTTCTCTTGGTCTTCTTTGAATTTTGCTTCGTCGATATCGAAATCGAGGTTCCCGCGAGGAGGGAAAGGGTTTTTTTCGGTTTTGGTGGTGCGCTTCTTTTGCACGCGCGTCATGTATGATTCCTAAATGTGGGGAAAGGAAGAGGAGACCAATTGAAGAAAAGAACGCGTCAGACGCTCGTCGATGAACTCATTATCGTGATTCTTGTGATTCGTAGTAGTATTAAAAATGTGGTACTGTTTGCGTGTTTATCTTGTTGTTGTTGTTGTTGTTTTTATTCGTCGTCGTCGTCGTCGTCGTCGTCGTCGTCCTCTTCCTCCTCTTCCCCGTCTTCGTACTCTTCGTCGTCGCCGGTGGCGTTCCTTCCTCCTCCTCCTCCTCCTACGGCTGCCGCGCTCCCGCCGAAGGTAATCGAGCTGCTCCCACTACTCCCGAGTCTCCTCGCAGGTTCTTCCCCTGGATAGTACCCGTATTTATTTTTAAAAGCCTTCTCGTACCGCGCGCGTTGCTGGTCGATTTTCGTTTGCGGGTTCAAACTCCCGCCCGGTCTTTTGTATTCCCACAACGCCCAGGCGCCGGCGACGAGGAGGATGCCGAGACCCATCGTGCTCGGTTCGCCTTCGCCTCCTGGATTCCACCCGTCGTCGTAGTCGCCGTCCTCGCCGTCATCGCCGTCGTCACCATTTCCTCCGCCGCCACTCATGCCGCCGTCGTCGCCGCCGTACCCGAGTTTGCGTTGCTCCTGCGTTTCCATCCGGAGCGGCGCCGAACCGGGGCCGCGACCTTTGTCGGACGAGGAACCGCCACCGCTGTTGTTATCATCACACGAAGGAAGAACAAAAAACGAAGGTCAGTAAAAAGAAAAGAGAGAGAGAGAGAGAGAAAAGAAAGAACGGTCGTCGTCCTCTCGCTCTCTCACAAACAAACAAACAAACAAATGGACGTATCGTCCTCTCGAGTCGCTTCGAAGGCATCACAAGAGAGAGGTTTTGGGGAAACGAACGCATTTTGTCTCTCAATCTCATCTCCGGGAAGAAGTAAAAGAAAAAGAAGAATTGTACCTCTTTGGAAACCCGAACCCTTCCGGTTCATCGTTGTTCGAGCCGCTCTTTCCTTTCTCCACCATCGCTTTAATCGTCATCATTTTCGTTGTCTTCTTGGTCGTTTGTTGTTGTTTCCTCTGTTGCTTCTTGTGCTGCCCATTGTGTTTTTGAGGGCAAAGACTTACAATGATGGTGTTGTGACTCGTCGTAAACATCATCTCTCTCTGTGTGCTTCTCTCTCTCTCTCTCTCTGTGTGTATCTGTGATGTGACGGAAGACTTTTTGTTTCTCTCTCTTTCCGAAAGCGCGTTGAGTAAAAACGGTTGTGACTCTTTTATGAGGTTTCTTTTTTCCATTTTATCCGAAATTCCTCAAAGAGATACACACAACAACAAGTATGTTTACGATATCAGCCGTATCGTCGTCGATGGTATCCTCGTCTTCGAGCGAGAGTAATAATAGCACGAGCAGAGCTACTGCTCGTGGTAGTCTTCTTCTTCGAGGAGGAGAAAGAGGAGGACGACCAAGAAGAAGGGAAAAGAGCAGCCTTTGCACAACGGCAACACACACACCAACGAGAGAAGAAGAAGGAGACGAGTTTGAAGAGGAGAGGAAGATAAAGAAGGGACAACAACGAATAATTGGAAACGAGATGATGACACTGTCGGCGGCTGCGGCGTTTTGGATGACAACAACGACGCAAAACATCGCGATGGCAAACGCGGCGGAAACATTCGATGACGCAGAGGCGGCGATAGCATCATCAAATCTCGGAACTACGATGATGGAAACGACGACGAGTTCATCCGGCAACGCGGGGTTAGAATCTGTCCGCCTCGTCGTCGCGGTGAGCGCCATCGCGCTGATTCTCTTCCAAGGCCCAAAAGGGGACGGGGTGGTGAACAAGCTGAGCGAGAAGCGAGTGTTTTCATCCGCGAAGAACGCGAAGAGCGCGGTGGATTACGTGACGTACGCATTGATTGGAGGGTTTATAGTGTTGAGCGCGGTGTTAGCGGTGGGATGATGAGCGGCGGTAGTACGCCGCGCGTGTGCTTTAGAGCGCTTTGAAACGTATTTGATGTTTACTATTTTTGTTATCCGCAATAATAGCGGGCGCGCCCGCGCGCGATTCGCTTGGTTTTCACCAGCGTTTTTGCGCGTTTGTCTATTTACTACTCTATTTATTATTGTTTCTTCTTCTGTTTCTTCTTCGCCACCGTTTTCTTCTTAAGGGCGAGTGCCAAAGGTTTCTCGGGGGTCTTCTTCGGCGCCGCGGCGGTTTTCTTCTTCCTCTTCTTTTGCGGCGGCGCGGCGGCGAGTTGTAACGGCGACGGGATCGGTTCTGTGACTGCATTTTCGTCGTCACTCTCTTCTTCTTCTTCTTCTTCTTCTTCTTCACCTTCCCTATTCTCGTCTACCGCGGTCTTCTTTTTCTTTAAATTCTTCTTTCTTGTCGTCGTCAATTTCTTCTTCGATCCGGGTTGTTTATCCGGAAACACGATGCTCGCGTCAAAATCTTCTCCTTTTAAATCCGCGACTGCCATCGCCAAACGCTTACTCTTAATTTTCGTAAAACCGTCAGACTTTTGCACCAAACTCTCGTAGTAATCCTGCATCGTCCTTTGCTTGTACTTTTTGTTGCGTTCTTTGATTTTATCGTACATCGGCTTGAGCGTATCTGAGGTGAAATCCTCGGGCCAGTTTAACCGCTCGCGAAAGAAATCGAGAATGTCGCGTTCCAAAGGCGTTTGGTCCCAAACGAATTTTTCCTCGGACGGATCGACTTTAGGTTCAGCGTATGCCGCTCGAACCGTGTCGTCCGGAAAAGATGGTGGAAACTTCCACGTTGTTTTCTTCGTTTGGTGTTCTTGGTAGAAACGCTTGCGCGCCGCGCTGGCAGTTTCGGTGGCGGTTTCCGCCGGATTGTCGTCTTGCTTCTTCTTCTCTGCTTCGCATTCATCATCGTCTGGGACGACGACGAGAGCGACTGAATCTCCGTTGTCATCGATCTGCATCTTCACCTTCTCTCCCTCGATTTTAATCTTCTCTAAGTGCTTCCTCACTTTCGCGCCTTTCGCGCCCGGTAAACTCAGCGTCTGATTTTCCGTCCACTTCTTGAACTGTTTCAATCCTTCTAAACTTTCCGCACCGTTTTCTTTGTCCGCGTCTGAAAACCCGGCCAAGACTTCCATCGCGTTGACGATACCAATACCATCGATACCAACGGTGTAATCCGATCCCAGCAACATCGCTAATTGAATCATCCGTTCGCGATCCAATCCTAACTGTTTCTCGATGCGCGAAGATTTGTACATTTGAATCGCTTTCGTATTCTCGAAGGCGTTGCGAAAGACTAAAGTGGCGCCGAATAAGAAAACGTCACTATCGTTCGTGAAGACGCCGTCGACTTTACCAGTTCTGTTGAGATGCGCGCACTCGGCTTCAGCCTCTTCCGGAGCAACCACGTATGGAATGCCCAAGAGCATCAAGAGTTCTTGCACTTCGCGATACATCTGCGGCGTCGGTTGTTCGCCGTAGATTTTTTGCGCTTTCTTCCGCTTCTCTTCCAGAATCTGCCGGTCCTTCTCGTTCTCTTCAATCATGGTGTTGATTTTTTTCCTTCGCTCGTGGTCTTCCATCTCCTTTGCAGCGTTCGCGAATAGGTCGTCATCTTGCGCCATTTCTCGTTCGATTTCATCTTCCACGTCCGATTTGATGCGGAAATTTTTGAAAAATTCATTCTCCGGAGTATCGGTTTGGAACGAGGACGGTTGGTACGAGGTCGGCGGCGGAGGCGGAGCCGACGATGGTTTTTGAAGAATCTTTTCTTCTACTACCACTTCTTCTCCTTCCTCTTCCAAAAACGTCACCATCTTTTGCTTCTCCTTTTTCTTCCCCTCGGCTTTTTCCCGAGACGCCTTTTCAGCAGCCTCTTCGTCTTCCTTTTTCTCTTCGCTTAGAATCTTTGCCTCGTCCGCCGCTTTCTTCATGTCTTCGTACGTGTCGCGTTCATCGTCGTTACCTTTTGGACGGTTCCGCAATCCTCGACCGACTCGACCGGGGTTGTCTCGTTCGAGCGAAAGGAAAATTGCGCGTTGTAAAGCGCCCTCATCGTCTTCGCTATCGACGTCGATGTTGTTGTATTCTTCTTCGTCGTCGTCGTCGTCGTCGTCGCTCAAATGTTTCGCTTCGTTCGCTTTTTTTATATCGACGTTGTCGACTTTATCCTCGTCGTCCGACGACGACGACGACAATGGAATTTTGATGCGCTCTTCTTCTTTGTCTTTTTCTTCCCGTTTCTCCTCTTCTTCTCTCGCGTTTACATCCATCGTTGGTGGTGCCGGTAATGCTTTCGTCCGTTCTTCGTCTTCATCTTCTTCTTCTTCTTTTTTCTCTTCGTCGCTTTGCCACTCTTCTAAGCTTTTTCCGCGAACGAATCCGTGCGTCATGGAGTACACGTCTTTCCTCGATTTCATCGCGCTTCCTCCTCCTCCATCGCCGCTGGCGGGTGCCTCTTCTTCAATGTCTTCGCACTCTTCTTCGCTTTTGATTACTTTCTTCTTCTGCTCGGACTTTTCTTCGAGCACGCGCTCGACAATTTTCAAGTGTCTCGCATCTTCGTCGTCTTCGACATCTTCCCACTCCTCCTCCTCCTCTTCTTCTTCTTCTTCTTCTTCTTCTTTGATTACTTCGCCTTCCTCCGCAAACAGTGGGTCGACGGTTTTTATATCCTCGAGCTCTTTTTTCGATATCTGGATCCGCACTTCCGATGATAAGTGTTCCTGTTTACTCGAATCTTGATTCTTACTATTTCTGTGAGGCATTTCCGCCACCGATCTCGCAATCGTCGGTCCCGGCAAGTGTTCGTTCAACGCCGAGGAAATGATTAAATCCGATCGAGGCGCGGATAAATCTTGTTGCCCTTTCCGACGTTTCTTCTCTTGGTAAAACGATTGCACCTGCGGACGGTTGTTGAGCAGCGTCGTCTGGCCCGCTTGGAACGAGGCGAAGCCTCGGTAGGAATCCTCCAGCATATCTCTCGTTTGGCCGTTTGGGAAGATCTTATTGCCAGAAGTGTTTCCTCCTCCTCCTCCTCCTCCTCCTCCTGACTTGCTGCGAGTACCCACGCCACTTCCTTTACCGCCACCATCACTTTCTCTTTTATGGTACACGTACTCCAACCCGTCGTGCGCGGCAATCTTCTTGGACACATCCCCTGCGTTATTGTTCCCGCTACTCTTCGCCCCGTTCTCCCTCATCGCCCGATCCATTTCTTTCCTCAACTTTGTGCTCTCTAAATACTTCTCTATTTGTAACTGCGAAAAGCTCATCGAATCTTTCTCTACCGCTTGAAACTGCGACCGATTCTTCCCTACGTTTTCGTCTCGGATCCGTTTCATCATCTCCAGTTGCATCGAAACCGGCAACGCGCCGAGCACGGTCGGGTCAATCTTACCGTCTTCATCCGTCGGGAGTTCCACATCCCAGGCGGAGAAATCCTCGTCCGGGTCCGTCTCGCTCTCTTCCGTCTCTTTGTTTTCTTTCGCGTGTTCTTCTGCTTGTTCATCATCATCATCATCATCATCCGGATCGATTATAAACTTCCGCTTCTTCTTCTTCTTCTCCTTTCCCGCGTCGTCGTCAAACAACATCATCTCCCCGAACATTTTCTCCTTAAAAAACCGCTCGTCTTTATCCATATCTCTCTCCACGCGCTTTTCGAGTTGCTTCTCCAAAATCTCCCTCTCGATCGCGTTCATCAAGATCGTTTCCGCCGCTTTCCTCAGCGTCAACTTCGCTTCCAAACTCTTCCTCTTCCTTTCCCGTACGCACGCTCGTTTAATCCCCGGCGTTTTCCCGTCGAACACGAACACCGGAAACACTCTCAGATGGAGTAACTTTATGATTCTTTTCAGAAAACCTAATACGTGTGCAAATGGAATCGGTTCCCCTCGGTCGTCTCGCATCGCTTTCAGGAATTGCATCATCCAGATGGATGCGTCCACGGCGATGGTTTTCCCGGTTAAGGCGTCCAAATTGACTCTCTCCGCGGACGGTTCCAGGATCGTCCACAGGTCTTTCACGCCCATTTTTTTACTCACTCCTTCACGTTAGTATATCGTGTATCATTTTGAAGTGTCTCGCATCTTCGTCTTCTTCTTTTAAGTCCACTCGTTCGTGGTTATATTCAAAGCGTTTTAGTGTTCTTCTCGTGCGCTTTTTTGAGGAAAAACGTCAGTCTTTTGGAGATTTCTTGACTCGTCACACCTCTGTGTACTAACTTTTCTTGGACAGAGATGAAGACGCAAACGAGTAAAAGTGTCGTCCAACACGAACGAACGGACTCGTACCAGCGAATGAAACGCGCGATGGAGAGTTTCAACATCGAAGAGAGCATGGTAAGAGTGGTTTTTTAATATCGTAGTAGTAAAGAGAGGCAAAAATGTATTATTGGAAATTTAATGCATCGTGCTGTTAAAAATGTTCTCATCATTTCGCGCTCTTTTGATGCTCTTTAGAGAGAGAGCACCACCGTCAGAGAACGAATAACAGAGCTTTAGTGGTGGTTTTTGCGTTTTGTGTCTTCTACTTCTTTGTCTTCTTAAAGGAGCAGACATTTTGCAGGCGCTGACATGTTTCTCTCTCTCTCTCTCTCTCCTTTGAATTCTCTCTCACGTGTATTAAACTCATTACTGAAAATAACAGCACTCGACGTCTTCACCACTCCACGACGCGGCAGAGGAAGACGACGTGGAAACGATCGTCGCGTTGATCACGATTGGCGCGAACGTGAACGAGACGGACGATTCCGGGATGACGCCGTTGACGTACGCCGCGACTTGGGGGAACGCGAACGCGATGGCAATTTTGTTAGAGAACGGAGCAGACGTGAACCATAAGGATAAAGTTGGAGACACGGCGTTGCACGAGGTGTGCAGGGGAGACGTGACGGAGAACGAGAGGTACATCGAGTGCGCGAGAGTTTTGTTGGAGGATAAGAATTGCGACGTGGATGCAAAAAATGAGTTGGGGGCGACGGCGTTGCACGTGGCCAGTCACGGGGGGAATACAGAGATGATTGAACTGTTGTGCGATTGGGGGGCGTCGGTGACTGGAGAGAAAGCGGAGATGAGAGGTGGGTATTCCGCGTTACATTTAGCCGCGAAGAATGGGAGTTCGAGTTCGTTGAGCGCGTTGGTCGATCACGGCGCAGATATTCGGTTGGAATCGAAAGAGCCGATGGTCGGCGCCGGCGGTGGCGAAGGCGGGTTGAGAAGAAACGATTCTGCCACGGCCTTAGATATTGCCGAGCAGAACGGCCAAATGGAAGTGGCTGGGATGTTGAAGACGGCCAGTGAACGGGAGTTCGAAAGAGGCGGTCTTTTTGGCGAAGGAAACGCGCCAAGGAAACAACCGAGTTTTTCGGGGAGGAGTAAACAAAGCGAACAGCGGAGTAAAGATTCAAGCAACGGGGAAGATTCGACGAAAGATGGAAAGAAAATCATTCGGCCTTCTTCGAGATTGAGTCAGAAGAATATCACGAGGAAAAGGGGCGATCCAGATCCCGATTATTATTAATATATATTTATTATATTGAAGACCGTAGTACCGGTACTATGATGCGTGTGTGTGTAACTGGAAGAGTATAGTGTAAAATTTCATAGATGTTGTGAAGTAGGAATCAAAAAATGCGTGTAATGTAATCTAATCTCGTCAAATGGACATACTTTTTGGCGGTTTCATTCTCGGCGGCTGCGGCTTCCAGTTTGCTTGATCCTCCGGTTTCCCGAGCTGCCCGCATGCCGCCATTTCTTCGTCTCCTCTAGATTTTCGTATCGTCGCTAAAACTCCATTCTCGAGTAAATAGTTTCGAAACGCCAAGATGTGCTCTTGATTGGAACACGTGAATTCGCTGCCGTCGTGCGTGTTGAAGTAAATCAAATTGATTTTGCACGGGATCGTTTTGGAGATTTCTATGATTCGATCGGCGTCTTCGAACGAATCGTTGACGTTCGCGAGCATGATGTACTCGAAGAAGACTCTTTGCTGTCGTCGAGATCTTTTCGCGCGCTCGTCGCTACTACTACTACTACTACTACTACTACTACTACTACTACCACCACCACCACTACTATTATTGCTAAATCTTTCCCGGATTATCCCTAGCAAATCTTCCAACGGGTATTTCCGATTAATCGGCATGATCCAATTCCTAATTTCGTTCGTCGTCGCATTCAACGATACCGCTAACATGCAATCGGACTCGTCCAAAAATCGCTCAATCCCAGGGATCAATCCGCTCGTGGATACCGTTACTCTGTTCTTACTAAAATTCAACCCTTTCGGATCGGTCATGATTTTCACCGCTTTCAGAACATTTTCTGTGTTGTGCAACGGCTCGCCCATCCCCATGAACACGACGTTCGTGACGTCTTCTCCGGCGATATCTCTCGCGTTGACGACTTGTTGCACGATTTGATTCGCGTTTAGATTTTTTCTCAGACCCATTTTCGCGGTAAAGCAAAACTGACAGTTCATCGCGCACCCTAACTGCGAAGAGACGCACACCGTCGTTCGTCCCTTTTTCCCGTCCTCCTCTGCTTCTCCTGGTAACGGCGGTATGATGACCGATTCGACGATCCCGCCGTCGCTCAGAGCGTACGTGACTTTCCTCGTCCCGTCTTTCGCGACGTTGATGGAATCTAAACTTAAATCCCCACCAAACGACGCCAACTCGTGCATTTTCGCTCGAAATTTCGCAGATATCTCCGACGACATGTCTTCGACGTCGTTGCAGTAATTGGAAAGAGAAGAATTCCCGTCGTCGTCTTTCTCGTCCTCTCCCTCTACTTTTGTTGGCGGCGGTTGTCTTCTCCTGTACATGGATTCAATCAACTGTTCCACTCTCGATGGCTTCTCGTCGATGGACACCAGCCAATCTTTCATCTCATCTCTCGTCATTGATTTCAGCGCAATCTTATCCGGCTTTGCGATCGTTTTTGGTGTCGACATCGATTGATAATACGCCTCCGAGGACGGGAAGAGTTCGTTGAGTTTCGCTAAATCCGGCGGCGAAGACGAGTGCATTTGTTGTTGTTGTTGTTGAGCAACTTTCATCATCATCGCGCCTCGCCTGTGTCGTTTACCTCGTCCGAAAAGAACAAGAGACCGCCGTGGGAGCGAGGACGTTTCTTTGACGACGACCGCATGAAACGCGACGAGCGTTCGCATGATGATTGTGTCGTCGTTTTTTAGTAGAGAGTAAGGAGTGTTCGAATTCGACCTCTGGGGGGTAAAAAATGAGGATAACAACGAACACGCGACTGACTTTATTGATCAATCCAATCGATCCGCTTTAAACTACGCACGCATTCTATCAGTATTAGCATTACATTTTTATGACTCTCTTCTAATTTACTACTCTTTTTCAATTCGTTATTTTGTGCTGCTCTCTTTCCTTTTGTCCTCGACCGGTGGGTTCTCGGCGGCGGCGACTCGGCGAAGCGAAGACTCCTCTTCGAGCATTGCTTTCCTCTTTTCGCTCGCCAGGACGGTTTTCTCCACGTCGTAAAAAACCGACGTTTGTCCTTCGGGTACGCGCACTCGTCCTCCGTTGCCTATTTTAGCCGCTGTCCCGACGTCTAAAAACCGTTCCCAGGATTCCCACGGGAGAAAACCCCCGCAGGCGGTGCACTTTCTCGAATATTCGCCTTTTCTAATCAACCCAGAGCCTTGGCACAAAGCGCATTTGCGTTGGATGAGAATGCGTTTCCCGAACTCGTACGCGGCGATGATAAACGGCGCGATTCCGGCGAAGAAGCCGAAATAGAGTTGCCACGGTTCGATGTTTGCTTCCAGGAGGGAGTCAGAGAACGATGAGGATTGAGACAGGAGAGGTTCGACTTCTTTGATGATTTCGTTTTGGATGATGATGATGTCGTCACCACCACCGTTGAAAGAAGAGGAAACGAGACGTTTTCTTCTTTGACTTTGAGCGAACGATGCGCTCCTCGTTTTTCGAGTGGAGGAGAGGTGCTTGTTGATCGTTGTTCGAGGAGTTTGTGTACTACTCTTCGCGCTCATCATGTTTGAGGATGATGTACAACAAAGCGTGTAAGTAATGGAGGACAGACAACCAAAGCGAAAAGTTCTAAATTTTTCTACTATCGACTACCATCATCAAACGTTTCTCTCACTACTTGTTAAAGAACACCATGCTCAAGACGAAATCGACGACAAATATCGCCACCAAAGAAATAACCACGGATGCGGTGGTGCTTTCCCCGACGCCTTTGGCACCGCCAATGGTGGTCGTCCCCCACCCGCAGGAAATGACCGCGATGACCGCGCCGAACGCCACGCTCTTGGCGGACATGACGCCGATATCGCTCAACTCTAAATACTTTGCCGCGGAGTCGATGACGACGTTTGGGGAGACGCCGTAGCGGAAATCGGCGAGGATAATGGACGCCGCCATCGATTGCGCGAAGGAGATTAACGATAAAATAGGGAGGGAGATCATGCACGCTAAGACGCGAGGGATGACCAAATAATCCACCGGGTCGGTGTCTAAAACGGTGAGTTGGTCGACTTGTTCCGTGACTTGCATGGTCCCTAACTCGGCGGCGATGGCGGAACCGACGCGACCGGCGAGAACAATGGCGCAAATAACCGGCGTCAACTCTCTCGCGAATGCTAATCCGAGCAAACCGCCGATGACGTTTTTCAATCCAACTTTGGAAAATTCTTTGCAAAACTGAATCGTAAACACCAAGCCGACGAAGGACGAAGTCATCATCGCTACGCCTAACGTCTCCGGCCCAATTCTCGCGATTTGCTCAATCGTCTGTTTCATGTTGATCCGTTTCTTCAGTTTCACCGAAGGTTTCAACAGTAACCGATAACAGACGTTCCCGGCTAATATCAAAGTCGCCGCCGTTCGCCATAAAAACTTCGGCGGGTTCCAAATCTCGCACGTCTCTATAATCAAATTCAGCACTTTCTGTCCAACTGTTTTCGGATCTTTCATCGCTTTTTCCGGATCTGATGCCGTTTCGTCTATGAACTTCCTCAATCGTTCGAAAGATTGCTCGCGGAACTGTTTCTCGGTTTCCGCTTCCAGCGGTATGAACTTTTGATCGTTGTTGTTGTTGTCGTTCGTACTGCTGCCACTCGCGCTGTTGCTGCTTCTCCTCTCAGAATTCAAAGAAGAAGAAGCGTCTCTGGCGTCCCAATTTTGGCTCATCATCATCTTCGTTTTCCTCCTCCTCTTTTCAGAAGAAGAAGAAGAAGAAGAAAACCCGGTCGTCGTCGTCGTCGTCGTCCTCCTCCTCCTCTCGCACCTCCTTTCGCCACATCCGCCACACGGATGAGAAACAGTCGTCGTCGTGCTCATCATCATCATCATCATCAAAAAAAAATGTCTCTCTCTTCTTCTCTTTGTGTTGGTTGTTGAATTGTTTTGAACAGAAAATCTCTCGAACAGAAAAAAAAAGGAAACAAATCTTAAAATTTTTAAAACCCTAAATAGACCAAAGACCCTCTTGAAAAAGATTTTATCTCTCTGTCCTGTGCTTTCTTTTCTCTCGTCATACCCGCACCGCACCCTCTTTTCTTTTTTATAGCGAGGAGAGACTACGAGAGAGAGAGAAGGATGATGTCAACAACAACAACAACAACAGCGACGAGGACAACGGGAACCTTTAAAGCCTTTAAAGGACGACGCGAGAGAAGCTGCTCCAGAGTGCACGCGACAACAACAACATCCTCGTCTCATCGACTCCAAAATCATCAAACCTCGTCAACACATTCCTCTGAGTCAGGTGATGAAAAGATAATGAAGAAAAAACAACATTTCGTGCAACAACTCGGTCAAGGAGTCTCCGCGTTCGCGTTGGCGTCCGCGATGAGTTTATCACCAGTTTCTGTTGATTCCGCGAACGCGTCTGAGATTGAGATTTTACAAACGCCCGCACCGACGAGTGGGTATATCGTCGACGACGCGGGAATCATGTCTCGAGCATCCGCAGGGTCGATCAACAAAACTCTGA
>Ga0114997_10001497_pt1 | contig 19360 bp, 20 predicted proteins | sample ArcticOcean_MG_C_2_FD_87045 | JGI IMG/M metagenome (GOLD analysis project Ga0114997, IMG submission 87045) | Marine microbial communities from western Arctic Ocean - ArcticOcean_MG_CB4_136 | ecosystem: Environmental > Aquatic > Marine > Oceanic | place: Arctic Ocean: Canada Basin | collected...
AAGTATTAAAAAGAAGAAATATACCAAAAAAGAAAAATAGCCTTAAAGTAAAATTAAAAAAAACTAAACTACCTTTAGATCGAATTAAAGCAATAAAAATATATAAACTTAATTTCAAAAAAATTAAAAAGTATAAATTTAAAGTAAACAAAAAAAAATTTTTTAATATTAAAAAAAAAATCAATCAGATTGTAAAAATAAATTTACAAAAAGTGGTAAATTTTATTTTAACACCAATTTTTAAAGCATACGACAACTATTCTGAAAATAAAAAAATCAGGAAATTAGAAAAAATAACTATTGAAAAAAAAGAAAAAGAGAAGAGAAGGACAGAAGAAGCTCGCTTAAGTTTAGAAAATAAACAGCGTGAACTTAGAAGTGAAGAAAAATTAGCAAGAGCACGCTCTCTAGATTTAAAAAAGTTTATTAGGCAAGAACAAGCTATTTTAAGACGTGAGCAAGCTGAAAAAAGAAGAAGTTTTTTAGAAGAAATAAAATTAGAGAAAAAAATTGAATCTTTTAGAAAAAGAGAACTTCAAGAAATTCAAAGTTTAGAAAAATTAGCTTTACAAGAAAAGAGAGAGGACTATAGGGCTGTAGAAGAAAGACTTACAAAAATTAAAGAAAAATATCGGCTAATTAGAGAACAAAAAATAAGAGAAAGAGTTGAATCTTTAGGTGTAGAAATTTCTGATACAGACACTAAAGAAGATATACTCCAAAAAGAAAAGGAATATGCTGCCTACAGACAAACTATAGAGTTGGTGCTCGAATCTTTTTACCGTTCAGCTAACTCCTTAGTTTTTCAATTAAATAAAAAATATATCCCTAAGCACAAGAGCATTCTTCGAGTGATTGACCGAAGGTACGAGTCTAATGAATGTTTCATAAGGTATGATGATAGTCCTGATGAAGATTGGCTAATTTTAATTTACTTAGAGGATTCTGACGCCAAAAAAGGAAAAATCATAGTAGAAAACAAATCTAATCCAGAAAATCATGAAACTAAATCTTTTGAAACAAAAGAAATATTTACTTATTCAGATTATCTTGTAGATATTATGACCGCCCATATAGATAGAGAAAGAAAAAAAAAAGGTAGTTAGTATTTTTATTTGTTTACTTTAATTAAAATGAGGAATATTTTGGTAACTATACGTTAATATCAATATGCAAGAATCAATTATATATTTAGTTTTAATTCTTTTATGTTTCGTCATTTATCTTTTACTTAGACAAAAGAAAAATAGAAATGAAGAGAAAAATAACGAGGAATTAACAAGGTTAAAAGAATCTTTAACTAATTCTATAAATACCATGTCAACTTCATTTAACTCTTTATCAAAAGATGTAACTCGAGATATGACACAAGCATTAACAAAAGTTGATGAGAAAGTAGGATCTTTTAATCAACAAGTTTTAGCTATTAATAAAAGCCAAGAAAGTTTTAGTCGAATATTAGCAGGTGTAAAACAATATGGTGGTCTTGCAGAATTCTCTTTGGCAGCTCTATTAAAGGATTTATTACCATCAGCGCAATATATTTCAAATGTAAAGATGAAGCCTGACGAAACTAGGGATGTGGTTGAATTTGCTGTTAGACTTGAAGAGGTTTTGTGCCCTATAGATAGTCACTGGCCCATTGAGAAATATAAAGCTATTGATGAGGCTTACCAAAATAAAAATAAAGATGCATTAGCAAATGCTAGAAATGACTTAGCTTCAGCATTTAGAGGAAAAGCAAAAAAAGTAGCTGAAAAATATATTATGCCACCTAAAACTACAGATTTTGCAATAATCTACGCTCCAACAGAAGGTTTGTATGCAGAGCTTTCAAGTTATCGTGATCCCAAAACTAAAGAATTATTAATGGAAGAATTAAGGAAAAAATATAAAGTTACTGTAGCTGGACCAAATACATTATGTGCAATCTTGCAAGCCTTTCATATGGGCTTTCATACTTTAAAAGTTCAAAAACATGCTACACAAATTCATGATGATTTAAAAAGTATTACTACTAGATTTACAAAACATTTTGAAGGAATTTTAGTACTGAGAAAAAAATTAGAAGAGACCATGAAGGTTACAGATGATTTTGGACGTGATGCTAGATCTATTATGAGAACACTGGAGAATATCAAAGATCCTGAACAAGTTGAGAATGCAATTAAAGAGCATTCTGGCAAAATAAAAAAGTTGAACAATTAGTATTTCTTTATGGCAAACTTTGTTTTTTACGATTTTGAAACATGTTCATCTAATGTTTCCTACGGACAAATAATACAAGCAGCTGCTGTATTAGTAAATGATAGGTTTCAGGAGTTAGACCGTTACGAAGGTAGATGTAAATTAAGCCCAGGGATTATTCCAGAAGCCATGGCACTTATAGTAAATAAAACTACTCCAGAAATATTAAAAGAAACAAATTTATCTCATTATCAAATGATAAGACAAATGATGGAAAAATTTAATCAGTGGAAAAATTCAATTTTTATTGGCTATAATTCAATAAATTTTGATGAAGAATTTTTAAGAAGAACACTTTTTAAAAATCTTGATTATCCTTATTTAACAGTAACAAATGGAAATGAAAGAGCTGACTTATTTAGTTTGGCAAGAGCATCTTATCTTTATTATCCTGGCTGTATTAAGACTCCGATTAGTGACAAAAATAATCCAGTTTTTAAGTTAGATAAGCTAGCTCCTATGAACGGAATAAAACATAAGGATGCTCATTCAGCAATAGCAGATGTTTTAGCTACAGTCGAAATTGCAAAGATCTTAAGTAAGAATGCCCCAAATGTATGGAAAGCGAGCTTGATGACTACTAATAAAGAAAAAGCACTTAAAATTATAAAAAATGAATTAACTTTTTGTACAGATTTTTTCTATTACGGAAAATGTTTTCCTTTTGTATTAACATTTGTTTGTGAGCATCCGCAGTGGGGATATCCAATGTGTTTTGATTTAAAGTCAGATCCTAAATTTTATTTTAATCTATCAGTAAATGAATTAAGAAAAGAGCTTAAAAAAACACCTAAAGTTATAAGAACTATAAAACATAAAAAACATCCTATAATAATGAATTCAAGCTACGCTATGCATTTTGATAATTATAAGCAATTTGGATTAAAAAAATTAGAAGAAAGAGCTAAACAGATCAAAGAAAATAAAGACTTTGCTAATAAAGTAATCGATATTTTGGACAATGAAGCTAGAGAAAAACAGGATTTTGATTCACAAGAAGAAGTGTATGCTGAAGAATCTATTTATAAAAAATTTACCAGCAAAGAGGATAATGCAATTATGCCAACTTTTCACAAGGCTGAATGGAAAGAAAAGTTTTTGATATTACAAAAATTTAAAGATGAAAGATTAAGATATTTTGGAAAAAAAATTCTTTATGAAGAAAGCCCAGAATCTCTTCCAAAAGAGGAATATGATTTAATTCATAAAGAAGTTGCTGCAAGAGTTTTAAGTACCAATAAAGAAAAATGGAATACTATTCCAAGAACTTATTCTGAAATAGACACTTTGCGGAACAAATTTAAAGATGATGAAGATAAATTAAAAATGCTTAATAAAATAAACTCCTACATCGAAGAGATGGAGAAGATGTACCAAAAGGATAGTTGACTTTAGATAAAAAATTAATAGATTAGAATTAATTTATGGCTACTAAAAATGTTACTGATGAAAATTTTGAAACAGAGGTTTTGAAAGCTGATAAGCTTATCTTAGTAGATTTTTGGGCTGAGTGGTGTGGGCCATGCAAGCAAATTGGGCCAATCCTTGAAGAAATTTCAAATGAAATGAGTGACCAGGTTGTCGTAGCTAAGCATAATATTGATTTGCATCCTAATCAGCCAACAAAATATGGTGTTAGAGGTATACCAACTATGTTGCTATTTAAAGGTGGAGAATTAAAAGCCACTAAAGTTGGTGCCACCACAAAGTCAAATATTGTTTCCTTCATTAAAGAAAATATCTAACTTAAGTTCAAAACTTCGCCAATTAAAAAGATAGATCCAACAATAAAAATTACTGAATTTTCATCTTTATTAGCCACATATTTAACCGCATCCTTAATTGAATTACTTACTCTAGCTTTTATTCCAACTCTTTCTATAATTTTTTTTAACTCTTCTTTTTTAATGCAATTATTATTATTTGGAATGTCAATTGCTAAAATTTCGTTAACTTTTTTGAAATTAGAAATAAATTCTTCATGGATTTTATTTTTCATCATACCGCAAACCATATAAATTTCTTTGTTTTTATCTAAAGTGTTTAAATAATTTTTAATAACATTTCCTGCGCTAGGATTGTGTGCTACATCACAAAGAATAGTATTTGTGGGTGCAATTTTTTTTAATGGACCTTTATCAATAATTTGCAATCTACCTCTCATGTTTTTTATAGATTTGATTCCATTAATAATATGTTCATCTTTGATTTTAAAATTTTTAAGATTTCTAACAGCAGAGATTGCACATGCGGTATTAGAGATTTGATGTTCTCCAAGCAAATTAGGTTTTGGTAGTTGAAGAGAACCAAAATTATCTTTATATAAAAAACCAGAATTATTAGTTTCGTAGCTGTAATCTTTCGAAAAAATTATTTTATTAGCTCGGTTATTTTTTATTTTTCTTTTAATTTTATTTAAAATTTGACTATCACTTTGCTTTGCAACAATAATATTTGAGCTATTAATATTTGACATTTTTTCTATAATTATTTGATCAATATTTTTTTTTCCATCAGGTAACCAATCTAAATGGTCGAGTCCAATTGAGCATGTTACGTTCATCAAATGATGGCCGATAGATGAAACACTATCATATCTTTGGAATAATCCATTTTCTGCAATTACAATATCGCTTTTAGATTTTGTCGCAGAGTAAAAAAAAAATGCACTTGTTAATAGTTCGAATACAGTGATTGGATTTGAAGAATTTTTTAAACCAACCTCTGATAATAAATTAAATAAAATTTCTTCTGAAACTTCTTTTGATTCAAATACAAATCTTTCTGTATAGCTTTGAACATGTGGAGAAGTAAATAAATCAACCTTATATCCTGCTGCTTCGAAAATTGAACTTATAGTTTTAGCGGTCGACCATTTACCATTAGTTCCACTAACTGTGATTGTTTTTGATTGTAGGTTAGTTAAATTTATTTTTAAGTCTTTATTAAGTCTATTTATTCTATCTAAACTTAAATCAATTTTGCGATCATGAAGAAGCAGAAACTTTGATATTAGATTTTCTATTCTCGATTGCTTCTTCTTCATTAGATAATTGTGATTCGTTTTTTTTCAAAATTATATTAGCCAAGTTAGTTATAGTGTCTTTCAATTCTTTTCTATTATCAAGAGTTATATCAGCTAAACCTGATTTCATAACCCCAGGTCCAGTCCCAAAATCACTGGGGATTTGATCTGTACCTTTCAAAATATTAGCTGTAACTCTTTTTCCCGAAAATAATAAATTTTCAACACACTTAGATTCTACAATAATAAAGTCATGCATGAAGAAACTCGAAGCGTACGTTCCCCCAGCTGTTGCGCGAGCTGCAACACAAAAAGTTGGAATATTGTTTTTTTTAATTTCATTCATTGCTATTATACTTTTTGTCATTCCAGATAGCCCTATCACACCCGTGTGAACATCAATACCTGAGCTCTGATAGACCACAATCCAAACATCTACCTTTTCTTTAATTGCAGTATCAGCTGCTTTAAGAAAATGTTCATTTTCTAATGGTCCAAATCTTCCCGCTCCAAACTTTGGATTAAAGCAAACAGCCATAGACTTAAGATTTGATATAGAACCTAAAGCACAAACAATAGCACTTTTTTGTCCAGTAATTTTTCTATATTTATTTATTTTATCAATATATTTATATTTTTCTTTTACTTCAAATTGTAGAGGATCTGGATCAACATTATCTGGGGCTTCTACAATTTGGTACTCTGAGTCAAATAAGTTATCTAGGCGTAGTTTTGGTGGAAGATCAAAGTGAAAAGTGCATTCACATATATAAAAGTTAGAGATTAAATCGGGAAGATAAGAAATTTTTTTACACTGAGGGCAGCTTTTCCATTCACTTTTTTCACTTCCAGTAGGTTGTTTTTTAAAAATTTGCTTTACTTTAATTCCAATTTTTTTCCAGCGTGTAATCCAATTCATGATAGTTTTCTTTTTAATTCTTTTACCATATTAGCTACATTTGTGACAGGATTTTGTCGATTTTTAAGTGATTCTGAAATTTTTCTACATAAAGCGCTTCCAACAACCAATCCATCTGCTTTTTTCAGCGAAGATATATTTTTTGTTGTAATACCAAAGCCTATAACTATATTTTTTTTCTTATCTATCTTTTTAATTTTATTGTAGTTTTTGAAAATTTTTTCTGAAGAAACCTTAAGTTGTCCACCCGTTGTTGACAACATGCTTATATAGTAAATCATATCATGTGAGTCATTTATAATTTTTTTCATTCTATATTGGGATGTCGTGGGAGCAATAAGCTGAATAAAATTAACTGAGTTTTTTTTACATTTTTTTGAAAATTTTTTATTTTCTGGCCAAGGTAAATCTACAATAATCAGCCCATCTACTTTTACTTGTTTGCATTTTTTTATAAAATAATTTTCGCCATACTGAATGATAGTATTATAGTAACCCATCAAAATAACAGGTTTAGCATTTTTATTTTTTTTAAATTTTTTTACAATATTAAATGTATCTTTAATTTTTATGCCATTTTTAATTGCCCTATACGTACTATCTTGAATTTGTTTTCCATCGCCCGTATTACAGTTATGCCCAACCCCAATTTCACAAATATCTGCATAAGCTGATATTGCTTTAAGAATTTCAAATGATTTTTTTTTATTAGGATCTCCTGAAACTGTATATGTTAAAAGAGCAGGTCTATTTTCTTCATTGCATTTTTTAAATGTGAGGGCTAAGTTTGATGATTTCATAAATGACCCCTAAGTCTTTGGTTAATTATTTTCATATCTTTTTTAGCATCACCACAACTATCTACTACAATAATGTTATCTTTACTCAATCTTGGTGCAATTTTAATAGCTTCAGCAAACGCATGGGATGGTTCTAGTGATGGTCTTACTTTCTCCAATTTTGAAACTAATTTGTATGCCGCAAGCGCCTCTTCATCTGTTGCAGCTGTATATCTTGCTCTTTTTGAATCTTTTAAAAAGCAATGTAAAGGAGAAACCCCAGGATAATCTAAACCAGCACTAATAGATTCAGTTTCCTCTATTTGACCTTCAGAATCTTGAATTACATATTGCAACGCCCCATGCAGTACACCAATTTTAGAACCAGAAGATAATGGAGCTGCATGTTTTTTACTATTTTTGGGCCCTCCAGCTTCTACTCCTATAAATTCAACTTTATTGCTACTATAATTTATAAACTCATTCCAAAAGCCTACTGCGGAAGACCCTCCACCTACGCAATTAATTAATTTTAGTTTTTTTGGAATTTCTCCAAACTCTTTTTTTATTTGAACAATAAGCTCTCTTGAGATTTGTGCCGTACTCCAAGCACATATTTTTATAAAAATATTAGGACCAACAGTTGAACCCACACACATATGTGTTGTGTCACAGTTTGAAACCCAGTATCTCATGCATTCACTAACAGCATCAACAAGGGTCTTACTTCCAGAATTTACAGGCACAATTTCTGCACCATTTTTTTTCATAGCTTTACAATTAACTGCCTGGCGCTCTATATCTTTAGTACCCATAAATATTTTACACTTAAGACCAAACTTTTTAGCAGCCATACTAAGCATTTTACCTGCATAACCTGCGCCAGTATCTCCAATGATATATTTTTTATTTGCCCTTTTGCATATTAGGGCGTGCACAGTAGCATTATAAATTTTGTGAGCTCCACCATTAGCTTTAGAAACTTGTTTACACCAGATTTGAGCTCCGCCTAAATGTTTAGTTAAATTTTTTAGCTTAAAAAATGGAGTAGGTACACCTATATAATTTTTAAAATAGTAGTCTCTTTCTATTAGGAATTTTTTATCATAACGTAGCTTTCCAAAAAGATCAGTTAAATCTTCTATCGGTTTTTTTAAAGTTTCAGGAACATAATTTCCACCAAATTTTTTTCCATACAAATAATTTTTATCATGTTGATCAATTAGTAGTTTATTTTTTTCCAATTTCATCATATTTTTTTTATCTTCAGTAAAAAATCTGAAACTTTTTGAACTGATTTTTCCCCAGGATTATCTTCTAAACTAGAAGAAATATCAATTTTTTGTGCAATATTTTTTGCCTTATCTAAATTATTTATATTAATGCCTCCAGCCAAGAACCAATCTTTTATTTCAATATTTTTTAAGAAATCCCAATTGAATGTGTTGCTTTTTTCCATTCCAGATGAGTCAAATAAAAATTTATCAGCTATTCCAATATATTTTTTGTATATATTTATATCTTCACTTCTTTTAACTTTAATAGCTTGAATAATTTTCTTGTTAGATATTAATTTTAACTCCTTAACTCTTGCTGGGGAAGTATTGTAAACTTGAAGTAAATCAAATTGATCTTTAATTTTTTCTACAAAATTGTTTTCTGGATTTACTAAAACAGCAACTTTATTTATACTTTCTGGGACTATTCTAGTAAGTTTCTTTGACTGGTCAATTGATAAATTCCGTGGCGATTTATTATAAAAAACAAATCCTAAATATTGACATCCCCCAATTTTAGAAATTGCTTTTATGATTTGCTCAGACTTAATACCACAAATTTTTAGTTCTAAAGGCATGAAATTATATTTTAATAGAATTATTTACTTGATTTAAATTATTTTTAATATCTCCTTTAATTAAGCTTCTACCCATTATGATTTTATCTGATCCACTTTTTATACTCTCCAGCGGTGTGCAAGTGCGTTTTTGATCGTCATTATCTTCCCCAGGCATCCGAATGCCTGGAGTAAAAATTAAAAGATTTGAACCTATTATTTTTCTTACTACTTTAACTTCGTGTCCTGCACATATAACTCCAACTTCCATTTCTTTTGCAATTTTTGACAATTTTTTAACTTGCAGAGCAACAGAATTATTATTGCCAATTTCTTTTAAATCTTTATCATTTAAAGCAGTTAAAACGGTAACCATCATAATACTAGGTTTAGATTTAATTTCATCCGCTGCTTTTTTGGCTTCAGAAACCATTGATTTTCCACCCAATCCATGAATAGTTAAAAAACTAAAATTAATATCGTCTAGCGCTTTAATTGCTTTATAAACAGTTTTAGGAATGTCATTTAGCTTAAGATCTAACATTAAATTATTTATACCTAATTCATTAATTTTTTTAACACCCCTTTTTCCATGTGCATTAAAAAATTCTAAACCTAATTTAACTGTAAAAATTTTATCTTTGATTTGGCTAGTAATATTAATAGCTTCCTTTAAATCTGTTGTGTCTAAAGCAAGAATTATTTTATTCACTGATTTTTTTTAAATTTAGCTTAATTGGTATCAGATATTTTGTTTTCAGTAAAATTATTGTTGATTAGATTAAAAAGTTTTTTACTACACTTCCATTTTACGGCTTTTTTAGAGCCCACATCCACTCTTGAACCATTTTGTGGGTTGCGCGCAATTCTAGATTTTTTTGTTACAATTGAAAAACGTCCAAAACCTCTTAATTCAACTGCTTGAGATTTATCCAGTGCTTCTGTTATTTCTGTTAATATAATTATTGTAATTTTACGAATGTCAGTCTTTAAAATGGTAGGATGTTGATCAGCTAAACTTTTCTCAATACCGCTTAACACCATATCGGTTATTATATTATTTTTTCTTATCTTTATTTTTTGTCTTTTTTAGTAAAGGACCAAGAATATCTGAAAGTCTTTCACCACTATATACGCTACCATATTTTTTAACCGCAGTAGCTGCTTCTTTTTCTTCCATCATTTTTATACTTAATGACACTTTTCTATTATCTTTTTGTAACTCAGAAATACAACAGTCAACTTTTTGTTTGGGAACAAAACGTGATGGTCTACAGTTTTCAGGTTCTTTAGCTAATTGATTTTTCTTAATTAAAATCAATTGATCTTTATTGCCTGCATAAACATAAATGCCATTTTGTGACGAAGATTCAACAATAACAGTAACTACATCTTTCTCTTTTTTGTTAGCAAAGAATTCAAATGGATCTGATTTTAATTCACGAATACCAAGTCGAATTTTTTCTTTTTCCTGATTTATTTCTAAAATTTTAAAATCTAGTGTTTGATTTTTTTTATATTTTTCTAATTCAGATTCTTTTTCTGAGTAGCTGATATTCTTAAAGTGGCACATGCCGTCCAATTCAGAGTCTTTTATAGTAGCAAAAAGAGCATAGTCTGTTACATTTTTTAAAGTGGCTGTGCAAGTGTCTCCAACTTTATATTTTTTTGTAAATTCATCCCAAGGATTAAGTAAACAGTTTTTATAAGACAAAGAGATACGACGTTTTTCTATATCTTTTTCCAAAACTTCTACTTCAACTTTTTGTGATGTAGATAAAATTTTTCCTGGGTGGATATTTTTTTTAGTCCAACTACATTCGCTTTGGTGGATCAAACCTTCAAGACCTTCTGCAAGACGAGCAAAAGCACCATAGTCCATAACTTTACTTATAGTAGCAGTATATTTTTTTCCAACTTTAAATGAGTCAACAGCTTTTAGGTATGGATCCTCAGACAGTGCTTTGACAGAAACTGATATTTTTTTAGCTTCATCAATTTTGATAACTTTTACTTTAACAGTTTGTCCAATCGCAAGTATATCTGATGGCCTATCAATTCTAGAATAACTTATTTCATTAATATGTAGCAGTGAATCAATTCCATTTAAGTCGACAAAGGCACCAAAAGATGTAATATTTTTTATAGTTCCTTCAATGATGTCATTTTCTTTAATTTTAGATATAATTTTATCTCTATCTATATTTCTTTTTCTTTCAATAATTGCTCTACGACTTAAAACTATATTTTTTCTCCGTTGATCTATTTTTACTATTTCAAATTTTTGAGGTATTTTATAAAGATCATCAAAATTTCTTCGTGGTTTTATGTCAACCTGGCTTTGAGGTAAAAAGCAAAGTGATCCTTCAGTATCTACACAAAATCCTCCTCTAACTTTACCAACAATTACACCTTCCACTTCAGTTTTTTTATCAAATGCAGATAGCATTTTTTTCCACGACAATTCTCTTTTTGCACGCTCTCTACTAACAACAATTTCGCCATGCTTATTTTCTAAGGTTTCTAACAATACCTCAACTTCTGATCCAACTTTAAGATCATCAAGCTCTTTGCTAAATTGAAATTCTTCAATAGGTATTGTTGATTCTGATTTTCCAGCAACATCTACCATTACGTGTTTTTTAGTAATAGAACTAATCTTTGCTTTTATTATGCTACCCTCAACCAACTTTCTTGTACTCAAGTCTTGAGCTAAGAGTTGTTCAAACTCTTTCTGCGTTTTGCTTTTGTCTTCTTTTACAGCTTCTTGCATATTTAATTTAGCTTACTATCCATTATTTTTTTAACTTTTAGAAAGCTGTTTTTTATAGATAATCCGCTCGTATTAATCAAGGTAGAATTTGCTGCTTTTTTCAGTTTAGAATGTTTTCTAGTGCGATCCTCTCTATCCCTTTTTTTCATACTTTTCAGTATTTCCTCAAATTTCACTTTTTTACCTAACTTTTTAAGCTCTTTAAAACGTCTTGTAGCTCTAATTTTAATATTTGCAGTTATATAGAACTTAAAATCGGCATCTTTTATGACAATGGTGCCAATGTCTCTGCCATCTAATATACTTCCATTGTAAGAAGGAGGCGGATTGTATGCTAATTTTCTCTGAAATTTTAAAACAGATCTTCGAACTCTAAGGTCTTTAGCAATTTGTGAAGCTATGTATGCAACCTCATCACTTATTAAAGTTTTATCTTTTAATTTTTTTAAATCTACTTTTTTACTTATTTTTTTTAAATAACTGATTTTATTTTTTGGTTTCTTCTGTATTAATTTTTTTGCAAGATAGCGATAAATTTTTCCTGTATCGCAGTATAATAAATTATAATGTTTTGCTAGCATTTTAGATATTGTTCCTGCACCGGCAGCAGCAGGAGAGTCTATAGCAACTTTAATTTTTTTTAATTTCATATTTTGCTCCAATTTTTTTTTGTAAGTTCAAAAAGTTAGGAAAAGAACTTTTTACAGTTTCAAATCCACTAATTAGTACACTAGAACCAGTTACCTGGGCAAATATAAAAAAACACATTGCAATCCTATGATCAAGAGCTGCTGAAATTTTAATTTGTTTATTTTTTTTGATAGCAGGGCAACCAAAAATTTTTAGTGAATCCTTAGTAGAAGATGTCTTGATGTTAAATGCTTTTAAACCTTCTGATATATTTTTAATTCTATCGCTCTCCTTTAAGCGCAACTCTGATATTCCTTTAAAATAGCTTGTACCTTTAGCTAATGCACATGCTATCCAGATAGCAGGCAAATCATCAACACAAGATGCTATTATTTCCTTTGGACAATTTATACTTTTTAAGTCACTAGACTGAACAAATATATCTGCAACCTCTTCACCTAAATTTTTTTTTTTATTTAAGATTTTAATTTTGCCAGACATTTTTTTTAAAATTTTAATAAAACCATAACGAGTTTTATTTATGCAAACTTTTTTTATTAACAAAGATGAATTTTTGGAAAGCAAAGTTTGAACTACAAAAAAACATGCGCTACTAGGATCAGATGGAACATCAATAGAAAATGCATGCATCTCTTTTAAACCTCTAATAGATATAATATTTTTCTTTTTACTTATTTTTTTTACTTTTAAATCTGCCCCAATATATTTCAATATTATTTCAGTATGATCTCTAGTTGGCGTTTCAATTATTTCTGTTATTCCAGGAGTTTGCAACCCCGCATAAATTAAAGCTGTTTTTATTTGGGCGCTTGGAATTTTTAAGTTATGGCATTGAGCTAGAGGCCAATTTTTTGTACCGCAAATTTTTATGGGCAGTTGAAATTTTTTATTAATAGGATGAGTTATATTTGCCCCTATTTTTTCAAGAAAATATGTTAAACGTTTGAAAGGACGCTTTTTTAAGCTTGGGTCACCAGTAACTGTTACGGGGTGAGGGTAGCACGATAATAATCCCAAAACACTCCTTGATGTTGTACCACTATTACCGCAGTAAATTGTTCCACTAAATTTTTTGAAACCTGAGATCCCATTTCCATAAACATAATAGAATTCTTTTTTTTTTAATATTTTTATACCTAACAATCTAAGGCTATTAATTGTCGTGTTAATGTCTTCAGAAACTAAACCTTTAATTTTGCTTACCCCAATACAATTTGCAGCAATAAAAAAACACCTGTGTGTAATTGATTTATCTGAATCCACAACTATACTTTTATTGCTAAATTTTTTAATTTTTTTATTTACTAAAACAGAAAATCTTTTACTCATTTTGAATTAATTTTAGTACGTTTCTCCAAAATATACTTGACGTGCATCTTCATCTCTAATTATATCTTGAGGTTTTCCTGAGCTTATGATTTTTCCATCAGATATGATGAAAATTTTATCAGAAATCTGAAGAACATTGTCAAACGCATGGTCTGTTATTAATATAGAAATATTTTTATTTACTTGGAGATTAACTATTATTTTCTTTATATTCTCAATTGTAATCGGATCTACAGCAGCAAATATTTCATCCATAAGCAAAATACGTGGTTTATTAATTAAGGCTCTGGCTATAACAAGCTTTTTTTTCTGCCCCCCAGAAAGATTTTGAGCAAGAATATTTCTAACATCTTGAAGTGTAAATTCTGATAACAATCTCTCAACGGTCTCATTTTGTTGCCTCTTATCTTTGATTGCAATTTGTGCAATTGCTCTTAGGTTATCTATGCAGCTGATTCCACGAAATATTGATTCATTTTGAGGTATATAACCTATTTTTAATCTGTTGGCACGTTCGTGCACAGGAAGTAAATTAATTTTTTCACCTTTATCTTTTTCTTTCGCATAAATTTCGCCACTATCAGGCTTCATAATTCCTAGTATCAGGTTAAACAAAGTTGTTTTACCCGAACCATTTGGTCCCAAAAGTCCATTTATAGATCCAGGATTTATACTTAAGCTTAAATTTTGTATAATTTTTTTACCATCAATAGATTTTGAAATATTTTGTACTTTCAAATTTGGTTCTACGTTTTTATATTTTATAATTGTAAATTTTTTAATTTTACTCATTGAAATAATTTTACTTTGACCCTTTTAATATCTGAATTCATGGTAATATCATATTTTTTTGTTTCAAGATCGTATAAAACTTTATCAGCTAGAAGAGATCCCTGAAGATCCTTTAAGTAAACGTTATTATAAGCAATAATGGAGTCTTCTGTTGCTAGAAGGTCTAAGTTTTCAGCGATAATTACAGTTTCTCCATCTGTAGCTCTTACGTTTAGTTCAAAAAAACAATCATATGTCATCTTATTATAGTTTCCTTTATCGCTAGTTATAATTATAGATCTGTCTTCCATATTTAAAGTAACTTGCATATTAGTCATATAAACAATGTCAGGATTTTCATTATCGATATAAGCTATTTCTGAATTAACTTGGAATGGTTTATCTAAATCATACAATCCACCATACTCAACATTTTTAAAAGTATTGCTTTTCCCTTTGTCAGTTTTTATTTTCATTTCTTTATCTTCTAAATTTTCTCTTTTGTCAGTTAATAAGTAATTATTTTTTTTTAAATCATCTTCAAAACCTTTCAAGATAAAATCTGCATCACTGTCTTCTTTTCTTAACTTCGACCTTTTCTTAGCTAACAAAGAAGATGTTTTTTGTAATGTGTTTTCAAAATTTTCAATAACGTCTCTTTTCTTTATTAAATTTGAAGTTATTTTTTTTAAGTCTTGTTCTAAACTTTTAATAACGTTTTTCTTTGGGGATTTATTTGTAATTAAACGTTCTTTTTCTTTTTGTATTTTTTCAATAAGCTTTTGTTCCTGCTCTACTAGTTTTTTTAAAGGTCCTTCAAGATTAAAGCTTTCTTTTTCTTCTTGTATTTGGTCAATAAGATTCTGTTGAAGTATTTCAAGTTTTTTAATTTCTGTTTTTTTTTTTATTAAATTGGATGAAGTAAAATAATTTTTTTGTTTCTTTATTTTATTAGTAAGAATTTTATCTTTTTTCTCAAGTTTTTTAATTTCTTCTTGTGTTTGTATTCTCTTTTTAGCCTTATCCACTTCTAAGTTATTATTATTTTTTATTCCTGGATACAAAAAGTATGTAAAAATTAGCAATAAAAGACCCACTGATATAAGAGTTATTTGGGCTATTTTCTTTTTTTGCACTACTTGATTCCCCAGTAAAGACAATGGTGTAAATGTATAATGCCTATGAGATTTTTATTCTTTTTATTGATACTTTTATTTTGAGCAACCAATAGTAAAGTTATTTTTAATTCATTCATTTTTCCAACAGCTGAAAGTGCAGTAGCTGTATCAGAGATCCAAGCTGGATTTTTTGTGACAACATCTTTAATTTTTTTCTTATAGAGGTTATTTGCATGACGTCTAAGATCACCATCTACACAAATAGAAATTCTTCCTTTCTCATCTTTTACACAAACTGCTCCTAGTTTTTTTTTATTCATTTCATCTATTATAGATTTCATAGTCTGATTAGAATGAATTATTGGAATTTGCTTTCCTTTAGCCATAATATCTTTTACCTGAATTAATGAAGTAGCCAAAGATCCTGAAGGATGTGTTGAAACGAATTTTTTATTTGTCCATTTATTTTTAGATGCCAGAACAGTAGCTAAAGCATCTCCCCAGGATAGAAAGTTTAGAGAAGAAGATGTTGGGGCTAAACTATGGCCTGCTTCAATTACTTTAGGCAATAAAATTTTTACAGTAGAATAACGAAGAAGCATTGAAGATGATTTGCAACTAACTCCAATAATAGGAATATTATATCTACTTGCGTATCTCAAAATACTATTTAGTTCTGCTGAATCTCCCGAAACACTAAATATTAATAACACATCTTGATTTTTTTGAATCGCACCAAGTCCGCCATGCTGCAAGTCATTTGCGGAAAAGGCAACACTAGGTGTGCCTAAGCTCGATAATGTTGCAGCCACTTTAAGACTAACAATATGACTTTTGCCTACACCAACTACTAAACATTTTCCTTTTATTTTAGAAATTAAATTAATTACTTTTAAAAATTGTGAAGAACTATTAAAGCTTTTTGAAAGTTTTTTTAAAGCTTGTATTTGTGTTTGAACCGTTTTTTTTGCTATTTGTAAATCTTTATTCATTAGTGTTGAAATATATCTTCAGTGAATCCGCTTTGATCTAGTTTTATACGTGCCTTTAAAAAATCAATACAGCTTTCATAAAGTTTTAATCTATTTTCTCTAACTAGCATTTTATAGAGAGCGTCTTTTATCGCATGTAAATATATAACATCATTACTACAATATTGAAGTTGCGCATCAGTCAATTCTTCTAAGCTTTTATTCCAGTCGCTGCTACCCAGTCTTTTATCTAATTTTTTATTACAAAACTCCTGAACCAAATCTTTCAATCCGTGATTTTGTGTATATGTTCTACAAAGCTTGCTTGCTATTTTTGTATCAAATATATTTTTCATATCACATTTAAGAAAATAATCTAAACCAGACACATCATATCTTAAATAGTGGCCAATTTTTGTAATTTTACTATTTTCTAAAATTTTTACAATATTTGGAGCTTTATAATTTTCCCTGTTGGGCTGGATAATATAAGCATCATTATTTCCAGTAGAAATTTGAATTAAACTTAACTTATCCCTGTGAGGAATTTGAAGACCGGACCCTTCAGTATCGATTGCAAGACTTGAATTTTTTTCTAAATCCTTCAAAGCAGCAGTCGAAATATCATCTTGAAACTTATAAATTTTAGTCATACTTAAAATAATATATAATGTTAATATTATCAAAATGCAAAATAATCAGAAAATAATAGCTATTTTTGGTGCCGGAGGATTTTTAGGTAAACATTTGATGCGCCAATTAACAAAATTGGACTATAGAGTTAAGGTAGCAACCCGAAACCCTTACTTAAAAGGTTATTTAAAACTTTTAGGTAATCCTGGACAGATTGAGCTTTTTAAAACAAATATTTTTAATGAAGACGACGTTAGGAAGGTTTTAGAAGGTTGTGAATTTGTAATTAATTTGGTTGGTATCTTGCACGAAACAAAAAAACAGAAATTTAATCAAATTCATTCCCAGTTTCCATTTATGATAAGCAATTTATGCAACGAACATGATATAAAAAAATTAGTTCATGTTAGTGCATTGGGAACTAAAGAAAAGCATGATTCAAAATATATGCAGTCTAAATTTAAGGGGGAAAAAAATATTAAAGAAAATTTTAAATCATCTATTATTTTAAGACCTTCAATAGTGTTTGGACCAGAAGACAAATTTTTTAATACTTTTGCAGCACTGGCACAATTTTCTCCAATCCTTCCACTGGTAGGAGGAGGAAAAACAAAATTTTCTCCTATTTATGTTGGAGATGTTGCAAAAGCAATTGTTAAATCTTTGGAGTTAAATAATTCAGAACCTAAAATATTTGAATTAGGTGGACCTGCAAATTATTCTTTTAGAGAACTAATGGAAATCTTATTAATTGAAATTAAAAAGAAAAGATTTTTAGTTCCTGTTCCTTTTGGTTTTGCAAAACTTCAATCTTATTTTTTACAAATGATGCCAAACCCACTTTTAACTCCTGATCAGGTTGAGTTGTTAAAACATAACAATATTGTTTCTGGAGATTATCCTGAATTAAAAGATCTTGGTATTATTGGAACACCAATTCAAAATATCCTACCTAAGTATATTTATAGATTTAGAACAGGTGGTCAATTTGGTTAAAATTACAAACCATATCCGCCAGGAATAATAATATAGTGAATAGCTAAAACAATACCAACAGAAACACTTAATCCAAAGATCATTTTAACAAAATCTTTGCCAATAAGTGGAAACACATATTTAAATTTATATTCTTTATTCATTGTGGAAATGGCAAGTTCTCTTCCACATAATAAGCCTACAAATACCCATGTCGTTGACATAGGAAGATCATTTAATTCTTTAAAATAATAAAGAACAACAGCATAAATAGTATTAATAATAGTTGCTGATCGTGCGTATCTTGTTCCTGTTTTATCTAAAACAACTTACTGTATTGGACCTCCCTGTATGTAAAAAATATAAAAAAGAAGGATTGTAAAGTAAGCAAGGACAATTGCTAATAACCAAATATCGACTTGTCTCGGTAAATAAACTGCAATATTTGCAACATCATGAGAAAGCCAAGCTGCCCACAGATAGGCTGAACTAACCCATACAGAGTTACGCCAAAAAGCAATTCTACCTTCACCAGTAACTTCATCAAATTTTTCATTTATGAATTTAGAAATAATAATCCAACAAATATATGCTGCACCAGCCGCCAATCCATAACCCACAATACTCTTTACAAGCATTTTCTCTAAAACAACTGTTGAAGCAAAAGCAGATAAGACCAAGAAAGTTGTAGAAACTGGAATTCCTATTCTTGTAAGTAATAACAATATTCCGGGCGCGACTGCGTGATACCATTGAATTTCTTGATATGGAATTCTCGTTAATCTACCGTAAGAAATATCTCCATCATATGCCCACCAGCCATAAGTTATAGTAACAACCATCGCAAAAGAAGCAGCCGACGCTAACGTGTACCACTTAAACCATTTTTGCTTTGAAGCTATGAAAGTTCCTAGCGTTTGAATTGAATCGTTACCAATTACAGACCAACCCGCTAAAGCAAAACCAATGATTGTATATATTAAAGTTAGTTCCATAAACTTACTTAGTAACAATTTCTATATAAGCTTTTTATAAAATTAGTCTAGAAAAAAATAAGGATATTTTTAGAATCGTTAGGGGTTAAGGTCCAAAATATTTTTTTTGAGAGAAATGTCAAGATACATCTTTTGACATTTTAGTTAAAACTTGACATCTTATTTTGTTATGTTATAACATAACATATGAATAATAATAATATTGTTTTTGATATAATTAAGTGTTCAAAAAAACACTTAACTGCATATGAAATACTAGATAAGTTTCAAAAATTAAAAAAAATACAGCCAATGGCTGTCTATAGATCTCTAAAAAAACTTATCGAAGAAGATAAAGTTC